>OBVW01000539.1_pt1 | contig 19417 bp, 20 predicted proteins | sample 1495141 | NCBI WGS metagenome assembly OBVW01 (sample SAMEA2580013, study PRJEB22360) | human gut metagenome | biome: human gut; feature: human-associated habitat; material: faeces | place: Denmark | collected 2008/2010
GTACAGTGCAAGAATGATGCCCGCATTGTTAAGCGACAGGTCGGAAAACAGCCACTTTTCGAGCTTTGTCTGCGCGTTGTCGCTCAGCATCGTCAGCTTTTTCGCCCGGCAGTGCGCGTAAACGGTTTCCGGGACCGGATTTGCGGTCAGAACTCCGTCTGCGACCGCACGTTTGCAGCAGACATCGAGCACCACGCGCAGGTTTTTGACACTTTTCGCGCTCAGCGGACCGCCGGTGCGCAGATTGCCATGCTGTGCCTCGTCGTTCAGAAACCGTTGCACGACCGCTGTCGTCAGCTGGCTCATCGGCAGATTACCCAGTTTAGGGAGAATATGTTTATACATATTGTCGCAGTAATGCTCATAACCGCTCGATTTCGCCACGGGCTTGACATATGTTGCGAGCCATTGCCCTGTCCATTCGTTCAGCGTCATACCGTTTTCACCTTGAACGTCTGAAAAATACGGTCGCCCATGTGCGGCGCGTGCTGATGATACTCACACTGCTTGCGATAACAATATCGCACAAAAGCTGCCTGCATATTGTCCAAACAAACTTTTCTGCCGTCCGGCAGAGTCAACTGCTGACGTTCAAAGTCCCAGCTTTCCCAGCATACTGTTTCGATACCCGGATATGGAAAAACACGAAATAAATATTTGTTTTTCATTAAATCTCGCCTTCCTTTGTCATTTCATAAATGCAAATACCGTCAAAAATAAAAAACTGTGCAGATCTAAAACCTACACAGTATTTATCGGTATGACAAAGAGACGGAAGTTCTGCACTGATCGTGGCGTTTACCCTTGCGTAAACGTCGAAAAAAGGGTATACTGGTACTATAGTGGGGAGATTTCCGTTGTGTAGGTGGGTCGTCACCTGCGCAGGTGCAAGGGAGTTGGCGCTCTCTTGTACTGCCGTATTTGATTTGAAATTCTCTTACTATTGATATAATAGCATATAAGTAGCACTTGCATAACATGCATTATGCACAAATATAAGTGCAACTTGTATTTCAATTTCACTATATTCGTGTAATCTATTCTCTGATATAATATCGAGGGGGGAGCAAATGGCGGCTACCGAGGCGCAAATGCGTGCTACTGCAAAATGGCAGAAAGAAAAGACAGATGAGGTGCGTTTCCGCGTGCCCAAGGGCGAACGCGCCGTTATTCAGGCGCACGCTAACCACCAAGGCGAATCCACCACCGCATTTATCAAACGTGCAATCAAAGAAACTATGGAGCGCGATAATGCGGAGAAACGTGAGTGATTATCCGCTGCACTCCCAGTGCAATTACATATCGTTCAAAAGACTCGTTGCGTATAGACGGTCGCAAAATAAGGCGAAAGGCTTTCCCGAAAGGGATTGTCTTTCGCCTCATTAGCGTTCAAAGGGAATTACGGTAAAAAAAGGCAATCGCTTTTCGTTTTCGTGAAATCCAGAATATTCCTCATATGCTGCAAATCTCCCGGAGAGTCTGGAACGCTCGCGTCTGAACGCGGGAAAATCCTTTTTCACATAATTCGAGTAATCCAGATCAAAATCCCGGCGGCGTATGGCAATACCGCATAACTGGGTAAGAGCGATGTACGAGTAAATTCTGTACGGTGTTGTCTTAAACATTTCACATTTTACCAAACAAGCTGGTGAAGTTTTGTCCCGCAAGCGAGCCGAACCGCTGTAAAAGGAAATCTATGTCAGCCGATCAAGAAAGGTGCACTCATTCAACATACCTATTGTTAAACCGGTTTTGATGCAATAGATTCAAACGAAAATCAAGAGGTGAAGATTATGCCGCTCCAGGTTGTGAGAAACGACATTACGAAAATGAAGGTTGACGCCATCGTCAACGCTGCCAACGAGTCGCTGCTCGGTGGCGGCGGTGTGGACGGCTGTATTCATCGTGCTGCAGGACCAGAGCTGCTGGCGGAATGTAAAACGCTCCGTGGTGCAAAACCGGGAGCGCGAAAATCACAAAGGGCTATCAGCTGCCATGCAAATATGTCATTCATGCTGTCGGTCCTCGTTGGTACGATGGACAGCATGGTGAACGTGAACTGTTGATCTCCTGCTATCAGACTTCGCTCATGCTGGCGAAGGAATACGGCTGCGAATCGGTTGCATTCCCCTTGATCTCCTCCGGCATTTTCGGCTATCCGAAGGATCAGGCTCTCAAGGTTGCAATTGACACCATCAGCAGTTTCCTTCTTGAAAACGAAATGACAGTATACATTGTCATTTTTGACCGTAAAGCCTATCAGATCAGCGGCAAGTTGTTTGCTGATATTGCAGCGTACATAGATGACCGCTATGTGGACGAACATACCGATAGTCGTTCCGAGCGTCTGCGCAGAATGAACACCTTCCGGATGGAAGAGCCGATGCCTTGCGAGGCATCCATTCGTGAAATTGCAATCGAACAGCTCACACCTCCCTTCTCTGCGGCAGTTGCCCCTAAAAAGGCGGCAACCCTTGATGATGCACTGGGACAGATCGACGAGAGTTTTTCCGAGATGCTTCTGCGAAAGATTGATGAGCGCGGCATGACGGACGCGCAGTGCTATAAGAAGGCGAATATTGACCGGAAGCTCTTCTCGAAGATCCGCTCGGACAAGTCTTATAAGCCTTCCAAGCCCACGGTCATTGCGTTTGCCATTGCCCTTGAGCTGCCGCTTGTTGAAATGAAGGATATGCTCATGAAGGCTGGCTTTGCGCTCTCCCACTCCAACAAGTTTGACATCATCGTGGAGTATTTCGTGGAGCATGGGAACTATAATGTCTTTGAGATCAACGAGGCTCTGTTTGCCTTCGACCAAAGTTTAATAGGAGCATAAGGTCTATGGATAAAGTGTTTCAGAAATTTTTGCGAAGTGGTATTGACCTTTCGCCCGTAGGGGTGGAGCGTCGTGAAGATAACAACCCATACTTTTGCACGCCAAAAGGTGCATCTATTTTTGGCTGGGCGGGTGTGGACGGCATCCACTTCTGCTTTGTTCGAGACTTTGGCGGTATGGTATTTTCCGTCAGTCCCATGAACTCGGCTCCGGATTTTGTTCATCCGCTGGCAAACGATTTTGAAGACTTTCTGAGGTTGCTCCTTGCTTGCAGTGATTCGGCAGCGCTGGAACAGGCGTGGATGTGGGATAAAGCCCAGTTTGAAGCCTTTTTGCAGGACAACCCTCCAACGCAGGATCAGCAAAGAACGCTATCAGAGCTTGCTGAGAAAATGAAATTGACGCCTATGGAACAGCCGTGGGTATACATCAAAAAGCTGCAAGCATCTTTTGATTATAGTAAGATCAAGTACACCGAGGACTATTATGATGTTGATATGAACCCAGAAGCAGAACCGACCATGCCTGAGTGGAAGGTCTACTTTGATGGAAACTTCTGGGGACATTCGGGAAAAGACCATGCCGGAACGGAAATCCGGTTGAATAAGCAATTTGACTGGGCGAGGCATCATTGGGTTATTCCTGCGGCGTATTCTTGCAGCAAGGGACTCGTCATGGACTTTTGTATGCGTACCCCGGAAGAAGACATTCGCAAGTTCATAACTAAATGGGATTTACACCCCGAAAACGACTCCTGCGAATACTTCACGCAGGAGCAGCAAATGCAGATAGATTTAGACAATCCACTTTGCCTTGACTTTATTCCTCGTTTGGAATTGAACGGGAAAACAATGCTGACCTCCCACGGCTGTTCCGTGGTCTTTAATCCATGTTTGCCAGACGGGGTGATCAATGAAGCGGAAGCAAAGTGGGCATTGGAACACTATGATTTGGATACATCCTATGGATGGATGATTTTTCGGGCAGCTTTTCCGTGGACAAGCAAACGCCGTCCTGAAATAAAAGCCCTCTCCCTTACAATGGAGCAGCAGTCGTGTCGTGTCCCGGGACCACATTTCAAGGCACACGCTCCCGGTGATTCGTTTTCTTTCCTCCATCCGGTCAGTGGAAAAAAATACACATTGACTGTACAGGAATTAGAGCAGCAGACAATTTCCGAAAAGCGTTACGGTTCTGACCGCTGGTTTTATCCTACGCATTTTACTGCTATGAGCTATACACTTTCTCCTGAACCTGACAGCGATGTTACGATCTGTGATTGCGCTGAGGGGGACAAGCCTTTGGAAATTGCGCCATGCTCTGACCGCTATGCACCAGAGGCACGAAACGATATTGCTTGTATCGGCATTATCGGCGGAGCGGACGGTCCAATCGCAATCGTGTGTGGAGACAGCTCAAAAGAAAAACTTCATGCAGTTTGTTCCTCTCTACACTTTGAGCCGGTGGAGGGTGATATTGAATGGCGTATCGTATTCAACATTAAGAGCTCCAATGAAATGTCATTAGGGCTGATCTAAGAAGAAAGCGGAGGCAAAGAAGGTGAAACAACACACTTACATCGCAATCGACCTGAAATCCTTCTACGCCTCCGTGGAGTGCCGGGAGCGCGGCTTAGATCCTCTGGACACAAACCTTGTTGTTGCGGATGAAAGCCGTACCGATAAGACCATCTGCCTTGCCGTCACGCCCTCCCTCAAGAGCTACGGTATCTCCGGACGCGGGCGGCTATTTGAAGTCAAACAGCGCGTGAAGGAAGCGAATGCCGGACGGCAGCACGACGCGCCGGGACACAGATTGGACGGCACATCACACTTCTACTCTGAGCTGCAAGCAAACCCGTATCTGGCGATTGACTTCATCATCGCGCCGCCTCGGATGGCGTACTACATGGAGTATAGCACCCGCATCTATCAGGTTTATCTCAAATATATTGCCCCGGAGGACATCGTGGTCTACTCCATCGACGAGGTGTTCATGGACGTGACGGACTACCTGAATACCTACAAGCTCTCGGCACATGATCTCGCCATGAAGATTATCCTCGACGTGCTTGAGACAACCGGCATCACGGCAACCGCTGGGATCGGGACGAACCTCTTTCTCTGCAAAGTGGCAATGGACATTGTAGCGAAGCACATCCCAGCCGACAAGAACGGCGTCCGAATAGCCGAACTGGATGAAATGAAGTTCCGGCGTGAGCTTTGGGCGCACCAGCCTCTCACGGATTTCTGGCGCGTGGGTCGAGGTATTGCGAAGAAACTTGAGCAGAATGGGATGTTCACAATGGGCGATGTTGCCCTTTGCTCGGAGCGGAATGAGGACTTGCTTTATAAGCTGTTCGGCAAGAACGCGGAATTGCTCATCGACCATGCGTGGGGCTGGGAGCCTACGACCATTGAGGCAATCAAGGCATACCGTCCCAGCTCCAACAGTCTCAGCTCCGGTCAGGTATTGCACTGTCCCTACGAGCCGCAGAAGGCGAAGCTGGTTGTGCGGGAAATGACGGACTTGCTTGTGCTGGACTTGGTGGACAAGGGGCTTGTTACTGACCAGATGGTTCTCACCGTCGGCTATGACATTGAAAACCTTACCGATCCGGCACGACGGGCAAAGTATCACGGCGCAGTTGAGACAGATCACTACGGAAGGCAGATTCCGAAACAGGCGCACGGGTCTATCAACCTCGACGGTCACACATCCTCTACCCGCAAAATAATGTGTGCTGTGTCAGAACTCTTCGACCGGATCGTGGACAAGAATCTGCTTGTCCGCCGTATGTATGTTGTGGCAAATCATGTCCTGCCGGAAGCGGACGCGCCGAAGAAAAACGACGGCGCTGTCCAGCTTGACCTCTTCACCGACTACGCCGCCGAAGAGGAAAAGCAGAAAGCCGAAGACGCCGCATTGGAGCGCGAGAGAAAAATCCAGAAGGCGGCTCTTGCCATCAAGAAGAAGTACGGAAAGAACGCCATCCTCAAGGCGATGAATCTTGAAGAAGGCGCAACCGCCAAAGACCGTAATGCGCAGATCGGCGGGCATAAGGCATAGTTAAATTTGTGAGGAGGGTTGTGTAATGTGGTTAGCTGCTTCCATAGGTTCAGCTCTATTTGCCGGACTAACAGCGATACTTGCAAAATGCGGAATCAGAAAAACGGATTCAGATATTGCGACTGCCATTAGGACGATAGTTGTTCTGATTTTTTCATGGGTAATGGTATTCATCGTTGGCTCTGCCGACCAGATTACAGAGATAACGCCGAGGTCTTTACTGTTTTTGATTTTGTCGGGAGCCGCAACAGGGGCATCATGGATTTGTTACTTCAAAGCCCTATCCATCGGAGATGTCAACAAGGTTGTGCCAATCGACAAGTCAAGCACGGTGCTGAGTGTTTTGCTTGCAATCCTTCTGTTCCATGAAACCGAACATCTTGCTGTAAAACTCATTAGTACAGTATTGTTGGGCATTGGCATCATCCTGATGGTAGAAAAAAAGCAGAGTGAGCAGAAAGTCAGCGGGAATACATATATCCTGTATGCAATAGGCTCTGCTGTGTTTGCAGCGCTGACCTCAATCCTTGCAAAAGTGGGAATTACCGGGGTGGAGTCCAACTTGGGCACGGCCATACGGACGATTGTAGTTCTCGCCATGGCATGGTTGCTTGTACTGATCAAGAAGAAAACACCTCAGCTAAAGCAGCTCGACAAAAAGGAGCTTGGCTTTATCGGATTATCAGGGATTGCCACAGGTGCATCTTGGCTGTGTTACTATTACGCTATTCAGAATGGCATAGTCAGCGTAGTTGTGCCGATTGATAAGATGAGTCTGCTTGTGACGGTGATTTTTTCTTATTTTGCTTTCCATGAGAAGTTGTCAAAGAAGGCGTTTTTCGGATTGATATTGATGCTTGCCGGTACGCTTGCGATGGCTATTTTCTCATAACTGAGGACATTAAAATGAAAGGGAAAACAAACTACGAAGACATCATCAACCTCCCCCACCATGTCTCATCGAAAAGACCGCAGATGTCAATGTTAGACAGGGCTGCACAGTTCTCTCCGTTTGCCGCTCTCACCGGGTACGATGACGCAATTCATGAAACCGGACGGTTGACAGATGAAAAGATCGACCTCAGTGAAGAGGAAAAAGAGGCGCTGGACAGGAAGCAGCAGTTCCTCATGGAAAGGCTTGGCGGCCATCCCGCTCTGACCGTCACCTACTTCGTCCCGGATGCAAAGAAGTCCGGCGGGGCGTATGTGACAAAGAGTGGAAACCTCAAAAAGATAGACGAGTTTGAACGCTGGATGATGCTCATGGACGGGACGAAAATCCCTCTGGATGATGTCGCTGACATCGAGAGCGAACTGTTCCGTGATATGTTTTGAATGTCGCTTTCCATGCGACCAAACCGAAGACGATTTCTTCTATACTGTGACTGTAAGCAAAAGCAGTCACAGTTTATCTATATGGGAGGAATCATCATGAAAAAGAACTTAACCGAGATCGTCTTTATCCTTGACCGCAGCGGCTCGATGAGCGGGCTGGAAGCCGACACCATCGGCGGCTTCAACTCCATGATCGAGAAGCAAAGGAAGGCAGACGGCGAAGCGCTTGTCTCCACAGTCCTTTTCGACAACATGAGCGAGGTAATCCATGACCGCGTGGACATCCGAGACATCAAGTCTATGACCGACAGGGACTATACCGCCCGGGGTTGCACTGCTCTTCTGGATGCCATCGGCGGAGCAATTCATCACATTGGAAATGTCCATAAGTACGCAAGAAAAGAGGATGTCCCTGAACATACTCTGTTCGTCATCACGACGGATGGCATGGAGAATGCAAGCCGCCGATATGACAGCGAGAAAATCAAGAAGATGATTGAGCGACAGAAGGAAAAGTACGGCTGGGAGTTTCTGTTCCTCGGTGCAAACATTGATGCAGTTGAGACGGCAAAGCATTTCGGAATTGGTGCAGACCGAGCGGTCAACTATCATTCTGACCATAAGGGGACGCAGCTCAACTATGAGGTCCTGAGCGAAGCGGTTTCCGCTGTCCGTTGCAGCGTACCTCTGGGTACGAATTGGAAAAAGCGTATCGACGAGGACTACGAGTCCAGAAAGGACGGGAGAAAGTAATGAGAACGATCACCGTAAAAGGGACAGGCAATGTCTCCGCAAAACCGGATTACATTATCCTCACCTTGAACATTGAAGCCTTATCTGAAACCTATGACCGCGCAATGTCGGAAGCTGCCGAGAGGATCGAAAAAATGCAAGGTGCCGCAGTCCGCGTTGGGTATCACAAGGAAGACTTGAAAACCACGAGCTTTGATGTTCAGACAAGGTACGAGAACGTCAAGGATCGGCAAGGAAATTACAAGCGGGAGTTTGCAGGATATGCTTGCACCTACCGCCTAAAACTTGCCTTTGACTTTGACAGCAAACAGCTTGCGAAGGTCATTTCTGCGATTGCAGACTGCGGGGCGCACCCGGAACTCAGCATTGCGTTTACCGTGAAAAACCCGGCAAGAGTCAGCGAAGAGCTGCTGATCAGCGCGACGGAGAATGCCAAAACGAAGGCGGAGATTCTTTGTAAAGCGTCTGGTAATGCGCTTGGGCAGCTACTCAATATCGACTATAACTGGGGCGAACTCAATGTATTTTCCAGAACAAGCTACGATGTCGAAGACTGCATTCAGCCTCTCATGGCGATGAGCAAGTGCGCCGCACCTGAGATTGAGCCGGATGATATTGAAGTGACAGACACAGTGGCTTTCACATGGGAAATCCAATGATTTTTTGACATTTTTGAAATCCGGTACTCAACAAACGCTCTTTTTGTGTCCGTTGTAAAGTGAAGGGACATTTCACGGAGGAATCTTCGGGGAATACGATTTTGGGAGATTAGCAAGCAAATCCGGTGAGTACCCACCGGAGAAAAAACAGTTAAGGAGACCCTGCCCTTAACATCAGATTTTTGCTTGTTGGGATAGTCCCAAACCCTTCTAATCTTTACGACGGAGGGCGCAGCATGGTACGAAGAACACGAGACATTCAGAAGAAGATTTGGCTGACACCACAGGAAGAACGGACGATTGCAAAGAAGATGGAGATGATCGGCACGGAGAACTTCGGTGCGTATGCAAGGAAGATGCTGATCGACGGCTACATCATCGTTGTGGACTACACGGAGCAGAAAAAGCTCGCCGCCGAAATCAACAAGATCGGCGTGAACATCAATACCGTCTGCCGCAGGATCAACTCGACGGGACGATTCTATCAGGACGATATTGACGAGCTGAAAGAAAAGATGGACGCGGTATGGCAGTTACTAAAATCAAAGCAATCCGAGGAACTTTGAGCAAGGCAATCGCGTACATTTTGAATCCCGAAAAGACCGATGAGAAGCTGCTGGTCTCGTCCTACGGCTGTGCCAGCGAGACCGCAGCGCGGGAATTTGAATGGACGCGAAAAATAGCCGAGCAAAAAGGGATGAATCCGGTCAGGATCATAGCCCGTCATGTGATCCAGTCCTTTGAAATCGGAGAGGTCACACCGGAACTTGCCCACGAGATCGGCAAGCAATTTGCGGATGAAATCCTCGGTGGAAAATACGAGTATGTGCTGACCACTCACATTGACAAAGACCATGTTCATAACCATCTGATTTTCAATGCGGTTGACTTTGTGGACTACCACGCATACAAGAGCTACAAGCGGATTTATTATGATATGCGTGAGGTCAGCGACCGGCTCTGTAAGGAAAACGGTCTCTCTGTTATCCCTCCCTCTCAGAACAAGGGCATGGGCTATAAGGAATACACCGAAGCCAAACGCGGTACGAGCTGGAAGCAAAAGCTCAAGCAGACCATTGACCGGCTTGTCATCACAGCGAAGGACTACGATGACTTTCTGCGGCTCATGCAGGAAGCCGGTTATGAAATCAAGACCGGCAAATACATCTCCTTCCGCGCTGAAGGTCAGGAGCGGTTTACCCGGTCTAAAACCATCGGAGAGAACTACACCGAGGAACGCATCAAGGAGCGTATTGCCGGACGGACGCCCCGAAGAAGTCAGAGACAAGCCACGCCGAAGGGCATCTCTCTTATCGGAGATATTCAGGCGCGGATCAGGCTCATCGACAGCAAGGGTTACGAGCATAAAGCAAAGCTCACTATCCTCAAGGAAGCGGCACGGACACTCAACTATCTCACGGAAAACAACTTGCTTCAATACGCTGATCTTGAGAAGAAGGTCGAGGATGTTCACAGCTCCTATGACCGTACCGGCAAGGAACTGAAAGGCGTTGAAGCACGTCTGCGGGAAGTTCAGCCGCTTATCAAAAACATCTCCAACTACCAGCGCCTCAAGCCCGTATATGACGCATTCCAGAAGGCAAAAGATAAGCCGGGTTTCAAAGCAAAGCACGAAGCCGAGCTTGTGATCTTTGAGGCAGCGAGAAGCACATTACTTGCCATGCAGGGCGATGAAAAACTGCCGAGCTTGAAGACACTGCAAGCGGAACAGCAGCGACTTCTTGAAGAGCAACAGCGGCTCTATGATGAACGTGTGAAGCTCAAAAAAGAAGTAAAGCAAATAGAGACGATCAAGTCTAATGTTGATACGTTTCTCGCTCCTTCTGTTGACCATGACCGTGATCATCTGCGCAGCACACAGCGCGAATAGTCCTTTCAAAAGCAGGGCATCTCCTGTTGACCGGAGATGCCCTGCATCCTTAAGAGAAGGTTCGAGAAGTTGAAACTTTTTCTTTAATTTCTGCATCAACGGATTGCTTTTGAGAACGAAATCCAGTATAATATTATAAGCGATGTTGAATGCAAGCAAGCGAAAGGATGGTTGCCGTGCGCATAAGCTATAAGAAACTATGGATGCTTCTTCTGGAACGCGACATAAAGAAGGCTTCTCTACGACATGAAATAGGGCTGTCTGCCGGAACATGGACAAAACTGAATAAGGGGGAAGAAGTGTCCCTCTCTATTTTGCTGCGCATTTGTGATTACTTGAACTGTGACATCGGAGATATATGTGAGGCTGTGCGAACGGACAAGAACTGAGTCCGGTTTTTCGTACAGCTCTTTTTGTAAAATAGGTTAGATAAATACACAGGGAGGATTTTGATATGGCACGAGCCGCATCGGCACCGAAGAAAGAGATTTCTATGGAGGAAGCTCTGTGGAAGTCCGCAGATAAACTCCGTGGTTCTGTCGAGCCAGCAGAATATAAACACGTCGTTCTCAGTCTCTTCTTCTTGAAGTTTGCCAGCGATAAGTTTGAGGCACAAAGGAAAGCTATTTCTGAAAAATACGGTGAGAAGTTTGTTGACAATGTTGCCTTCTATACGAAGGATAATGTATTCTTCCTGCCTGAGATCAGCCGTTGGTCTTTCATCATGGAGAATGCGAAACAGGATGACATTGCGCTGAAAATCGACACCGCCCTCTATACGATTGAGAAAGCGAATCCCGCACTGAAAGGCGCACTGCCGGACAACTACTACTCACGTCTTCACATCGACACAGCAAAGCTGGCATCACTGCTGGACGAGATTGATAAGATCAACACCGGCGATAAAGAGAATGACATTATCGGGCGGGTCTACGAATACTTCCTGAGCAAGTTTGCTCTTGCGGAAGGCAAGGGCAAGGGCGAGTTCTATACGCCGAAGTGTATTGTCAATTTGATTGCAGAAATGATTGAACCGTATGATGGCATTCTGTACGACCCTTGTTGCGGTTCTGGCGGTATGTTCGTGCAGTCAATGAAGTTCGTGGAGGCACATCACGGCAACAAGAAGAAGGTCTCTATCTATGGTCAGGAATATACAAACACGACGTACAAGCTGTGCAAAATGAATCTGGCTATTCGCGGCATCTCTGCAAACCTCGGAGAAATGGCAGCGAACACATTCACCAATGACCAGCACAAGGACCTCAAGGCAGATTACATTATGGCAAACCCGCCTTTTAATCAGAAAGAATGGCGTGGTGATAATGAGCTGATTGATGATCCGCGCTGGGACGGCTATGAAGTTCCGCCCACGAGTAACGCAAACTATGGCTGGATTCTGAACATTGTTTCAAAGCTCTCTCAGAACGGTGTTGCCGGTTTCCTGCTTGCAAACGGCGCACTATCTGACGATGGTACAGAGTTAAAAATCCGCCGTCAGCTTATAGAGAACAATCTCGTCGAGGCAATCATTATCCTTCCCCGAAACCTCTTCTACACCACGGACATCAGCGTTACGCTTTGGATTCTGAACAAGAATAAAAAGGCTCGTGTGGTTGAAGAAAACGGTGAAGTAAAACGCTTCCGTAACCGTGAGCGCGAGATCCTTTTCATGGACTTGCGGCAAATGGGAAGCCCTTATGAAAAGAAGTATATTGAACTGACAGAAGAAGACCGTGCAAAAGTCACGGGCGTCTATCACGCATGGCAGCAGGAAGGCTATGAAGAAACTTATCAGAATATGCCTGAATTTTGTTACAGCGCATCCTTCGATGAGGTTGCTGAAAAGGGCTTTACCCTTGTTCCGAGCCGTTACATTGAGTTTGTAAACCGCGATGAGAACATCGACTTTGATGCGAAAATGAAGGCGCTGCAAAGTGAACTGCGTGATCTGCTCATTGCAGAAGAAAAGTCAAAGGCAGACCTGTTGACCGTGTTTAAGGAGCTGGGCTATGAAATCGAATTATGAACCTCTTGGTAAACACATTCGGCTTGTTGATTATCGAAACTCCGAGGAAGTCACCAGCACTGTTCTTGGCATAAGCATCGACAAAGAGTTTATGCCTTCCGTCGCAAATGTAATTGGCACAGATTTGAGTCGGTATAAACTGATCAGCAAGGGGCTATTTGCCTGTAACCCAATGCACGTTGGACGCGATGAACGTCTTCCGATTGCGCTCTATGAGAAAGACAACGCCGCAATAGTTTCTCCGGCGTATTTCATGTTTGAGATTATTGACCGCGATGTCTTAAATGAAGAGTATTTGATGATGTGGTTTCGTAGACCGGAGTTTGACCGTGAATGCTGGTTCATGACGGATGGCAGTGTTCGTGGCGGCATCTCATGGGATGATCTTTGCCGCATTCAGCTCCCGGTTCCTCCCTACGAGCGGCAGCTTGATGTAGTAGAATCCTATCGAGCAATCACAAGGCGAATTGCTATGAAGAAGGAGATAAATGATAATTTAGCGGCTCAAATGCGAGCATATTTCAAGGAATATACAGCAAATAACGCTTCAATAACAGGCAAACTCAAAGATTACTCAGTTATGCAGTACGGTTACACTGAAACAGCTACCACCGAGCCAGTTGGACCGAAGTTCTTGCGTATAACAGACATCGCTCAAAATTATATTGATTGGAATGGTGTACCATATTGTCCAATCAGCGAGGAAAATCATGAAAAATATGTTCTCTCGGAAGGCGATGTCGTTGTAGCTCGGACAGGAGCAACCGTGGGGTATGCTAAAATGGTCGGCAGAAATATTCCCGATTCTGTATTTGCATCGTTCCTTGTTAGAATAAGACCCATTGATGACGAATACAGATACTACTTTGGACTTGCAATTACATCTGCCGAGTTCCTTAATTTTGTTCAGACGAACGCTGGGGGTTCAGCTCAACCGCAAGCAAATCCTCCGCTTTTAGGGGAATTTGAGCTTTCTATTCCTAATAAGCAAAGTCTGCCAGAGTTCAACACAAAGATTTCCTCGTTTCTCGGAGTTATCGAGTCTAATGAAACGGAAATATCAAAGCTCCACGAGGTCAAAGATACAATGGTGAAGATGTTATCAAGCCGCTAAATTATCATTTACAGTCCACAACTCTCACCAGTGGCGAGAGTTTTACCACAAGGAACTGCCACTGATTGTCGTTCTCTGAGTTAAAACAAAGGAGAAACGACAATGAAAGAACATCTAATTCAAGAAGTGCAGCGGCAGATGCTTCCGTATCTGAACAATGCACAGCTCAAGCAGCTTAAAGCTGTACTTGAGAAGGCACTGACCGGCGTAACAGTCCATCGAGACAAAGCTGCTGATGTAAGTGAAAGCGTAGACACGGTTTCCTTGTTTATCACAGCCAAGCGAATTGAGGGCTGCTCGGAAAAAACGCTGAACTACTATCGCCAGACCATCTTTGCAATGCTGTCCGGCATTGGAAAATTGGCGCAGGAAATCATCACAGAAGACTTGCGCAGGTATCTCACGGACTACCAAACGCAAAGAAAATCCAGCAAGGTCACGATTGATAACATTCGCAGGATTCTATCCAGCTACTTCTCGTGGATGGAGGATGAAGATCATATCGTGAAAAGTCCGGTTCGCCGCATACATAAGGTCAAAACGGCGAAGGTAATCAAAGAGACTTATTCAGACGAGACTTTGGAGATCATGCGAGATAACTGCTCTTCTATCCGTGATCTCGCCATGATTGATCTGTTGGCATCCTCTGGAATGCGTGTCGGAGAAATGAGCGCACTCAACAGAGATGACATCAATTTCAACGAGCGCGAATGCGTAGTGTTCGGAAAAGGCAGCAAGGAAAGAATCGTTTACTTCGATGCCAGGACGAAGATTCACCTTCAAAACTATTTGGAGAGCCGTAGTGACAGCAATCCCGCTTTGTTTGTTTCTCTGGCATCCCCACATGGGCGGTTACAGATCGGCGGTATTGAAAGACGATTGCGGGAGTTGGGACGACGACTGGATTTGCCTCGTGTCCACCCACATAAGTTCCGAAGAACATTGGCAACATCAGCCATAGATAAAGGAATGCCCATAGAGCAAGTCCAGCAGCTCTTAGGGCATCAGAAGATCGACACGACCATGCACTATGCTATGGTCAAACAGCAAAACGTCAAGCTGGCACACAGAAAATACATAGGGTGAGGTGTCACAATGAAAGAAGGATATAGGCTGCTTGGAGACTTCATTCGCCAAGTCGATGTCAGGAACACAGACGGAAAAGAGGAAAACCTTTTAGGTGTTTCCGTCCAAAAGATGTTCATTCCCTCTATTGCAAACACGGTTGGTACCGACTTTACGAAATACAAGGTAGTCAAACGGGGGCAGTTTACCTACATTCCAGATACTTCTCGGCGTGGAGACAAAATTGGTATTGCTCTTCTAACGGATTATGATGAGGGGCTTGTCAGCAATATCTATACCGTTTTTGAAGTGAAAGATGAAAACGAGCTACTGCCCGAATACCTAATGCTCTGGTTCAGCAGACCGGAGTTTGATCGTTATGCACGTTTTAAGTCTCACGGCAGCGTCCGGGAAATTATGGACTGGGATGAAATGTGCAAGGTTGAACTGCCTGTCCCCTCTATCGAGAAGCAACGCAGCATTGTAAAGGCATACAATACGATTACGGATCGGATTGAACTCAAGCGGAAGATAAATGATAATTTAGCGGCTTAGCCAGCCAATCGAGAAAGCAGCAAATCAGATAGCTCTTGAAGCCGAATGATCTCACGGCTGTTTGTGAAAATGGTTTCAAAAATTGATGTAGCTTTTCGATTAAAGAGTTCTATCTGTTCAGTGACCGGCTTTGGAACTTCTATATTATTTAAGATTTCCTGCGTGAGCAACTGCTGACCAGTTCCAACGTGGTGATTGAAAAGATTCAGTCTCTTCAAAAGGAAATAATCGAAAAACTCATCCTTTGTGATTTTTGATTTTGCGAAAATTGCATTGTCGCTTACCCAGCATATTCCTTGTTCAAGGTAAACGCTTCCGCAATATGCACCAACACGACCGATTAGGACTGCGTTTTCAATGTTGTGATGGTCTGTGTAGGAAAGAACGCCATTTCCTCCGTAAACAGGGATAGGTCCATCTGTTTTCGGGCGCGATTTTCCGTTACCGAAAGTCATTAGCTCACCCAATTTGGAGTGTTCTGATGTGTCTTTTGAAAAAAACATCTTAGAATGCGACGCCGCCAGTACCGCTTCTAAATTATCATTTTCCTACGAAGGGAGGGACGAAAATGGACAAGGAAACATTGATCAGAATTGCCGAAGAACTTCACCAGGGAGCTTTCGACGCAAAAGCCTACTACCTGATCATGCAGCAGTATCGGAAGAACCAACGTAATTATGCCGAAGAGATGAAGGTTTCGCCAGCATTCTACCATACAGTCTATGATGCTCTGATGAAAGCCTGTTTCATGGAGATTGCCAAACTGTATGATACCTCGAATGGTGTCGTGTCCATTGGAACCCTCCTTGTTAAATGCGAGGGAAATCAAGACCTTTTCCCGAAGTACAGAGAAACTTTGACGGTGGATCATGACGGAACAACCTTTTTCTACCCGATCCCATATCAGCACCAACTCAAGCCGCAAGAGGAATGCTTTTTTAAGGATCGGGTTGAGGCAGATAGAAAACTCTTCGCCGCGTTTGATATTCCTGATGCGGACAATGTTCCTGTTCGGGTGGATTTGACTTTTCCAGAATTTTTAGACCTATATCAGAAGCGGTTCAACGGACTGAGTAAAAAGAGAGATAACATCCGAATGCAGAGAAACAAACTCTATGCCCACAACGATGAGAAGCGCATCGTGAACAGTGAAAACCTTCCGAATCGTTACCCTATTTCCTATCCGGACGTTCAGGAAATGATAGACTTTGCGCTTGATTGTACGGGCTTGATTCTTGGTATTCTCACAGATGTAAACCACGCAACTCAATACTCAAATATAGATGACTGGGAAGGTACACTCATGCTGGCACGTCTGGGTTTGAAGTATCAGGAGTACGACTTCCAGCAAAGTGAAAAAGCCTTTGAAGCAGAAATGCAGAGGCAGTTAGGGGGAAATGATAATGGCGAACTTCAATGAGCATTCTCTTGAAATGTCCATCATGGATTTGTTTCAAGATGAAGGGTATATCTATTTGAATGGTGAGCAGATCCACCGTGAACGCTCTGAGGTTCTGCTTATCGACGATCTGCGGAAATACCTCCTGAACAGGTATGCCTCAGAGGGACTTACCCCAAGCGAAGTTGATAGCATCATCCTTCGCCTGAGGTCTATTTCCGGCACGATCTACGAAGCAAACAAAGCAGTCTGCAAAATGATTTGTGACGGCTTCATCTTCAACCGTGAGGATCACACAAAGAAAGACATTTTCATTGAGCTGATTGACTTTGATGAGCCAGAGAAAAACGTGTTCAAGATCGTCAATCAATTTGAAATTGAAGGCATCAACAACCAGCTACGCATACCGGACGGGATTGTCTTCATCAACGGCATTCCTGTTGTTGTGCTTGAGTTCAAGAGCGCAGTCAAAGAAAACACAACGATCATGGACGCCTATACTCAGCTTACCGTGCGTTATCGCCGTGATATTCCTGAACTCTTCAAGTATAACGCCTTCATCGTCATAAGCGATGGTGCAAATAATAAATACGGTTCCTTCTTCTCCCCGTATGACTTCTTCTATGCGTGGAGAAAGATTGAAGCTGACGATAAGGAATTGGACGGCATCAATTCCCTTGTAACTATGGTGAGTGGACTGTTCCGCAAAGAACGGCTTTTGGCAGTCATCAAGGATTTTGTCTATTTCCCTGATAGCTCGGACAAAGACCTCAAAATCGTCTGCCGCTATCCTCAGTATTTTGCTGCGGTCAAGCTGTTTGAGAATATCAAGGCACATCTCAGACCGGAGGGGGACGGCAAGGGCGGCACATACTTCGGCGCGACAGGCTGCGGAAAAAGCTATACTATGCTCTTCCTCACAAGAATGCTTATGAAGAGTACCTTCTTCCATAGCCCTACAATCCTGATTATTACCGACCGAACGGATTTGGATGACCAGCTCTCAAAGCAGTTTGTAGCATCCAAGAAGTACATTGGTGACGAAACCGTTGTGAGCATTGATTCCCGCGAAAAGCTGCGTCAGGAACTTCAAGGCAGGGCAAGCGGTGGGGTGTACATGACCACCATCCAAAAGTTCACCGAGGACTTGGAGCTTCTGACGGATAGAGCGAATGTGATCTGCATATCCGATGAAGCACACCGTAGTCAGATAAACCTCGATCAGAAAGTCAAGGTCACTGCCGAAGGTGTAGAGCGAAGCTATGGATTCGCAAAGTACCTACACGATTCTCTCCCCAATGCTACCTATGTCGGTTTCACCGGCACGCCCGTAGATGGCACGATTGAAGTCTTCGGTCCGGTTGTCGATGCCTACACAATGACAGAGGCGGTCAAAGACGGTATCACAGTCAACCTTGTCTACGACGGACGCGCTGCACGGGTCACTCTTGATCAGGCAAAGGTTCGGGAAATTGAAGATTATTATGACCGCTGTGCTGTTGAAGGTGCAAATGAGCATCAGATTGAGGAAAGCCAGAAGGCGGTTGCTCATATTGATGCGATCATCGGTGATCCTGACCGACTTCACGCAGTTGCGGAGGACTTCATTAACCACTATGAGACCCGCGTTGCCGAAGGAGCTACCGTTGCAGGAAAAGCAATGTTTGTCTGCTCTAATCGCAAGATTGCATACGCTTTTTATCAGATTATAGTTGGAATGAGACCGGAATGGGCAGAGAAAAAGGTTTGCCCTGACGGGGTTCAACTGACGGAAAAAGAGAAAAAGGAACTCAAACCCATCGAGAAGATCAAGCTCATCATGACGCGAAATAAAGATGATGAGCCTGAGCTTTATGAAATGCTGGGAACGAAAGATGATCGCAAGGAGTTTGACCGTCAGTTTAAGAACGTTAAATCAAACTTCAAAATTGCCATCGTTGTTGATATGTGGCTTACCGGCTTCGACGTACCGGCACTCGACACAATCTACATCGACAAGCCCATCCAGCAGCACAGCCTTATCCAGACGATTTCCCGCGTCAACCGCGTCTATACCGGCAAGGACAAGGGCTTGATCGTGGACTACATCGGCATTAAGAAAAACATGAATCTCGCCCTCAAGAAATACACCAACTTTGAGAGCGATGAGTTTGAAGGCGTCGAGCAGTCTATCACGATTGTTAAAGACCAGCTCGATGTCTTGGCTCAGATGTTCCACAACTTCAATAGCACGGATTACTTCAACGGCTCACCGAAAGAGCAGCTTGCTTGCCTCAATCAGGCTGTTGAGTATGTACAGCTCACGGAAGATTTGGAAACTCGCTTTATGGCGGCAGTCAAACGCATGAAACAAGCGTTCAACCTATGCAGTTCAAGTGAGGCTATCTCTGATAAAGAAAAGGACTATCTGCACTTCTACTGTGCTGTGCGCTCTATTCTTTTCAAACTCACAAAGGGTGATGCCCCTGACATTTCACAAATGAATGCCCGTGTCCGTGAACTTCTTGAAGGTGCAATTCAATCTGATGGTATAGAGGAATTGTTTGAAACGGGAAAGCATATCTCTGTTGATATTTTCAGTGACGAGTATCTGGATAAGATCAACGCGATCCAATTACCGAACACTAAAATCAAGGTATTGCAGCGGCTTCTCTCTCAGGCGATTGATGGGTATAAAAAGGGCAACCGCATTATGGGCATGGAGGTCTCAGA
>OBVW01000557.1_pt1 | contig 18751 bp, 15 predicted proteins | sample 1495141 | NCBI WGS metagenome assembly OBVW01 (sample SAMEA2580013, study PRJEB22360) | human gut metagenome | biome: human gut; feature: human-associated habitat; material: faeces | place: Denmark | collected 2008/2010
TCAAATTTCAATCTCAATTTGCGTATCTATTAAAGTCCTCTACGAGTAAAACTGCTATCACTTGGCAGTGCAATTCGGATATGGTAAAAATTTACTCAAAAATTTGACATAAATCTTCATCAATAATAAATAAATTTTCTAATTCTATTTTATCATAACATTTCCCTTCTAAAAGAATAAACTGTAATTTTTCTTCTAACGCGTTGTTATAAAACGACTCTTTTATCTCTTTCGGTAAGAAATCCCGAAATCCATGGAAGAAAAAGCAAGTTTCACCAAACAGGATGTTCCAGTTTTTCATAAAAGACAACATTTGTTCTGGAAGATTCATCCCTTCCATATCAATGCGAAGATGAATCGCTTTCATCATCTCCATAAGATCGACGTCCATATCATAAGTAAGAGGAAGCGGTACCTGTTGTGATAAATGCTCTGCATATGTAAGAATATTTCCCATGGCTGTCCTTGTTTCCCGGTAAAAACTTTCAGTCATCGCTTCTTCTCTTAGTGCAGCAAATAATTTGGTCAAGATTTTCCTATTATTAAAATCCATATCCAAAGGACTAAGAATCAATACTGATTTCTTTCTAAGATCTAAATGTGTCTCCTCTTCAAAAAGAACAAAACCTCCTGCGTCTCCTTGTATCTGCCTGTACAACTCCATCAGCCTGTCATAATGATAAAGAGGATTTTCCATAGAAATGACAGGGATATCCTGTTCCTCCATACATACGGTTTTCTCCCACTCCGGATAGGAAAGTTTCATAAAATCACCAATCTATCATGACTATCAATAACTTCTTTTTTCTTCTCTCCCAAAATAAGTTCCATCCCCGCATATTGCCTTTCTGTAACCGTCAGTACTTGTATCAGGCCCTCTTCCGGTTTCATACATTTGATGTGCTTGACCGCTATACCTGCTGCTACAGGATTTAAAACAATTTTTGTGTATACAGACTCCTGCATCATGATAAATCCGTCAGAAATCAATGCTCTCCGAAATTGTATATACGCCTTTCTTTGCTGCGCCGTTTCTACCGGCAGATCAAACAGCACCATCACTCGCATAAACCTATTCCTCATATATCTCTGAATAAAAAGACAATAAAGACAAGTCTTGTTCCTCTAAAGCACGAAAAACGCTCCGGCAGTATATTCCTATCGCATGTGTTACGGTGGTCTTCTTTTCTTTGATTAAAACTTGTCGGTTCAATACATCTATAAGTTGATGCTTCTCTTCAGTAGTCAACTTCTGTGGTGCCATCCGCAGTACAATCATATCCACCATAGGTCGGAAAGGCTCCATCAAATCACTCCCCAAATTAAACGGATTGAATATATTATCATGAAACAATCCAATTTGTGTCATATAGCCTGAAGCGGCGATTTCCCGATTACAAGCGGAGAGAATAACGGCATACCCATAATTAAGCGCCCCATTCTCTACGGTTTCATCTCTTCTTGAAAAATCCTTTCCCCATAATGCATTAAAATAGACTTTTGCCGCATGACCTTCTCTATTCGTTATATCACCTGGCTCTACTTCTTTCATATATCGCTCTAACAACCTGGCTTCTTTACTACACTCAAAAGCAATCAGCACCTGTTTTTGCTTATCGATTTTCTCTTTAACGATCTGCGCCCATATTTCTTTTTTCAGGCAAGAATCCCACTTCAGCTGGGAACGGATCTGCCGGCTGGAATCATGGCTCCCTCGATAAGGAAGTATCTCTCCTGCCGGATTTCTCCTTTCATCGCAGAAAATAATTTTGATTTTTCGGTGAAGACATTCGTTGATCCACGCGGCAGTCAGCGAAACAGCCGTAGTTTCAATCATAACCGTCTCTACTTCTTCCATAAATATCCGGTGAACTTCTTCTCCCCTTATAACCATATATCCCAAGCTATATTCTATTTTTGCCCGTTTAGATAGTACAACCGTCCGCCAACTCATTTCTTTTCATAAGGTGCCAATAAAATCTTTTTCTCAAAAAAACCTGTCACAGATTGTAAGACAAGAAATACTTTTTTATTTCCATCAAATCGCTTCCCCATGTAGATCCTTCCAGATGCCTTCTTCCCACCAATTAATTGTAGATCAGAAAGCACAGGGTTACATTGGAAAAGATGGAGTATTTCACCTATACATTTACACTTATCTTCCATTGATAATTCTATAAACGTGCCTTTCCCTTTTATCATAAGACCTACGGATGCCTCAAACTTGTTTCTATAAATGGATGTCTGTATCTTAGAAATAAATGTTTCAAAGATATTTATTAGATTCTCTTCAGTGATTTTATCATGTACAGTAATCTTCAACTCTTTTTGTACTTGTTTCCGCTGATTGAATTTAAGGACATTTTTTATTATCTGGGCGGATTCTGCATTCAAACATAATTGTTCAGCATTTCTCATAACAAACTGATTTCCAGTCTTAGCGGAAATATGTTCTCGAAACCCATCTACTTCAAATAAGGACTGCTTATATATCTTAGGAATACATATCACCGGATTCTTATAGTCTTTTCTGTCTCGATGCCAAAGTTCTCTACAAAAATTTATTTTATCTTCAATACTTTCTAACCTTCCAGACAAGTGCAAAGGTACTGTTTCCAACAAATAAATTGTCTTTCCGTTTTTCTCCGCTTTAACAAGCATAAAATATGACGCAGTTGCATTATTATACCCGCCATACTTTTGAATATCAGACAATGCCCCACGTGCCCTTAGTGAAACCTGTCCCTTCCCTTTCTTTAGGATATTCTGATCAAACAATCCCCCTTTCTCCTCAAAAGGCATCCGTGTATATAAAATGTTATTCTTATCCATCCATTTCCGGACAACTGCCATCGTACCGCTATCGCCCGGTTCCCATGCCATAGTTGATCCTCTTTGTATGGGAAATTGATAAAAAGTCCTTTCATTCAAACTATACACCGCATTTTTCTCCGACAGAAAATGTATCGGATTAGATGTAAATTTCGTATAAAATGCATTCCCTACAACAATATTCAAATAAGCATCCTTGGCGTGATGATAATCGTTCATATCCCTGACTTTTACAAACTCCGCATACTGGCGAAATCGGGATACATTCCTTGCCTTAGTGTAAATGATTTTGGTTTCCGGAAAAGCTTTTTTCAGAATCTCGGCAATCGCTTTCGTACTCTGCCGTGTTTCTACAAGCTGGCGCCCAATAAACCCCGCTTTTTCATCATCAGTAAGTAACGTTTTTCTTGTCAGGCGACGATACTTCTCCTTGGAAATAAACCCCTTATCTAAAAGTACTTTCCAAAAAACAGCTCTCCCCCCTTGTATTTCAATAGATAAAGGATAATGGTCTCCCTTTTTCGCATTTTCCGTCCTTTCTACAAGAACGCGATTGTCTAAACTGTCATCTCCTGTAGCAGATCGGGGATAAATATGGTCTATGTCATAATCAGCTCCAGCCATAAGGCTACCAAGACAAATAGGCTTTCCGGTATACATAGAACGCCCCATCTGCGTATAGTACAGGTATAATTTATCACTTCTCAGCTGCCCATCGCTTAATTCTTTTATCTCTTCACCTAATTTTTTTATGTCTGCACTCCAATTTCTTATTTCATCTTTACATTTCTTATAAAGATCCAATAGCCGATCTTTTCTTGAAACAGTTTTCCACTTTTTCTCATCTTCCGCCCGTGCCATTTCTATAAAAATCCTCGAAGGCGCTTTCCCCATAATATGTATAATTTCTTTTATAACTCGAAGTGTCTGCCAAAGTGGCCGCTTTACCGCCGGAGAGATACGCATATCCTGTATATTTTTGTAAGAAATGGCCTTATCACACACCGATACCGATGTTGTATTAACCTCACTTAAAGCGGCAGAATAACCAAATTTTCCGCTTAATAATTCCATTAAATTATGATCTGTCTTTTTCAAAGCAGTGATAATATTCATTACTTCTCCGGTTTCCTGATCCACTAAAACTGTGGAATCACGTTCTGCCTTTGGCAAAATTTGTATCAAAAATTCTTTTGACAAACGTCCCCATCCCTGATATGGCAGCCTAACCAGTTCTTTAACCTGACAGTCTTCCAGATATCCAAACCGCGCCTTAAGTCGGCGACGCAGCATTTTTTTATCCGCGCCAAATAAAGTAATGTCCTTTATAATTTTTTCACTATCAGATACGGTAAAATTATCCCCCAATATTTTCCTCATATCTATCCATGGCGCAAGACTCGCTTTAAAATCCCGTTCTATACCGGATATCTGCGCCGCTTCTTCTTTAGAAATATGTTCTTCTCTAATCAGATAAGAACACATTTTTTTTGCGGTAATTTTTTTATCCTTAAGAAAAAGTCTTTCCCAAACACGAGCTTTCATGCCAGGTGGTAGCTTTTCTTGAGCGCTACCGATTCTTACATTATTCAGCTCATTGAGTACCATAAATTCTGTATAGAGAAGTGAGTTTTTAGGAAGTACATCCTTTTTAACAAGATATGTGCATTTATTGGTCATGCGGCGGATAAACTCTTCTGCACTGGCCTCTATATCAATTTTCCTTTCAAAATTCCACGGATAAATGTGTCCATTTTCATCTTTTCTGACTGCCCAGGCAAAAGGAGAATGTCCATTTAACGGTCCCACATAATAAGGAATACGAAATGTAAATAGCTTCCTGATTTTATCGGACACTGTACCATACTCATCTTCTTTTTTTAAAAATGGCAGATATCTTTCCGCATTCGATAAGATTTTATTCAATTCCACTAAATGGAGCTGGTAGGGAATAACACCATTCTGTTTGCTTACCGCTTTGGGCAAAAGCTCATTCCTTTCAATTTTATCCAATATGTATTTCTTATCTTCACTATCAGGAAAATTTTTTATTATTTTTTTTATTTCCCCTGCAAAATCCTCTTGTGTACATGCTTTCTCGATTGGAACTTTTTTCCCATGTATTTTACATAATCCCACATAGGCGCTATAACTATTTTTACCGGCCATACGAAACATCTTGGTATACACATTTGAATCTCGTTTAAGAAGACGTTTCAAAACAGTAAGATCTTTTCTGTGTTCATTAAAAATAGCCACTTTAGCATCTGATATATACTTATAATTTCCCATCAGTTCTGCAAGAATGGCCCAATTATGCAAAGTTTCACAAGCTGCCACTACATCAAAACGATCGTCTAATATGGTTTGCACATCATTTTTATATTCCTCATACTGCGCATCCTCAAAACTGATTTTACCTCGCTCCGTATTCTTTAGCGTCTCATCACAAAAAATAACAGCCAGATGTGCTGTCCCGCCCACGATCAACCTGAAAATTTCCTTTATACTTTTATCTCCTCCTGCATCATATAACTTCCCTAATTGTTCCAATTTCTCTAATTTATTTAGTTTTCTGTTTTTCAATATTTCCTTACAGGCATCATTGTTTTCCACAGGTAAGGATCTATCCAAAAACTGTCCAAGTACATTCCCCAAATCAGCCATTGCTTCTTCAAATCCGACGGCTCCATCCTCTCTAATTTCAAAATTTTCCAGCAGGAAATGACCTCGATGTTTTAAAATATGATGAATGGCAAGATACACCAGCCGCACATCAAATTCACAACTGTCGTCCATCAGCTTTTGCCGTAAATGATAAATAGTAGGAAATTTTTTGTGATAACTTTTATCCGTAAAATCGACATCATTAAAAAGAGAATTTATTTGTCTTTCCGTCTTATCTTCTTCCCAAAGACGGCTGTCGTTCAGCCTTTGGTAAAATCCCGGATCCTTTTCACAAACAGCCTCGGAAAAAAGTTCCTGTAAAAAATCAATACGCTGGTTTCTCCGTTCTATCCGTCTTCTGCCTGTACGAAATACACGCCTCTCCTTTGCTGTTTTAGCCAACTCAAAAAGGCGGACGCCCCACAAAGCTTTTCCCGCCTTCTTCACTACATGATAATCAGGTGTCGTAACCGCCCATCCCAAAGACCCCTCTCCCATATCCAATCCCAGATAATATTCATTAATTTCCTTCATGATTGACATCCACCTCATTTTTAGTTATCCTGTACATGTCAGGATAATTTACCACTATCTGACAACATCACAAGTTCAAATAAAAATTTATTCAAATCGTCACATTTGTGACCCCACAGTGTGTGGATAAAGGACTCCTTCGGGAGTTTTTTATTTTCTTGGAACACCTTGGTAACACCAAATAAGTATTTTTTATTTTACCAACCAAATATAAAATTAATCAGTTCACCAAACCTGCATTTATTCTTCCCCAAGTTCTTGTTCCACTACGGAAACAATGTCATCAATCACCCGTTCCAGACGGTCTTTATCACTGCCTTCTCCCATGACGCGGATGAGAGGTTCCGTGCCTGACGCACGGACGAGGATACGCCCATCATTTCCCAGTTCGTCTTTTGCCGCCGCGATAGCTGCCCGGATCTGTTCATTTTCTTCCCATCCGTTCTTGCTGTACACTTTTACATTTTTCAGCAGCTGGGGATAGGTGGTCATGAGATGATTTAATTCAGAAAGGGGGCCGTCATGGTCACGGAGAACCATAAGCGTCTGCATGGCCGTGATAAGACCGTCACCGGTGGTATTAAATTCAGGGAATATAATGTGTCCCGACTGTTCACCGCCAAGGGAATATCCGTGCGCCTTCATTTCTTCCAGCACATAGCGGTCGCCTACATTGGTCGCCACGGTACGGCATCCATGTTCTGCCAGTGCCTTGCCGAAGCCCAGGTTGCTCATGACGGTGCCTACGACCATATTCGCATTGAGCCGCCCTTCTTTCTTCATACGCAGGGCGTTAATCACCATGATATGGTCGCCATCCATGATATCTCCCTGTTCATCGACGAAAAGACAGCGGTCCGCATCGCCGTCATTGGCAATACCGCAGTCCGCCCCCATTTCGACAACCATTTTCTGTAAAGTTTCCATGTGGGTAGAACCGCAGTCTTTATTGATATTCACGCCATTCGGTTCGCAGTAGAGGGCGGTTATTTCCGCACCCAGTTCACGAAGGATGTCGGGAAGGAATCCGCTGGCGGCGCCGTTGGCAGAATCCGTTACGATTTTCATCCCTTTGAAATCCCCTTTCACTGTGGAAAGGATATAATTTTTATATTTCCCTGCAAGTTCATCGCGGTGGCGGATAAATCCGACTTTTTCGCCGGTAGGCCGTGCCAGTTCTTCGTCATGTCGAAGGATATTCTCTATTTCTTCTTCCGCCTGATCCGGCAGTTTATGCCCGTTCCTGTCGAAAAATTTGATTCCGTTATCGGGGAACGGGTTATGGGAAGCAGATATAACGACACCGGCATCATAGTTTTCTGTCCGTGTCAGGTATGCGATACCCGGTGTGGGAATCACGCCTGCCAAGTCCACATTCACCCCCGACGCGCACAGCCCCGCCGATAAAGCGGCTGCCACCATGGTTCCTGAAATCCTTGTATCCATACCGATAAGCACGCGATGGGTTCCTTCCTCCCTACAGAAATAGGCGCCTGCCGCCCGCCCCAGCTGGAATGCCAATTCGGGCATGAGTGTGGAATTTACTACGCCGCGTACGCCGTCTGTTCCGAACAATGTGACCATTCTAAATCCTCCGCGATTGATTTCTTACTATTTTGCACTGCAATTTTCAAATGTTACAGCGAATATATTTTCCCGTCAAGCCGTTTATTCTTTTTCTATTTTCACATGTACCGTAACGGCTCCGGGAATAATCATACCGTTTTCCGGTTTCGGTATGTCAATCTTTTTGGTAACGCTTTCCTTTGCTCCAGTGATATCGATTTCTTCCAGTTCCACCACCGTATTTTTATCGAAATAGCTTTCCGGTGCCTTGACAGTGGCCACCGACGGCGTCACCGTGATTTCAGAGACTTTGTATCCTTCTGCCGGTTCCCCTTTTACTATCGGTTTGAAAGGAATATTTCCCGTCTTCTGGTCTTCCGACATATGTACGGAAACACGGACACGGGTAGGCATGATGTCAATCCCCGTTACCGTATTTCCATCCGCATCAAGAACATTCACCGCATCAAACTCGTCGAAATCTTTTGTTTTCCCCGCCACATTGACAGAGATAATGGCACGGTCGGCAAGAGCCGTGCGGCTGCTGGCTCCCGCGACAGTAATATATTCCGGCGTCGTGGATTTCCGCTCCGCCTTGAAACCTGCCGGAAGCGCTCCGATAAATTCCACTTGTGCCGGCAGCGATTTCACTGCATAGGTGTCGATAAATAAATCGAAATATGTCTGATCCTGGGAAATCACCGTTTCATTTCCCGGTACGGAAATATGGATGGGTGTGTTCGGATAATCGCCGTCCGTAAATCCGTCAAGATCGACATAGGCTTTGATATTATCACTCCGCATGCTGACCAGATCACTGCGGTTCATGCGGATCTTCACTTTCACCCTCTGGGGTACATTAAGGGCTACGAGAGAACGATCCAAATTACGCACTTCGACCGGAACGGTATAAGAGTTTTCCACAAGAGGATTCTGCTCATTCATGACATATACCCAGAAAGCAAATGCCGCCATGAGGCAGAGGAATTTAGGAAGCCACCACCGCAAATTTGTATATTTCATTTCAGCGGGCTCCATTTCTGCAATACATTACCGACGCCTTTCGCTTTATCCTGCACAAGGAAGTTCCGCAGGATATTCCGCAAGCCGTCTTCTTCGAGATGGCGGTAAATATGGCCGCCGTAAGCATAGGAAACCGTTCCCGTTTCTTCACTGACGATGACCACGACACAGTCCGCCTGTTCAGACATGCCGATTCCCGCGCGATGGCGTGTCCCCAGTTCAGAGGAGAGGCTCCTGTCACGGGTAAGCGGCAAAAGGCAGCCTGCCGCCATGATGCGGTTGTCGCGGATAATGACGGCGCCGTCATGGAGCGGTGTATTTACGATAAAAATATTTCCAAGAAGCTCTTTTGACACGAGGGCCTCCAAACGGATCCCTGTATCAATACGGTCGTCAAGCCCTACTGTCCTTTCAAAAACGATAAGCGCTCCTACTTTATTCTTCGCCATGGTCATCGTTGCTTCCACCACATGATCAATGACAGCATCTAATTCCGCTTCATCCATGATGCGGGAAGAAATATAAAATTTGCCGCGGCCAAGCTGTTCCAGAGCACGGCGGAGTTCCGGCTGGAATACCACAGGGAGCGCGACAATGAGCACTGTCATAAGTTTATCGAGTATCCAGCTGACTACATGGAGCTGGAGCCAGCCTGCAAACAATGTGAAAAGTCCGAGGAACACGAGCCCCTTCAAAAGAGCGGTCGCCCGCGTATCACGGACAAGGATATACATCCGGTAAAAGAAAAACGCGACAACAAGTATATCCAGCGCATCCCAAAGGCGCATTGTCATCAGCAGTCCCTGTATTTGTCCAAGCATAAAAACTCCCGTCGCCAAAGCAAATAATACATTATTGATAAATAATTACAGTCGTCATTTATTGTATCACGAACCTTAAGTTTTTGCAGTTATGTCCCGCTGTTTCATAAGGCGGAAAAATAAACTTCCAGTAGAAATATAAAACGGCAGCCGGAAAAGCCGCCGCTTCATACTATCTTTTGTCATACACATCCCATTCCAGCTCCATGATGCGGAACTGATAATCCGCGCTGGATTTCTGCAGAGAATAAATATCCCTCTGTTGTTCTTTATTTTGCTCCAGTGCCAGTGTCGCCGCCCATTCGATATTGTTCAGCTGGTCATCATACCGGCTGGCCTCCACATTCATCATCCGTTCCTGCAGATCCGCAATAAGGGACTGCTGCCATGAAATGAAAGCGAGAAGGAGAAAAACACACAGATAAAGATACCAGGTATGTTCCAGACAAAGTTTTTCTTTCCACCTGTCCACGAAAATTATCCCCTTATTTCGTCATCAAGTTTTTCTTTATTGAGAAGAGTCAAATGATCTTTTGTAAATTCAATCCACAACCGGGCCGCTCTGGAGAGGTAACGCCCTTTCTTCCAAATCGCATACAGGTGGTGGGTCATTTTCGGTTCCGTCAGCGGGCGGACGGCTATATTTCCATCTGCACTGTTCAGCGGACAAAGGCGGCTCGGCAGGATCGCCACTCCCAGTCCCGAGGAAACGGTCTGGAGCATGAGATCGCGCTGGCTCGTCTCAAAAACAATTTTCGGCGTAAATCCGATCTTCTTGCAGTTCGACAGGATATCATCATGTAAATTGAAATCATCGCGATAGAGGACAAGCGGATAATCGGCAAGAAGTTTCATGGGTATTTCTTTTCTCTCTTCCAGCGGATAACCTTTCGGCATGACGACGCACATTTTATCATCCGACAGGAAAAACGATTCAAAATCTTTATTTGGAATGGTGCAGATGATGCCCACATCAATGCGTCCTTCCTGCACGGAGGTCTCTATTACCTTGGAGCCGTATTCGTAAAGCTCAATGGAAATCTGCGGATAGGTTTTTTTAAATTCGCCCAGGAGCTTGGCGAAAACATGCGCGTCCGTAATCGGCGGCAATCCGATCTGGATCGTGTCCTTTTTCAGATTGAATTCATTTTCAAAGTCGCTCTTTAAATGTTCAAAAGCGAAAAGGCAGCGCTTCGCGTAGTTCAGGAAGATGCTTCCCGGCGCAGTAATTTCGACTGTCTTCGCATTGCGGATAAAAAGGATGATCCCCAATTCATCTTCCAGCGATTTGATCATGCGGCTGATGGCGGACTGGGAAATATGAAGATTCCTCGCCGCTTTGCTGAAACTTTTTTCTTCCGCTACTTCCATGAAATACTTCAAGTGACGATAGTCCATAATACACGCTCCTTACTTTTGAAATATTTTCTTAAAAAATGTACACCTTGTCATTCTTGTGCAAAAATCGTATTTCCTCTATAATGAACATAGATTTCATAATTTCCTGCCGAAAAATTATGTGTAAACAATTATGATTATATAGCATTAATTGACTTAACTATGCGATTTTCTCATAATGTAATTGTACATAATTTTTTTATATCTTGCAAGGAATATTTATGAACCGAACCCGTATCCGTCCCGCATGGGAGTTGCCCGGCGGATATTTAAAAAAGGAAGTGTTGAACTGTGAGAAATGTAAAGACAATGGACGGCAATACAGCCGCGGCGTATATTTCATACGCATTCACAGAAGTAGCTGCCATTTACCCGATTACCCCTTCGTCACCGATGGCAGAATCTGTAGATGAATGGTCTGCCCATGGAAAGAAGAATATTTTCGGCGACACGGTCCATGTGGCGGAAATGCAGTCTGAAGGAGGCGCGGCAGGCGCATTTCACGGCGCTTTGCAGGGAGGCGCGCTTACCTCTACCTATACCGCGTCACAGGGAATGCTTCTCATGCTGCCGAATATGTACAAAGTAGCCGGCGAACTTCTTCCCGGCGTCTTCCATATCGCCGCCCGCGCCCTTGCAAACCACGCCCTTTCTATTTTCGGAGACCACCAGGACGTAATGAGCGCGAGAGCCACCGGCTGTGCCATGCTTGCTGAATCGAACGTACAGGAAATCATGGATCTTGCCGGCATTGCCCACCTGGCGGCCATTAAAGGCCGCGTGCCTTTCATCAATTTCTTCGACGGATTCCGCACAAGCCATGAAATACAAAAAGTGGAAGTCATGGAGTACGACGAACTGGAACCTCTCATCGACAAGGAAGCTCTCGCCGCATTCCGCGCCCGTGCACTGGATCCGGACAGGCCCGTCATCCGCGGCACGGCGGAAAATCCCGATATCTACTTCCAGCACTGCGAGGCGGCCAACCCGTTTTATAACGCGCTTCCCGATATCGTGCAGGGCTATATGGATAAGATCAGCGCCATTACGGGACGGACATATCACCTCTTCGACTACTACGGCGCGCCTGACGCGGACCGTGTCATTGTCGCCATCGGTTCCGTTTCCGATATCTGTAAAGATGTGGCTGACGCCGTCAATGCCGCCGGCGAAAAGGTGGGGATTGTAAATGTCCACCTGTACCGTCCATTCTCTGTCAGCCATTTCATAAACCGGCTTCCCGAAACAGTAAAGAAGATTGCCGTCCTCGACCGCACACGCGAGCCGGGCGCTATCGGCGAACCGCTTTTCCTTGATGTGCAGAGCGCCGTCACTGCGGCAGGAAGAGATATCAAGGTTTGCGGCGGCCGTTACGGATTAGGTTCCAAAGATGTCATTCCGGAAGACATCATGGCCGTCTATGAACATCTGAAAGCTGAAATGCCGCGCCATAATTTCACTGTATCCATCAAAGACGACGTAACCGGTTTGTCTCTCACCCCCGTTCCTGTTCCCGAAAAAGAAAGCAAACTTGTTTCCTGCAAATTCTGGGGGTTCGGCTCAGACGGCACCGTCGGCGCCAACAAGAGCGCCATTAAAATCATTGGCGACCACACGGATATGTACGCCCAGGGATACTTTGCTTACGATTCCAAGAAATCCGGCGGCGTGACCATTTCCCATCTCCGTTTCGGTCCCGATCCAATCCGCAAACCCTACCTCATCCGCAAAGCGGACTATATCGCCTGCCACCGCCCGTCCTACGTGTACAAATATGACTTGCTCCGCGGCTTTAAGCCGGGCGGCATTTTTCTCCTGAACTGCCAATGGCGACCGGAAGACCTGGAACACGCTCTTCCGGCAGCGCTGAAAAGGAAGCTGGCCTCTCTCCATGCGAAATTTTACATCATTGATGCTTTTGAAATCGCGAAGAAAATCGGTCTCGGCGGACGGATCAATATGATTATGCAGTCCGCTTTCTTCCATCTGACGAAGATCATTCCCGAAGCAGATGCTGTGAAATACCTGAAAGACGCCAATGAACATTCCTACGGGCGGAAAGGCCAGAACGTAGTCGACATGAATAATGCGGCTGTCGACGCGGGTATCGCGGGAGCCGTTGAAATCCCCATCCCCGAAGAATGGGCGCATGCGACCGAAGGCGGCTTTATTGCCAAAATAAACCGTCCCGATTTCGTGAGAAACGTTTGCGACGTCATGAACCGGCAGGAAGGGGATGATCTTCCCGTTTCCACGTTCAAAGGCTGGGAAGACGGCACGTTCACCACAGGCACATCCCATTACGAACGTCCTGCCGCGGCCATCCAGGTTCCGGAATGGATCCCTGAAAACTGTATTTCCTGCAATCAATGCGCTTTTGTCTGCCCCCATGCCGCCATCCGGCCCTTCATTGTGACCGAGGAGGAAGAAGCCCGTGCGCCGGAAGGATTCATCTGCAGAGATCTGCCGGGGCCGAAAAAGGGATTGAAATACCGCATCATCGTCAGTCCTGAAGACTGCTACGGCTGCAGCATCTGCGCCAATGTATGCCCCGCCCCGAAAAAGGCTCTCGTCATGAAACCGATTGAAACGCAGCTTGACAAGCAGAAATATTGGGATTACGCCATCACGCTCCCCCGTAAGGAAAACCCGATGAATAAATTCACTGTCCGCGGTTCCCAGTTTGAACCGACATACTTTGAGTTTTCCGGTGCCTGCGCAGGCTGCGGTGAAACGCCTTACGTCCACCTGGTCACCAATCTCTTCGGTGACAGAATGCTTATTGCCAACGCCACAGGCTGTTCCTCCATTTACGGAGCAAGCGCTCCTTCCATGCCTTACTGCACCAATGCGGAAGGTCAGGGGCCCGCATGGGCAAATTCCCTCTTTGAGGACAATGCGGAATTCGGCCTCGGCATGCATCTGGGCGAAATCAAACTGCGCCGGCGGGTAGAGGAGAAACTGAATGAAGTGCTTCCTTCTTCTGATGAAAACACAAAAACGGCTATAGAAGAATGGCTTGCCGGAAAAGATGTGGGGGAAGGCACTCGGAGCAGGGCGGAAAAACTGGAAGCCGCGCTGAACGCAAAAGTCTCTTCTCATCCGGAATATAAAGAAATCCTCGCCCTGAAAGATCATTTTATTAAAAAGAGCCAGTGGATCTTCGGCGGCGACGGCTGGGCATACGATATCGGCTTCGGTGGTCTGGATCATGTCCTTGCGTCCGGAGAAGACATCAACGTTCTCGTACTGGATACGGAAGTTTACTCCAACACGGGCGGCCAGTCCTCGAAATCCACCCCTGCCGCAGCTATCGCTAAATTTGCGGCAGCAGGCAAAAAGACTAAGAAAAAAGACCTCGGCATGATCGCCGTGTCTTACGGATATATTTATGTAGCACAGATCGCTTTGGGAGCCGACATGAACCAGGCTGTAAAAGCCATCCACGAAGCAGAATCCTATCCCGGTCCGTCCCTTATCATTGCTTACGCCCCCTGTATCAACCACGGCATCAAGGCAGGCATGGGCGAAGCATCGGCAGAACAGAAAGCAGCCGTGGAATGCGGTTACTGGTGTAACTGGCGTTATGACCCCCGGCTTCTGGATGCGGGAAAGAACCCTTTCCATCTGGACAGCCGAGAACCGAAAGGCGATTTCCGTAAATTCCTTTTAGGCGAAGTCCGCTACGCAAGCTTGCAGAAGCTCTTCCCGCAAGAAGCGGAAGCTCTCTTTGAAAAAACAGAAAAAGATGCCAGGGCACGCAGACAGAGTTACGTCCGTATGCAGAAGTCTTTTGATCTGGAAATGCAGGAACACCAAGCCGCGGCAGAACAGAGATAAACCGGGCAAAACAAAAGAGTCATAATCGGGAAACATATTTCCGCTTATGGCTCTTTTTCTATCTTAAATCAGACGTACTGCCATGGACAGACGAAGATAGGACAGAAACTCCGACATATCCATGTACAGCTCACCAAAGAGGTTATCGTCTGTTTCTACCTTCTCCTGTCATCATTTTCCGATTCATTTCTTCTCGTTATTTGTAAATATCTCGCCTGTGTGATACAGAAACCGCAACAATTATTAATTGCTCGTCTTTAATCTCTGCAATAATACGATAGTTCGCAATTCTGTATCGCCAATATCCACTTAAATCAGCTGTCAAGGCTTTTCCATGAACTCTGGGATTACTGCAGCCATACAGGTTTGATCTCAGCCATTTTAAAATAAGTCTTTGGATTGATTGATCCAGTTTTTTAAACTTCTTTTTGAATCCATCGGTATATTCAATCTGATACATGATTAAACATCTAATTCCTCAAATAATTCTTCGATCGGATAGATTTTTACCTTTCCTTTTCTCTTCTCTTCTTCATATTTTTTTATGACCTGCATATCATATTCATCTTCCAATTTTTCTAAAGCCAGGCGTTTTAATAAAGAAGATACCGCGCATCCGTAAATAGCAGCCGCTTGATTAAGAATTTCGGACTCTTTCTCATTAATACGGACACTTATGACAGAACTCATAATATCACCCCTTTTACATACGATATTTGTATGACATCTGTATGACTTTATTATAATTTATAGGAAATAAAAAAACAATTATCTTTCCTCCAATATCAGCATCCATACACTAAATCAGACGTACCGCCATGGGCAGACGAAGATAGGACAGAAACTCCGACATATCCATGTACAGCTCCACATCATCAAAGAAGAATTCCGCAATGTCATGAAAATCCGTTTTCACACCGTCATTAAATGCATATTCCAGATAGTAAGGCATCCAGCCTGCCTTATGGAAAAACGCCTTGATATCATTCACGCCCTCTTTCCGTTCCAGACAGGCTGCTTTCAGCAGCTCCCCGCCCGTAATTTTTTCAAAGCCAAAGTACGATGCCAGCGACAAAACGATCAGACGCATTCTATAATCTTTTTCCAGCAGGTCGAGGACATCCAGATTCACATGGAGTCGGGCGGCAATCTGCCCAAGTTCTTCCCGCTTTTCACGGTATTCCTCTTCTGTCATATCAATGCGGTAACCGCCTTTTAATTCATAAAGCAGTCCCCTTTTTTGCATCTCTCCCATCATTTTCCTTTCCTGACCGCGGTACTCCTGCCGGCAGTCATTCCTTTAAAATTTCATTTCCGCTCCGATTGCCCATTCCCTTCCGCCAAGGTAAAGATCATCTGCCTTCCTGCCAAAGATATTGTAGAGTGCCAGGGTAGCAGAAAATTTTTCGCCCCATTTCTTCCGGGCAGAGATATCCAATGTGTGGTAAGAATAATCCTTTCCGTCAAACTGATAATCACCAAGGAAATAACTCTTTACTGATCCGCTCCAGCCGTATTTCTCATGATCGTCATAGAGAAAACAGGCGCTGAAGGTATTTCTCGCGCGGTTGTCGAGACGTGCTTCCGCCTTTCCTGTCATAGCACCTTTTGCGTCAAGGTACACGTGGCCTGCTTTAAAGGTAAGGCGGCCGCTCACATGGTAGCCCCATTCCGTTTCTACCCCATGGATATCTCCGCGGCTGATATTTTGATAGAACCAGTCATTATTCCTTCCTGACGGCTGCGCATCAATGAGATTCTTCACCCGGTTATCAAAATAAGTCACCCTGCCGAAACTCCTGCCCCGTTCCCATTCAATGCCGGCGTCCCAGCTGCGGGATTTCTCCGCCTCCAAATCAGGATTACCGTAAACATTCACAAAATGATGGAGCTTGATGTACAGTTCACTGATAGTCGGCGCCTTAAATCCTTTCCCGTAATTCACCTTGAACCGGGTACGGCTGTCCAGTTCATAAGTCAGCCCAAGACGGGGCGACAGAGACGAACCGAAACGGTTATGATGCTCAAAACGCAGAGACGGCGTAATGAAAAGCCGGTCATTTGCCTGCCACAAATCGGAAACATACACCGCCACATGATCTGCGGAGTGGGATTCCCTCTTTTTGGAGAGACCTGCCGCATTATCGGCAAGACGCGTCCCTTCATAAGCAATATTCCGATAGTCCCCGCCGAATGTAAAAGTATGACGTTCCGATTTCACCGTATCCTTCACCTCAAGGAAATAAGTACTGTATCTCGCATTATCGCTGTTTTCTTTCGGGAAATACCGATTCAGGTGTCCTGCAAGAAACAGCGGCAGTCCTTGCAGGTTCCTTCCGTTATAGGAATAGGAATCTTTCTTCATACGGCTCATGCCCACGCGAACCATATAATCATTTCTTCCCGTACGGCCCGTATACTCCGCGGAGAAATCAAATCCATCCCGGCTGATATTTTCCCGCCGTCCCCTGTATACAGGCACCTTCTTGCCCCTCATGCTCAAATCGGCATCAGCATACGATGAATGAACAGATTCATTAAAATATCCTGCATCAAAACGCAATCGGCCCTGCACGGAATTTTCAAAATCGTAAAGTCCTGTCCAGTGGAACAGCCGGCGGTTTCCCGCATCTGGTATATTGATCCCTTTTGTCAAAACGGCGGCTCCCCCATGAGACGGCGGCATACCGGGAAATGTGATAAACATTTTGCTGTCTTCTTGATAAGAAACAGGACGTATTTTTATGAAAGACACATCAAAAGCATTGCTCCACCGTCCTTCTTTCCCTAAATCAAAACGATAGCTGTTTTTCAATTCATTTGTCCCTGCTGCAGCACTGACAGTCACTTCCCGTTTTTCCGGCTTCTTCGTGATGATGTTGATAACACCGCCCATGGCGTCAGAACCGTAAAGGGCGCTCGATGCTCCGCGGACAATTTCCACCCGGTCGATACGATCTACGCTGATCCGATCCAAAACATAGAAATTCTGTGTCACACTTGTATCCTCATCAGCCATACGTTTCCCATCCACCAGAACCAGTGTGTGATTCGTATTCATACCGCGGAGCATCACCTGATGGCCGCCCATTCCCGCATTTTTTGCCGGACGTGACCGCTCCACGCTCAGATTTAAAACGGACGAAAGGGCAGATCTCATATCATACGCTCCGGAACGCTTTATGTCTTCCGATGTAACGATCTCCGCAGACTGCGGTTCTTTCCTGATTTCCGCTTCCGTCCGTTCCGCCGTTACCAAAACTGCAGGCATTTCATAAACCGATGCCGCAACAGACATCACAGGCAGAGACAACGAAGCAAAAACGGAAACAGCCAAAATTGTTTTCATATATTCTCCTTTGCAGGGATACCCTGAAATAAATTAATGAAAATCAGTATCAAATAAATTGTAAATGATTTCTTTTCGAATTTCCACATAGGAAAGAAAACTTTCAAAGAAACCATGATTTTGCCATGAGCCGCATTCACAAACCTGAGAAAACGACAAAAATCCGGCAATACTTTCCATCGTCTCTTATCATTTAAATCACCATCGAAAAAATCTGCTGTGGTGAGAAAACCCGAAAGAATCTCGTGGGAAATCATAGGAAGATAACAGATTCATTACTTCGCTTCACTGTTCCGTCTTCCATCTCTCCCAAAGCATTCTTACGTCCACTCTGAATGTCCCCCTTCATAGAACGATAACGTATAATAAGTTTCGCAAATTCAATTAAATAGACATAAGTCTTTGCCCTCGGTACAATTAAGTCACCATAACCAACATCCCAAGGAGGCAAAGAATTATGTCCAATAACATTATACAGTTGAATGAAACTCTTATAAAGGACCCTCTTAAAAATCTTGTCCGAAACAGTGTTGAAGAAACATTGAATGCACTTCTTGACCATGAAGCCAATGAACTGGTCAAGGCAGATCGCTACGAACGTTCCAGCAATCGACAGGGCTATCGCTCCGGACATTATGACCGGACCTTTACCACAACTTCCGGTGATGTAACTCTGCATGTCCCGAAGCTCAAAGGCATCCGGTTTGAAACGGCAATCATC
>OBVW01000561.1_pt1 | contig 18518 bp, 15 predicted proteins | sample 1495141 | NCBI WGS metagenome assembly OBVW01 (sample SAMEA2580013, study PRJEB22360) | human gut metagenome | biome: human gut; feature: human-associated habitat; material: faeces | place: Denmark | collected 2008/2010
TCCGCCTCGCCGAACGCGAGCACGCCGACACAGGGCACGCCGTCCTGCACCGCGCTGATCGTTTCGCCGCGGTGAAACACCCGCAGAAAAGCGCCGCAGGCCGAGGCATCCATGCCGGAAAACAGCGGGCATTCGGAAAAAGCCGCCTGCAATGCGTCCCCTCCAGTTTTCTGCTCTGCCGCCACGCCGACACCCCTTTCTGCGCCGAACGGCGGCGGCAAAGACCCGCAGCACCTCCGGTTTCCAGAATATCGTATCATATGAGACTATTTTTGTCAACATGCGTCTTGCCGGACAAAAATTTTGCGCGCAAAAAAACAGAAAAAAGTCTGTAAAAGCGGTTGACGCGCACAAGCATCTGTGCTATAATTCCTAGTGTCGCAAATTGTGCGGGTGTAGTTCAATGGTAGAATCCCAGCCTTCCAAGCTGGTCGTGTGGGTTCGATTCCCATCACCCGCTCCAGCCCGGAAAAGGGACAAAGCGCCGAAGGCGCCTGCGATAAGCGCCAATAGCTCAGCTGGATAGAGCAACTGCCTTCTAAGCAGTAGGTCAGGGGTTCGAGTCCCTTTTGGCGCGCCATATGGTGGATGTAGCTTAGTTGGCTAAAGCGCCAGATTGTGGCTCTGGAGACCGTGGGTTCAAGTCCCATCATTCACCCCATAGTGAATACCCATAAGGGGCCTGAGCCCCTGTGGGTATTTTCTTTTTATGTAAGCCTCAGTGCTTTAGGCACTTTGGCTTTCTTCTTTTTCACGGCTAAAACTGAGCAAATACGCCTCCCGCCGGGGCTTGCTCCGCTTAGGCAGTTCCACATGGCCAATGAAGCAGTAGTATATATCTACCTGCTACACAGTTTCTTTCCCTTGCTTCTCCCGGTGATGCACCACAACCTTGTCAATGAACTCCCGGAGGATTTTCGGGATCAGCATCTCAATATCGGTGCATTTCCGTACCAGCCGGAGGAATCCCTCGGCGTTCAGCTCATGCTTTTGCTCCTCCGCCACCACTTTTTTCATGTGCCGGATGTGCTGAGTCAGCTCGGCCTGCTCATCCTCGTATTTCTCAGACAACTTCTTGAAACGTTCCTCGGTGAGATTGCCGAGGATTTTTTCTTCAAACAACTTCTCGTAAAGTACCCACCCGGATGTGCTGGGTTTTGCTGCAAAGGCTGTTTCCTGCCCGTTTATTGCGGCAGGAAACGTAGTGTTGTCCGGGTTGTCATGGGTGTATGTAGTTGAGATTTACGCCGCAGCCGGAGTACTTGAGGTAGCCGCAAAACATATTTTTCTCCATGTGCAACGGCTTTCTATATTTTGTGTCTCTAAAGGTCTTTTGGACGGCCTCCCAATCCCCTCGAGAGATGATGGCATCGTGGACACCCCTGATTGTGCAAAATCTGGCGCACCATGCTGGTGTCCCATTGCTACTCTCCCCGGGTAGCCCGCCGGATGGGTTTCTTAAAGCCCTTCCGCTCGGCATAGATGGAGGGGATCAGCACCTTCTCATACCAGAGTTTCGGGTTTTCTGCATCGTGCATATATCCCAGAGGAGGCCGTCCAATGGCGTACCCCTGTTTGCTTTTCGTCCGTATACTGGAGCGCATTTTTCGGCTCATGTCCTTGGCGTACCACTCGTTCATAATATTATGGAAAAAAGGGGGGGATAAAGTCGTCCTCGCCCTGCTCGCTGTCCACCCCATTGTTGACGGCGATGAAGTGAACGTTGTGCAAGAGAAAACAGTTTCCGTGAGCTTGTACAACCTCTAGATAATTCCGCCCCAGACGGGGCAGACCCTTAACGATTACAGCGGAGGCTTTTCCCGCCTCCACCAAAGCCATCATCTTCTGGAATCCATTTCGCTTCACGGTGACACCGGAAACACTATCGTCCACGAAAATACGGACATTCTTGTATTTGTGCCGTTTCGCGTAATCCGTCGGCATAGCCTTTGGGTTGGAAATGGAATTGCTTTCTCCTTCCACTCTGGAAAGACACACATATAGGACAGTAGTTTCGCTATCAACTTTTTTTGTTTTCTCCATGATTTCCATCATAGTTTTTTATTTGGCTTTGGCTCCTCAATCTCACGGTGGGAATCGACTGGATGAAGTGCGTATTCAGTTGTCATGGTTCTGGGAAAGACTTTCCGGCGGGGAAGCCCTCCGAAAAAGTCCTTCTATCTATAAGCCACGGGAACTGGAAATCTTTCTGCCTGTTTTTAAGATTTTTCAAAAAATTTTTTCAGCAGCCTGCAAACCCTGTCGAGCCGTTTGGATATGGCCGCCCGCTGCCCCCCCTCTCCTGACAATTTCCGATTGCTTTTCCTCTAGGATGTAGACCCTTCGAAGCAAGACCTTTTGCGTTTGCCCCAGAGTGACTACCGCCTGTTTTAACGCCTCAATTTCCTCCAGACGCTCCGCCATCTCCTCCAAATTGTCCTCACAGGGAATGTGACCGCCCTTTCCACTCGGGTCATCCAAGGAGGAATGCCGACGTGTCTCTTTTGGATTGTTGTTGTACTCCAAACGGTCAAGCTCTTTTAGACCCTGATCCCACTTTTCCTCAACTTCAATTTCTACGGTTTCGTTGACAAAATGATAGGCGCGCTTCAGGCCTCTGACTCCTTTCCGATTTTTCTGTGGGAGAAAATCGGAAAGTCAGGGATACCGGCAGAACGCCTCCTGCCACTGATATAAGGCCATCGCTTGCTCCATTTCCGGAACCGAAACAACAAAAAAAAGGCCGGACATGAGGAGAAAAGCTCAAACTAGAGATTTTCCTCTCCACGTCCGGCCTTTTGGTGACTCACGGTTTCCCGCGGACCCATTGCTCGGTACGAAGCCTTACAATATATCCCTGACGCGCTGTTTGGTACAGGGGTCTGCCCTTTCGCAGATACAGGTCAACTGTAATCACACGGCGGCAGCGGGGCACTTTATTTTAATTTTCCCCGCTGTGGATGTAACTTTGTCCATTAGCCGCCATCCATCGGGCAAAAAAAGCCTCAGCCGGATTTTCTCTCGTTCCTTCTATCCCTTTGCCTCCACTCGAGCTGTTTCGCCCTCTTTCAGGGGCACAGTGCAGAAACTGCAGCCCCGAATAACATTAATTGTTTCTTGGACAGCACACCTCTGCTCCCCGTTGACCAAGAGGGTTTTGTGACATCCATCAAACCCTGCTTTCCACTGGATCTCTCTGCCTGTGCGGTTGGTGAGCACGGAAGCGCTCTCTTCCTGCCGCAGGTCAATTTCGCCCCCAAACACGGAAATATGCTTCATTTCCGCGAAAGAAAGGCTCTGATCCAGGCTCGAAACAGTCTGGAGCGTCCCAGTGTTCCAAATGGGAGTCAGGCCCAAAAGCCCCTCTGCCAAGGCGATTACCACCGAAAAGGATCCCTCGGGATACTCTCTTCTGGGAACATCAGGATCCAGCAGCCTGAGCAGCCACTTCATGCCCCGTTCCTTTTGGCCGTAGGGATAGAAGTACATGGGGCAGTGGGAGAGCCCTTCAATCTGCCACCGCTGGGACGTGCTGTCAATCTGATCCAGCATTCCCAAAAGCCGCTCTGGGATCCGCAGCGCACCGTCAAAAATCAGGGAGGCGGAAAGGTCATTTTTCCCTTTGTGGATCAGGCTGCCGTCGGGTTGACAGATCGTAAAATAACGGCCAGCAGCTTCATCCCACCACTGGGTTTCCAAGAGGCTGCGGATTCGCTTCCCCTCGGCTCGAAAGTCCTCCGCTTCTTTCTCCCTCCCCGTCATCTGGCAGAAAAAGGCGTAGGCGTCGCAGCCGGCGGCCTGACAGCCCAGCAGATCATTCATCATCAGCGCATCGGAATGGCCCGATTCGTCGTAAGAAGGAATGCCCCGGACGCTTCCGGCCACAGCTCGCTCAGGGATGCCGTCGCCGTTTTTATCCCAGCGGGCAATATATTCGTGCATGGTCAGATCATAAAACCGCCGCAGAACAGGGTCATCAAGCCACCTCTGGTCGCCGGTCCACTGATACATTCGCATGCAGCAGTCCAGCAGATCGAAGCTGGCGGGAAGGTTATACCAAAAGTTCTCGTCACTCTGGTAATCTGCCGGCGCGGGAAGACCCTCCCGATTAATCTCCCAAAAGCAGCAGTAGTCCTTGCCCTCGCTGATGGAGGCGGCAAATTTCTGAGCCATATTGAGGTTGTGGGCGGAAAATCCCATGGCCGCCGCCCCGGATGACTGATGGGAAACATCCCGCATACAGAAGGCATCCCGCCCGGGGAGAGCCGCTTCATACCAATATCCCACCGGGTCACCGCCTGAATGCACATAGCTCAACGCCTGACGCATCGCCCACTGAAAGCCCTGATTGAGCTTGGCGCTGTATGAATGAAACGTCAGTCTTGAAAATACTCTTGCCATAGTCGGTCCTCCTTTATGTTTTAAGCCATTGCTTTTCATACCTGCAATCAGCAGAAATTGTTCTTATCCTGTTCCCCTTTTCAGGGATTGGAACTCATTTCACGCGGAATCCTGTCCGCCCGCTCTATCACGCCCCGCGGTTCAACAGGCCCGCGGCAGGATTGGAGGGAGAAAGCTGAGGGGGCTCTCCCGCGTCCTATGTGTGATTAAGGCCCTTCTTCTGGCTCTGCCGCCTGCTGTATAGGGAGAACAGCAAGGTGGAAACCAGCACCAAGCATCCCCCTGCCAGATACATTGGCTGGTAACCGATGTTCTCCACAGCCCAGCCGCCCCAGACGTTGCCGATGATGCCGCTCAAGCCAAAATAGAAGGAATAGATCAAGGTCTGATAGGTGCTGCGCAGCTGAGGCGGGGCTATCTCGTCCACATAATAGAGGATACCCAAGGAGAGGAAAGCGAAAGCCGGGCCGTCCAGCACAGCTGCCGCGGCCACCTGCCAGGCCTCCGTCATGCCGCTGTACAGGAATTGCCAGAGGGCAAAAAAGCAGGAAGAAAGCAGCACGATGTGAATGGGCTTGAGTTTTTTCAAAAAGTATGTGGAGAGGAACATCATCACCGCTTCGGAGATAAACATCACCGAACTGGTGTAGCCGATCATAGTCTGATCGCCGCCCAAATCCTCAATTAGCAGAGGATAAAACGTGTAGGCGGCCCTGTGCGGGACCTGCATCACCACTAAATAGGCCAAAAAAATCAGCAGCGGCGCATCCCGAAGGATTCGTCCCAGCTGAACACGGCTATTCTCTTGTGCGCTTTTGGGTTCGTCCCAGCCCAAAAACCAGATGAACAGTCCCAGCAGCAAAAGCAAAACCGCAAAGATCGGCGTCACCCTGCCGGTGGAATATCTCTGAATCAGCGCGCCGCCCAACGGACTGAAGAGGGCGTAACCGGCGCAGCCCCAAAATTTTAGCTTTCCCACCCCTTTGGCATTGCCGGAGGCTTTCATATTTCCTAGCACCCATGTGTCCATCAGCGGGCCCTCCGGCGAGGAACAGAACGTGCTCAGGAAGAAAGTCACCGCCACCAGCAGGGCGGTGTGAACCAGATTAAAGCTGAACACTACCGCCGCCTGAAAGAGGAAGCAGCAGGCCAGCACTTTTCTGGAAGATCCGACCCGATCCGCAATCATCCCCCAAAATGGCTGAGAGAGAATGATGATAATCGAATTTATCGACATGACGGTTCCAATCTCTGAAACGTCCAGCCCCTTTTCCTGAAGGTACACCGTAAAAAAGGGGGTAAACAGCGCCCGGGAGGACATATTCAAAAAGTAAAGGATGGAAAAGTAGGCATAAACCATTCTGGAATCGTTTTTTTGCATAGTTGTACTCCTAACTGTAAATAGGCAGGCCCGCTTGTGTTAGAAGCATTCCCCCATCCATAAGCGGGCCCCCTAACCATTACGGAATATGATCCGGCGAAGTTCCGGCCGGGAACAGCACTTCCAGTCCAACGGCGGAGCTGGCGGTGATCTCTTCCCCCTTGGTTAACGCCTCTCGATATTTTATAGGGCTCATCCCCATGGCATTTTTGAATACTCGGCTGAAATAATGCTGGTCGTCATACCCCACCGCTTCCCCAATACTCTTGATATCCATCTCCGGGTACTGACGCATCAGCTCCAGAGCGCGGTTCATTCGCAACGAGATCAAGTATTTCAGCGGGGATTCCTGCTTGTAATTTTTAAAGATGCGGGTCAAATAGGACAAATTAAAACCGAAGTGACTGGCCAGGGTATCCATGCTGAACTGCTCGGTAAAGTGATCCTGAATATATGTTTCAATCATCTGTCCCAGATTGCTACTATCGCCGGCAACAGCATCTTCCGAGAGCATCATATCCTTCACAGCACTCTCAACTGTGGGAATCACGTCGACAAGCCGGGCGGAGAGGGCCAAATGGGAAAGTATGGTACTCTTGGCGTGCCACACCTTTTGCTCCGAGCAGCCGGACAGACTGTTGGCAATCATCCAGAGCACAGAACCCAGTGTGTTTTCAAAGGCGCTCTGCCGGCATCCCATGGCATCCCATTCGGTCAGCAGTTTTTCCAGTTCCCGGCAGAGCGCTGTACCGTTGCGGTAGCTGGCCAAAGTTTTGATAACATTCATCTGCTGCATGGTCAGCAGTGTATCGTGGCTGCCGGTTTCCTCCGAACTCTCCTGCAGCCAGAAAATCGCCCCCGGCCCAATCCTCTGTTGCTCCAGCAAAAGCCGGCTGCACTGTTGCCGAACGGGAAAGAGGTTTTCCTCCGTCACCCCTCCATGGGGCGCGCAAAGGTTGACGGGATGGCCGTCTGACAGTGACAGAAGGCTTTCGAAAAGCTGTTTTGCCAGCCTTTCCATCCGTGTCTCAGTGTTCACACCGGACAGTTCACAAAGAAAATACATTTCTCCTGTCCTGGACCCGTTGAAAACATACCAGTCTGGGTCCTCCGGCAGCTGCCCCAGCACCTGGCTCCACAGCCCCTTTAAGCGCATGGATGCCTCTACGGTTGGAGCAGAAAGAGAATACCCCAGAGAGGCCAGAAAAAAGCCGAATCTTCGGCCTGCACCCCTTCCTGCTCCGCCGCTCAGCATCTCCTCAATGTCCCGGCGGACCAGATTGGATTGCTCCCGGAGGATCCTCTCCCGCAGAGAGGTGAGCACTTCGTCCAGAGCCTTCGGTTCCAGCGGTTTAATCAGATAATTGACTACCCCATAGCGGATGGCCTTCTGCGCATACTCAAAATCTCGATGGCCGCTGATGATTACCACCCTGATCTCAGGAAATTCCATTTGCAGAATCCGGGCCAGTTCCAGACCGTCCATGACCGGCATATAAACGTCGCTAAAAACCACCTTGGGCTGCAAAAGCCGGATCAGTTTCAGCGCTTCCCGACCGTTTTTGGCTTCGCCGACTACCTGAAATCCTACCGGAGAGGCTTCCAGCCTTTTGATCACCGTCCGGCGCATAAGCGCCTCGTCTTCCACCACCAACGACTCAATGAGCGGATTCATCGACATGATAAGACCCTCCAATCGTCACCTGTCCGCTACCCTGCGGGGTGTTCTCCACCTGAAAGATACACTCCTTGCCATAGGCATAGTGCAGCCGTATAAAAATGTTCAATAGCCCCATTTTGTGAATGTGCAGATCCGGGATTTTCCCTTCCCGCACAACACCGTCCATCTTGCTCGTCAGTTCCTCCATAATCTCCTGAGAAAAACCCGGGCCGTTGTCGGTTACCGTAATGGACCACCTGCCGCCCGAAACGGCACCTTTAATAGAAAGCCGGGATTGCCCTGTTCCGCTCATCCCATACTTAGACCAATTTTCTACCAGCGGCTCCAAAATCAATTTGGGGACCCGGATTTCCATTAGGGGATCGGGGATGCTGATACTCACCATGACCTGATCTTCAAACCTTATTTTCAGCAGAGAGAGAAAGTTCTGGGTATACTCCACCTCTGTGCGCAGTTCCACCGGCGACATATCTCCGCCAGAAACGTAATTGAGCATATCGGAAAGAGCAAGAATCATGTCCATAGACTGCATGGCCCCCTCTTCCTCTGCCATAATTCCAATGGCCGAAAGGGTGTTGTACAAAAAGTGGGGATTCATCTGAGACTGCAGAGCCTGCAGCTTGGCCTGAAGCAGGTAGGCACGGGTCGTGGCTGCTTCGTCGGCAGACTTGCCCAGTTCATCACAAAGATTCTTGAAGGCAAAGTTCAGCTGCTGGATCTCGTTGAAATTTTCTCCGCTAAGCTCCGGCGCTGTCGTTACCAAAGTCACGGGATTCATTGACTGGATCTGCCGGTGCACCTGAGAAATAGGCTTCGTGATCCGTCTGGAAATCCAGTAGGAGATCACAAGAGCCAAAAGCAGCATCAGCGCGCCGCCAATAAGAATCCCAAAGACGTAAAAGGTGATGGAACGGTCTAAAAAACTCTGACCGTCCACCATGACGACATACCAATCTGTGTTTTGCATTTTCACACAGGAGTACAATTCCAAATGGCCCGGCTCTATCCGCAGGCGGCTGGGGGCCATGTCGGGATTTTCCGCCATTTCCCGCGTTAAACCCAGACAATACTCCGCCTGATCTCCGCCGCCGTATGGATAAACCAAATCACCCTGAGCTGTAAAGACATAGACCGAGGGACGGTTCTTCATATTTTCAAACGCCGTAAACCCCGCCTGAGTGTTGTCAATGATGCTGCTGAACACAGCATAGTTCTGCTGAATTTCCACATAACCGTTCTCCTGAAAGTAGGCAGGCAGCGCCAAATCCCGAATCAGGGAAAATGTAGTGAAACCATCTCCTTTCATGGAAGGAGACAGTAAAATCCGGTTGCCTGCATAGGCTTTGGGCGTCCAGCTGATTTCCTGAGGCGGCAGCTCCTGCACAGAAGCGTATCCCTTTACCGAAAGGTAGCGAACGCCATCGGAAAAGAGGTTGATTCTGGCCAGGCGGTAGGTGGGGCCTATAAAGGTACTGAGCAGTTCTGCCAGCTCTAACTCATTGTCATAGAGTTCTTCGTCCTGCTCTGAAGAAAACTTCTGGCAGAACAGCTCCTTCACCTCGGGGGAAAAGATGATCCGCTGAGCCACCTCGTCCATCCGCTCCACCTCATCGTTCAGCTGCATTGCCAGCCGGTAGCAAAGGCTGAGGTTGTACTCCTCCATTCTGCGGGCAATTTGCGTCAAAAATACCGCAAAGAAGGTACCAATGCAGAGCGTCAGCACAAGGATGATCAAGGCCGAATAGGACCAAAACAGCTCTCGTTGAATCGTCTTTCCCCGGGTTTTCTTTTTCATATGGTTCACCCTTTCAACCGCCCGCCGGAAGTTCCGGCCGGGAACCTCCGGCGGATCAATCAAAAGGCGCTTATTCCTTCCCGCTCAGATTGATGGGGCTTAGCGGTGTTACCTGATTGAGGCACCCGTGGAAGGAAGTCTTAGGGCTGTTAATGGGGCACAGCCATCGCACGCAGTTGCGAATGACCTTTTGAATCTCTCCATCGTAATAGATGGGATATTCCTCGTGACCGGGGGCGAAAAAGAAAATCTTACCTGCCCCTCTGTGCCAGCTGACACCGCTGCGGAGAACTTCTCCCCCTTCAAACCAGCTGATAAAAACGGTGTTGTCCGGGTTGGGGATGCCATAGGGCTCGCCATACATCTCGGTCTTTTCCACCTCAATGTACTCCTTCTCCAGGCCCGCCACCACTGGATGGCTGCGATCCACAACCCAGACGCGCTCCCGTTCGCCGATTTCCCGGTACTTCCCGGTGTTGCTGCACTTTCCCAACAGCACCCTGGCCGGCTTGGCGCCCATACTGGAGTGGAGCAGCAGCAGCCCCATACCATTTAGCACCGCCTCCGCCACCCGGGCCGCCACCTTATCGGAGACCTCATCGTGATACATATGTCCCCACCAGACCAGTACATTGGTGTTGTCTATGGTCTCCTGAGTCAGGCCATTTTCCGGCTCACGGATGTTATGCAGGGTGATTTCCATATCCTCGTTTTCCGCAAGGAAACCGCCGATTACCGTGTTGATATCATCTGGATAAACCGCTACGGCCTTGGGTTCGTTGACAGGATCCAAGCCTTCGCTCCAAACAGTCACACGAATTTTCGCCATAAAATATCTCTCCTTACTATAAATTATCAGCTTTTATTTGTCAAGTTAAAATATAATATGGATTATTTATTAAAACATTTTGGTCAATAAAACCCATCCAGCAACAAAAGGCGCTCTGGGTTAAAGCAATGTTCCCGCCGCCGGTAAGGCAGCCCGACAGCGGGAAACAAATACAAACGCTTTAGATAAAGTGAGTCTTCAGATCAACACGGGCTTAGGACAGCAGGCTCTCGTAGTACTCTTCCATCAGAGGTTTGACCTCCGTGTATTTGCCCTCGGTCAGGAAGGCATCGTACCACTTATCCCAAACAGCATCGAACTCCTCATCGGAATTTGTCGCAATCAGTTCGGCCATGCCCTTGCTTCTAAACTCGTAGGCAAAGAAGTTGCTGGGAGTATTGGTCAAATCATCGTAACCGGCGGAGAGAACGGAACCATCAGAAACAACGCTCTCGGAACCCGCCATCTTTTCAAAATAGTTGTAAGCGTCCACATTCAGGCCGTAATTGCCCCGGGCATCCTTGTAGTTGAAGGGGTGCATGGGGGCCATAAGGAGCGCCTGAGCAGTATACTTATAATAATTGTTGGGGTCGTAGATACCATAGGTAGAGGCAGAGATGCCGTCATCAGTTTTGGTGCCGGTACGGATAGACTCGTAAAGGGCCTCATCCTTAAACTGTTTCTTGCCGTCTATAATCTCGTAAAGACCGGCTTCTTCGGTGCCCCAAGTCTGCAATTCCAGAAATTCCTCACTCCACAGGTATTCAAAGTACTCCAACAGACGCTGGGGCTCCTCAAAATCTTTGTTGATGACCATGTTTCCGTAGCCAGCGGGATAGATGCCGTCCACTGCGTGGCCCTGATAATTGACGGTGTCCCCGTAAGCGGTGGTAGGCCAACGCATAGGACGGAAATCATAACCGGGGTTGGCGGCAGTCATGGCTTCACGGCAAGCCAGATTGTTGGGAACCGAGTAATAGATGGCAACGCGCCCGGAAGCCACTTTTTCTTGTATCTGCTCCTGCTTCTGAACCAGATAATCGGGATCCAGAATACCATCGTGAATCCACTTGACCAGAGTTTTGTAAGTGTCCTTGGCCCAAGGCAGATCCAGATAGCCGGAAACCTCTCCCGTCTCCGGATTACGCCACCATTGAGAGGCGGGACCAAAGAGGTTCTGGATATGGAGAATTGCCCAGTCGTTGATCGTTAGAGGCGTCACTTCCACACCGGATTCGGTTTTGACGGTGTCATGGATGGTGTACAGAAGTTTTTCAAAATCTTCAAAGGTCTCCACCGGCGGGTCAAGGGCAAAATCTTCCCAAGTGGGAGCCCTGCCCTCGGCCGTGCAAGCCGCTTGAATATCAGAAAGCTTGGTGAAGCGGTAGCCGGCTTGCTCCAAAATTTTCTCGTTGATCTTTAGAGGTGCGGAGGAATAGGGCTGATAAAATTTGTCGCTCTCATCGATCAGGGTCTGGACGTCCGCATCATCCGTGTTGGGGATGCCATAGTTGGGCAGGCCGTAAGTCTGGCCATCCACACTCATCATCTTCCAGCCCAGCTCGTTAATCCATTTTGTCATAGTAGGCACATACTGCAAATAGTCGTCCAGAGGCTGCAGCACATCCATACCGACCAGCCAGGGAAGATCCGGACTGGAAATATTGATCACATCAGGCAAGGTACCGGCCGCAATCATCATGTTCAGCCGCTGCTGAACCGGTTCACCCTCACCAAAAGTCACCCGTTCCGCCTTGATGTGGAACTTCTCCTCCAGATACGGGGTGATGCAGTCCAAATCGCTTTCGCCATCAGGTTGGATTGAGTTGCGGACATCCACAAACGTGTAGGTCAGCCATTCCAAATCACTATTGTCAGCAGTTTCGGAAGCGATGGCTGACCCGCTGCTATCGCTTCCGTTGCCAGAAGTGCCGGTATCTTGACCACAGCCTGTGAGAGAACCGGTCAGCAGCATGACTGCCAGCAGTATAACAGAGAGTGCTTTTTTCATATGTAATCCTCCTTTGATTTAGTAAGTTTTTAGCCCTTAACCGCCCCCAGCATAATACCCTTGACAAAGTATTTCTGCAGGAACGGATAAACACAGAGAATGGGAACTGTAGAGATGATCAGCATAGACATCTTAACACCTTCAGCCGTAATTCTGGTCGCGCCCTCAGCGGCGTTGGCAATTTGGGAAAGGCTGAAAGCCTGCTCGCTTTTGAGGATCTTGTACATCAAAGTCTGCAGAGGCTGCAGCTTCTCATTAGAGACATAAAGGATACCGTCGAAGTAAGCATTCCATTGGGCCACGCCAGCAAATAGTGCGATGGTGGCGATGACGGCGGTGCTGGTAGGGAGGACGATTCTGGTAAAGATGACGAACTCCGAAGCACCGTCCAGCACAGCGGATTCAATCAGCGCAGTGGGAATCTGCTCAAAAAAGGACTTTATGATGATCATGTAGTAGGTGCTGAAGAGCATGGGCAGAATATAGACCGCGAAATTGTCCAAAAGTCCCAGCTTGCTCATCACCACGAAATTGGGCAGGGTGCCGGCGTTAAAGTACATGGTAATCATAAAGAACCACATGATCCACTTCTTGCCAGGGAGATTTTTTCGAGACAGAGCATAAGCCGCGATGCTGGTGACAATGAGGGTGCCCACGGTGCCGATGACGGTCCGCAGCACTGAAACTATAAAGGCGCTGCCCAGATTTTTATCCCGAAAAACCGCATCGTAATTGTCCATAGTAAAGCCTCGGGGATATACAGTGACCACCTTAGCGGCCGCCTCAGCGCCTTCGCTGACCGAATAGCAGAGGACGTAATAGAAGGGGTAAAGCGTGACGATACAGAGCAGGACAAGCAGAATGTAGAACACTCCATTGCCGATTCTCTCCGCTCTGGAGCGCTGAATAGCCATAAAAATCCTCCTTTCTTTCCGGTCAGACGATATAGGATTCGCCCGAGACTTTGTTGGCAGCCTTCATGGTGATGAAAACCAGAATAACCGAAATCAGGCCCTGAACCATACCCACAGCGGTAGCGTAGGAGAACTTTCCCCAGAGGATGCCCTGCTCGTAAACGAAGGTTCCCAAAACGTTGGCCACACTGTCGATCATGGGATTTTTAAGGTTGAAGATCATATCAAAATTGACATTGACCATGCTGCCCACCCGGAGGATGAGCATGGTGCCGATGGTGGGGCCGATGCCCGGCAGCGTGATATACCAGATGCATTTGAGCTTTCCGGCACCGTCGATACGAGCTGCCTCATACAGAGATGAGTCGATATTTGTGATGGCCGCCAGAAAAATGATGGAGTTCCATCCCACCTCCTTTAAAATGTCCACAATAATGACGATGGGCAAAAACATGCTCGGCGTGCGCATAAAGGGAATGGGGTCGCAGCCCAGAGAACGGATGATGTAGTTAACGATTCCAGTATCCGTGTCCAGCAGTCGGTAGACTAAGCCTGCCATAACCACCCAGGAGATAAAATGCGGTAAATAAGAGATGGTTTGCGCCGCTCGCTTGAATCCCTGCCTTGGAATATTGTCGAGACAAATGGCCAGCAAAATAGGGGCTGGGAATGAAAAAATCGTCAATGCAATCGAGATAATCAGGGTATTTTTTAGCACCGTCCAAAAAGTGGGATCCTGTAGGAACTCTACAAAATGGGTCAGACCCACAAATTCGCTGCCAAACCAGCCCAGATTGGCTCGATAATCCTGAAATGCCATAATTAGGCCCACCATAGGGACATAGTTAAAAACCAGCACCAGCAGAACGGCGGGCATCAGAAAGAGGTAAAGGGTCTTATGAGCCTTTATTTTCTGCCATAAGCCCTTGCTCTTGTTCCTTACTCCGGCAGTTGCCGGCGGGACGACAGATTCAGAGCGCTGCACAGTTACTCCTCCTTAATCTTCTTCCAGATTGATTCCATATTTCTTCGCGTAACGGTCCAGAAACGCGGGGACATCCACCTCCCTGCCGGTAAGGGCGCTTTCTATGGCTGCAAAAGTCAGAGCGCAGCAGTACATGTTGTCCCGGATACAGGTTTCGGGTTCATTGCCACCGTCCAGCCAATGGCAAAAATCTCGGACAATCAAGGCATGATCCCAGAAGTCCTGCTGAGCCAGAGGAATCTCGGAGTAGGTGGGATAAGGATGTCCCAAATCACAACTGGCGGTAAGCTTTTCCTTGTCCACCACCACAGTGCCGTAAGCACATTCCGCGCGGTAGAACTCGTGCGCCCAGCCGTTAAGCTCCGTTGCGTTGGCATGGGAATGTTCCAGCACGCACTGGACGCCGTTTTCCATCTCTACCAGAGCAAAGGCGCTGGGGCCAGCGCTATTGTCCGATGGATTAAATTTCCACATCTTTGCGTAGACCTTTTTGGCATTGGAACGGGACAGCCCGCGGAACGTGTCCAGCTCGTGGATCAGGCCGCCCGAAATGTTGCCACGGATGAGCTGATCGATCGGTTTGTCAAACCACTTTTTCCCCTGATCATATTTGCGGGTCATAGTCAGCCTTCCCACAAGATAGTTGATGGGCCCATATTTGCCGCTGTCCAAAATCCGGTTCAAAGACTGTTTGCTCTGCTCCATCCGATGACTTACCGTAACCGAAACCTTGAGTCCTGCATCCCGCATTTTCACATAAATTTCGCAGGCATGTTCCATGGTGTCGGCTAGAGGTTTTTCACAAACCACATCCAGCCCGTATTCAACGGCCAGATCGATGTACTGCATCCGTACCTGAGGCGGAATCACCAGCACCAAAAAGTCGCAGGGGTTTTCCTCAATAGCCTTGCGGGGATCAGTATAGCATTTCTCTGCCGGAACAGTGCCGTATTTTACGGGGAGCTTCAAAACTTCCTCCGAAACATCCACCGCCGCTACAGGAACGGCAAAGTCCTTCATCTTGGGAATAAAGATTTCTTCCCAGAATTCTCCGAAGCCACCGGCTCCAACCAGAATAAACTTCCGCTGTTTCATGCCTATTCTCTCCTCCATCCGTAGATTTTGCGTGGATGCTCTGCCAGCCTAATCCGGCAGACGCATTCCCTTTTCTTTTTGATGGTATTAGTATACCGAATTTTATATATAAAATCTTTGGATAATCCCTTCTTTTTATGTGGATAATTTCGATATGCTTATAAATTATCCCAGAACGCGCCGGTGTTCACCGCGCCGCCTAAGGTGTAGGAACCTCCCCAAAAAGAAGAGCTTGCAGAAGAAAGTTACTGTCTGCTAAGCCGCTTAAAAACCGATTGCGATTACTTTCTGGATGCTGGCGGACGGGCGGAAAAACACCTGCGGGCAGGGAATATGGACGAGTAAATTGCCAAAATGTGGGAACTCTATACCGCCCTGCCGGAAAAACCGGAATGGCTCACCATGGAGAATATTGATCGCCATGAAAGCCAAATGACCGGCATGGAGCAGGAACAGCCTAAAAAAGAAGAATCACTTCCACCGCCGCCAAAGCACCCCCGCCGTGAGCGTATTACCTTTACGACCCTGTACCCGGAAATTCCCCCGGTACAGCGCCACAACTTCCGCATTACAGATGACCATCTGGGCGAGGGCGGGGCCAAGACAAAATTCCACAACAATGCAGCGGCCATCCAAGCCTTGCAGAAAATCGAGCCGGAAGGAAAGTTGGCCACTCCGGAGGAACAGGAAACCTTGTCCCGGTATGTGGGCTGGGGCGGCTTGCCCTAAGCGTTTGACGGGGGACAATCCACAGTGGGCGAAGAAATTCGCAGGACTGAAGAGCCTGTTGTCCTCCAGGGAATAGATGCCACCAAAGCCACCACCCTAAATGCCCAGCACACTTCTCCCGTTGTCATCAAGGCCATTTACCAGACGGTGGAAAACATGGGATTCCGCACGGGTAACATCTTGGGGCCTTCCTGCGGCATTGGCAACTTCTTTGGGCTGGTGCCGGAGAGCATGAAGGACGGCCGCTTGTACACCAATCTGATCATTCTGCATGAACGGATTCACAGGCTGATTCACGCAACGCAAAAAATACTATTTCAGCAATTTTGCAGACCGTACAGCTAAACAAACAACAGCTTGACAAGCTGAATAAGCTCAGAAAGTTATTTGGAACTGAAGCAATTACGTTTGAGCAACAGAGTGCCTGTTGCCAAGACGAAAGCGGAAAAGCCCTTGGCCGGGGGCAGAAGCCGCGGGAGAAACCCCAACGCTTGGCGGAGCTGACCAAGCTACTGAAGCTGAACGAAAAAGACAGGGAACTGCTGGACAGTGTCCCCGGAGGATGAGGCACCCCGCTCGGAAAGTGGTGAAAAAACGTCCTCCAGCTAGACGGGGTGGCGGTCACTGCTTTCGCTGTGCTCCCATGCAGTTCCGTGATGGTCTGGAATTTACTTGCCATGGCTCCCTCCTTTCAACTCAAAATTCTTCACCGTTCCAGCTCCTGACGATAAAAGGATAGCTGTTTCTTTTCCTGTTGTTGTAATCTTCTTTCCCGGTAGGCCCAATACTCCGGCTGATACCACTGGACGGAGCTATCAATGGCAGCTTCATACTCTCTGGGGCCGTAATGCCGGTCCGCGCGGTGAAGCTCTACTGCCGCGAGCATGTCTCCCGCGTTCTGCTCAACGGCAGCGCCCTGCCTCTCCTCTGAGAAAAAGGACGGTATTTTGTGGGCGGAATGCCGATAAGTTAAACTTTTAAAAGCACCAAAATCAAACGTATTTAACCCCCCCATTCGGACACAATACACAAAAATCAGTTTTGCTATATGGGAAACGTAATAAATCTTATACCAAATCTTCGAAAAAGTTTCTATAATTATACACAGATAAGCCGAGATTGATTGTGCAAATAGTCAAACATCTCGGGATAACGCTCAACAAAGAAAGGATGTTGTTGTTATGAAAAAAAGCTTTTGGTCGTTTCTCTTGCCGCCGCCATGCTGGCCAGCATGATTGCCGGCTGCGGCGGGGATACCGGCTCCGCAGGCAGTACGGCTGATGGAAGCACCTCCAGCAGCGGGGAATCCGCGCCGGAAGCTGCCGGCACAACCGTTGAGATCGAGTTTTTCCAGCAAAAGCGGGAGGTCGTGGACTCCTTAAACGCTGCGGTCGAGGCGTTCCAAGAGGAAAATCCCGGTATCGTAGTCACGCAGAACGTGGTGCCCGATGCAGCGACCGTCCTGATGACCCGCGCCGCAACCAATGATATTCCCGACGTCATGATGCATGGGCCCACCGATTCGCAGTTCATCCAGTTTGCGCAGCAGGGCCGTCTGCGGGCGCTGGACAAGGTCGGCTGCATGGACAACGTGATGTCCAACTATCTGGACGCCGTGAAATTCGAGGACGGCCACTACTGCTGCCTGCCCTTCTCCTGCAACTTCATGGGCGTATTCTACGACGTTGATAAGTTTGAGGCCGCCGGATATGAAAGTCCCACGATGTGGGACGAGCTGATCGCCATTGCCGAAGATATTAAAAGCAAGAGTGAGGTCGCATTCATGTTCCCTGACAAGGACACATGGACGCTGTCTCAGCTTCAATCCAACATTTTACAGGGCTGCGCAACGCCTACCGTGCTCCTGCTGGCCGGTCTGCAAAGCGTTCCGGCGGATCTGTATGAAGCCGCCACTATCGATGGAGCCAACACCTAGCAAAAGTTCAGAAATATTACCGTTCCTTGCCGGCTTTTCAAGGCGAAGTGCTGCAAAACCTTCTCAAAATATCTGATTGAATATCGGCTGGAAAAATCCCGCGAGCTTTTGGAAAAAACTATCTTCAAGGTCAGTGATATTGCCGCCCATGTGGGCTACAACGATGTATCCCACTACATCCAGTCCTTCCGAAAGATCTATGGCGTCACGCCGGAGCAGTACCGGAGCCATATGGGAAAGGCGCAGAAGTGAGCGACAAAAACCGAGGACAGCCTGTGCGATACAGGCTGTCCTCCATTTTTCTGTTGCATATGGGACCACCATGCTGGTGGGAACACCCTAAAGCTTTAGCTCCAAGTTGCGGGTGAAGCGAGTTAAGATCAGGGAGTCAGAGCAGAGCACAATCCATGCCTAGAAGGAATAACGCCCGTTTACGGGCGTTATGGCAAGTGACACAAGTCCCAAATCGTTCCACACGTCTTGGATACCAACTTGTATTAAACCCTTTCAGGGCTTAATCGCGCCTTCGACTTTGCTTAAAGTTTTGACTTTTCTGTTTCCAGATCAGTCGATCCTTTTGAAATATCCCGCTTACGCCTCTACCCGCGTCAGCCGAACGGCGATATACTCGCGGCCGGGAAGCGAAATGCGGAACCGGCCGGTGTGGACGCCGGCGTCCTCGACCGTCATGTTCCACGTGTCGATGGCCTCCGCCTTCCACCGCTCGCCCTCGGGCTTGCGGAAATCGCGGAACGACGGCC
>OBVW01000563.1_pt1 | contig 18449 bp, 22 predicted proteins | sample 1495141 | NCBI WGS metagenome assembly OBVW01 (sample SAMEA2580013, study PRJEB22360) | human gut metagenome | biome: human gut; feature: human-associated habitat; material: faeces | place: Denmark | collected 2008/2010
TCACCGCCGTTCAGGCGCAGCAGCGTCTTAACATGTCTCCCAGCACCTTTTACCGTCGGGTAAAAACGCTTGGAGTATGAAAAAAAGCGGAAGTACTTCCGCTTTTTCGCATCACTTTCTTCCCTGCTCTTTAAGGAACACCAAAATATTTTGTTGGGATTCCTGCGGCAGCTCGGAGAGCTCAGTCAGAATCGCTATGTCAATGACACTCCCAAGCTCCGCGCTGGATTCCGGGATTTCTGCAAACCATAAGCCTTCAAGATCATCCTCACAGATCACAAGGCCGTCGAAATACGCAATAACCGTTGCATATGGATTCAAATTCACATTTTCCACCCTCTAAATTTACTTTGCTATTCCATTATTCATGCTATGTCAAGGCAGTAAAAAGCGGAAGTACTTCCGCTTTTTTCCTATTTTCTTTTGTAGTTTCTGCATTTGGCTTCCAGCAAGGAAAAATCATTGCATCTTTGAGCTAACGAAGTCGAATTTCCTTTGGTCAGTTTGTGATTATACAACGTAACCGCATTTTTTTGAATTTTTGTCTGAATCGATTTTATGTAACGATATTCTGCAAGGAGTAAGGATTTATAACTCGGATCTTTGATTGCTCCGAAATCTACATATACGCGTTCGCTGGGTGGTACAGGAAACATGTTGTTCAAGTTTATCACTGCATATCTGAGGACTTTAATAAAATCCATCCCTTCCTTCATTCCTTCATGTTTCGGCTTAAAAGAAGACAAAGGAGCAAAATAATCCATTCCATTTACCTGAAGAACTATACCAATATACTTTCTCTGATTAGCTTGTCCTTTCTTGCTATTATGAAATAAATGCGGTGCGTATGGAACGAGGTAGTCAATATATTGGGTACGAATTTCGTAAAATCTAATATTATCCATTTCTCCTCCAAGACAAAGAAAGAGGCGGGCATTAAGCCCGCCCCATAAAGTTACGCTCGCGTTCAGAGTAGCGAAACACTCACTTGTAAATGTCTTGCATATAGAGCCAAGAGAAGCTCACGTAATAAACGTCTCATTTATGGGCTGAGATACACCCGCTGTATGGAGATACACTATCTCCACTCTTATTATATGCAAAACCAATCATTTTGTCAACAGATCGATTGTCAAAAAGCGGAAGTAATTCCGCTTTTTGCGACAATCACGCCTGCGAAAACCATTCGCTCTGCATATCGCAGACGCTGTGAATGGGTATTTTCTCTCCGCCTACAAGGATAATCTGTCCGGCAATTTCGTCTATCCTCCGTACCCTCCCGGTCACGGAAACATAACTACTGCCTGCTTTCCTGTCACCCGACCGGAAGCATACGAAATTTGCCTTTGGGGTTTCCTCAAGCTGCGCTGCAAATATGCGCAGTTCCTCAATTTTATCACCGCATCGCATATCTCATACGCAATCTTAAATCATAGCCGGCTTCCTTGCCTCAATATAGAGGTCGATGTCCTCCACGATATAATTAGCTCCGGTGGTATGCAGGGCTTCAAAACAGGAATACACATAGTCCCACACACGGTAATGGGTAAAGAGTTCCGCCACCTGCTTGCCTGTCAAGTGCTTGGCATTTTTGTAGGTTTCCACACAGTAAATGAGAAAATCTCCTTGCCTGCTCATATTCATGCCTCCTCCGGTATCTCAAAGTCTCCTGTCTTTTTTTCCTCGTCATACATATTGAATAAGGTAAGCGGGCTGAAATGCCATAGTTTGGTGTCCTCCTGTTCCAACAGAGAATACACCTTGGATTCATAAAATTCTCTGGACGCCGCCATTTCATCCACAGAGTAGTTCTCACAAATCAACTGAACGACCTGAGGAACCAATAAAGTTAAAATCGCTTCAAATTTTTTATCAGCCATCAAAATTCCTCCTCCGGTACAGTGTCAATAAACCGCAGATAGGACAGAGCCTTTTCCGTTGTCAACACCAACTGATTATACAGCTTCTTGATTTTGAGCTGTTCTAGGGTCTGTTCCTTTGTCAACACGCCAGCGGTATAGAGGGTAAACGTCCGGTACACATCATCATTGGCCACCGGCCCAAAGATAAAATCATAGGCTTTCCCCTCATAATTACCGGAGCGATTATCCGACACAAAATCCAGCCATGCTTCTTCCGGCCCATCAAAGCGCAGGAGTGAACATTCAGAAAAAGCAATATTCTCGTCGATCTCATAAATGCTAACCGCCCTATGGCCGTTTTTCCGGCGTTTTGTAACCTTATCGGCAAAGCTGATTGCCTGTTCCTTATTGGTTGTGGTATAAAAGCCAAACCCAAAATCCAAAAAACGGTTTTGCTGGATCAGCTTCGGTTCCGATACAACCAGATTACTGCCATGATATAAAATCATAATTGCCCCTCCAATGCTTTCTCGGCAATCGCACGTTCCTCCTGCAAAGACCGAATCATCGTTTCAATATGCCTGCGTTTTTCTATTTGCTCTCGGATTGCTTCCACATCCTTTTGCGGAATGTACCTTGAGATTACCTTTTTCCCCTCACGATACTTCAAATAAAAGTAAGTGTATTGCTTGACCTTCTTTTCTGAAACAGTGCCTTTGGGGAGCACCCCCAATTCTTCTTGATATTTTACCAGCATACGATCAATGCGCTCTTTCTCCTGCAAGATGGTACTCAGAATCAAATTCAATTACATCACCTATTTTTATTATACACAACAAAAGAAGAACTTTCAATACTTAGTTGTACATTTCAGTGAGAGTAACTTTTCATTTTCGTATGCAAAAACAGTGCAGATCACTCTGCACCGTCTTGATCTATTATTCTGTTTTGGAAGCGCTGACTTTTTTAGATCGGCAAAGCTGTCTATTTTTAAAAAGCGGAAGTACTTCCGCTTTTTGAAGGCAATCACACCCGCAAAAACCATTCGCTCTGCATCTCGCAGACGCTGTGAATAGGTATTTTCTCCCTGCTCAAAAGGATAATCTGTCCGGCAGTTTCGTCTATCCTCCGCACCTTCCCGGTCACGGAAACGTAGCTTCCGCCCGCTTTTCTTTCATCCAACCGGAAGCACACAAAGCTCACCTCCGGGGATTCCTCAAGGTGATCCGTAAGGATGCGCAGCTTAACGTTCAGCGCAGATAGATCATCCTCTCCAAGCTCGGCTTTTTCATCGGTCAGCCGGGCTGTTTCCTTGATCGCTGCACCGTAACCGGTCAACGCCTGAAACGGGGAGAACTGCGCCGCCCGTTCCAGCATAGACATCGGCTGTCTCGTTTTCGATACATGGTGCGGCAGGTTGATTATATCGTCGTATTCCCCGGTCATGCCTTATGCCCTCCAATCTGCGAATTTCTGCCTTTGGCCGTCGCGCCATCTTCCAGATTCATCCCTTTCGTCAGCTAAGTTGCCATATCAAATATGCATGATACACCCTAAAATAAAACTGCGCCGCCCGGAAGAGAGCCGGACAACGCAGTACTCTGCAAAAAATATGCTTTTTGTTCATTCAGAAGGCATCAATGTTGCAGCCTTTATAGTCAAATTACGGGATCATCATGCTTTTTTATATCTGCTGCTGGGAAAATACAGGTAAAATCAGCTCCTTTTCCAAGTTCGCTGGAAACAGAAATCTTGCCGTGATGCGCCTCTACGATCCACTTGACCATAGAAAGACCCAGACCACTACTCTCCGAGTTTCTTGCAGGATCCGCCTGATAAAATCTGTCCCAAATATGCGGCAGGTCCTGCTGGGAAATCCCAATTCCGTCGTCCTTTACAAATAGATGAATACTATCATCTGTTTTCCGCACAGAAACCCAAATATGGCCGCCAAAATTTCCGTAATTAACAGCATTCTCCAGCAGGTTCCCTAACAATCGTATCATCAGCGTCTGATCCGCTATCAAATATAATTCAGGATCAATCTCTGTTTGAATTTCGATGTTCTTCTCTTTGGCAAGGTCGGTAAATTCCTCTGCCACCATTTCTACAAGTTCGCTGAAGTCCACCCGTTCCAAATTGATTTTTTCTCTTCCCTGATCCGCTCGGGACAGCAGCAGAAGCTGGGAAATCATGTCGGATACGCCCTTGACTTTCCGTTGAATCAGAGAAACTTCCCGGCGTCCTTCATCGTCCAAATGGTCGCCTTGCAACAACTCCTCACATTGCATAAGCACGACACTAATGGGGGTCCTCAATTCATGGGCAACGTCGTTGGTGAACTGCTTTTCCCGCTGCATTCCTGCGTCAATCGTATCAAGCAATCCGTCAAAGGTTTTAGCAAGTATATAAATTTCGTCGCTGCCATTCTCAAGGTGAATTCGTTTGGATAAATCCTTTTCCTGTTGGATATCCTGCACGGTCTTCGTAATTTTTGCCACCGGGTAGAGCGCCCGTCGGCTAAGCAGATAACCGCAGATAGCTGTAAGAAAAATCAGAAGCGGAAACAGAATGAGTGCCAGCCGCATAGTATACCGGAAATCCTGTTCCGCATCGCTGATGGAGATAATTCCCCGAACAAGCACAGGATATTCGTCCTCTATGTTTTGTTCTATGTCAAAAACATAATAGTCAACTTCTCCCGCTGTGATCTTTCTGAGATTCCCATTTTCAAAAGGAAGGTCATAAGCAAAACCATAGGGAATCCGTCCATAAAGCAGATCGAAGCTGTCTTTATCATAGACAGATAGATAAATCCCTTGCTCCAAGGTCATCAAATCAGAATCAAAATCCAAGCGTCCATTCTCATACTCAATATCCTCAACTGTATCGGCAACACGTTCCTCCAGCATATTTTCTGCATTCGCAAGAATTTCATGGGAACTCATCGAAAAGAGCAGGGCAAGCACGACACATACAACAAACGCCATTAAGCCCGTATGCAGGAGAACCAGCCTGCTTTTTAAAGACATTTTTTTCACGGCTCAGCATCCTTTATTACATATCCATGCCCGCGGACGGTATGGATTAGTTTTTTGGAGTACCCCTCATCTACCTTTTTACGCAGATAACGGATGTATACGTCAATGACGTTGGAGCCGCCGGAAAAATCATAGTCCCATACATGCTGTTCCAGCTTATCACGATCCAACACTATTCCAGCGTTTTGCATCATGTAATAGAGGAGTGCATATTCCTTGGAGGAAAGCTGAATTTCATTCTCACCGCGAAAAACACGGCGTGTATCTATGTATAGGGACAGATCCGCTACCTTTAACACATTGCTTTTCTCCGTAACCGGTTTTCTCAGCAGGACCCGCAGCCGGGCCAACAGTTCCTCAAAAGCAAAGGGCTTTATCAAATAGTCATCCGCACCGGCATCCAGCCCCGTTACCCGGTCCTCTATACTGTCTTTAGCTGTCAGTAACAGAACCGGCACCGCATTTCCTTCTTTCCGTAATTCCCGCAAAACGCTGATGCCATCCATTTTCGGCATCATAATATCTAAAATCAATGCGTCATATTCTGCGCATAAAAGATAATCGAAAACCTCTTTCCCATTGAAGCAGGCGTCTACGCTGTATCCGTTGTTTTTCAAGCGTTTTTTTATCAGCTCGTTTAGGTCCCCCTCATTTTCTTCAATTAAGATTCTCATGTAAATCCCCGCCTTTTTTCAGTATACCATATGCGAGCAAGATATTCTACCTTCCCACACAAACAGAAACCCGCAGCCCATTTTCTGCGGGTTTCCATTGTGCTGAATCCTGTCAGGAAGGCTAATCCCAGTGTTCTACACTCCACTCGATAATAGTACCGGTGGAAGCGTCAATCTCAAATTCATACTCCATACGGTTGTAATAGATTTCTCCTTCATAAATTTGACGGCCATCATCATGATCCAGATGAATGTGGATATCGTTTGCGGTGGCACCGGGTACTTTAGCCAAAGCAATACTGCTGGCTTTATCAGCTGAAATCACTGTCCCGCCGGTACTTCCATTGTTTTGAGAATAATGCTCAATGTCGAAATCAGAACTGATAATCTCGCCGGTGGAGCGGTCAATTTCATAGTCATATTCCGTTTCGTTTGCAAAAAATTCAACATCATAAACCGCACGACCATCGTCATAATCCTCTTTCACCCATATAAACTGCGTATCGCTCTCCGCTACTCCGGCATCTTTCAGAGCAACGCTCTTTGCCTGATCCTTCGTGATGGCAGAAGATGTATTATTTGGTGTAACCGGCGACTTCGATGTTTCAGAAGACGTGGACTCCTCAGAGGGAGCAGTGCTGGCTTCTATCTGGGAAGAGCTGTTTCCTGTTCCTGCATTCTCCTGTATACTTTGACTGTCAAGGACATCATAGGACGATTGCAGGATTTCACCTGAACTTCTTACAATGTCATAGTCATAGCTTTTTTCTGCGGTCTTAAACTCAATTTCATAAACCTGAAGACCGTTTTCTGAACCTTTATCAACCCGCAGGGAAATTACATCATCTTCAGTAATCCCCGCATGAGAGAAAGCAGCAGCTTTGGCTTCCTGTTCACTGAGTTCCGGATTTTTGGGCGTGTTTGCTTTCGCCGCCAACACAATAGCGGTACTGCCGCTGGCTACGATAATCACAGCTACTACCATAATGACGATGACCTTGGAGTTTAGTTTTTTTAAAAACTCAAATTTCATGTTCTAACCTTCTTTCTATCGGAATTCTACTATCGACTGTAACTGAAGTATAACCTATAAAAATTAGAGAAAGATTAAAACAAAAAATTTTTTAGTTTCAAATCAAGTGTCTTTTCAGATAATATCCATTTTAATTCTAAATCTCGGTTTCTGATACAGCCTTTCATCTTTTCAAAACAATAATCTTGTTCCCCTTTCTTACCTATAGGTGTTCAAATAGTCCGTTACGTCCATAAAAACCTCGTCGATGGAGTAGACAACGACATCCTCCGGCGCGATGTATTTCATGTAGACCTGATAAACGCGCGTGCTGTACTCCATGTAGAACGCCATCCTCGGCGGCGCGATCAGAAAGTCAACGGCCAGCGCGGGATCGGCCCGCAGCTCCGAAAAGAAGTGGGACGAGCCCTTGAGCTGGTGTCCCGGAGCCTTCTGCTTCCGTCCGGCGTTGGCCTCCCGAACCTTTTCCTTGACCTCAAACAGCCGCGCCCGCCCCGGTATGCCGAAGCTCTTGAGGGACGGCGTGACAGCAAGGCAGATCGTTTTATCCGTGCGGCTTTCATCCGCTACGACGAGATTTGTATTCATCGGATCAAGCCCGCGTTCCCGGCATTCTACCGACGCATAAAACGATTTTAAGTCGATCGTGATATAGGTTCTTCCTTCCACGCCTTTCTCTCCCCGCTGCGCTTTGTCTGTGAATAGTATAGCATAGAATCGCCCAAACTTCCATAGAGTTTCCATCGGCACACAGCATGAAAAAGCGGAAGTACTTCCGCTTTTATGGAGGTGTATGCTCTAAGTGACTTCTTAATCATGGTTTTTGTCATGGTTAGTGAAGCAGTCACTTAGAGGATTTTCATTTCAGGAGGTACAGCCATGAGAAACGAGAAAATCACCCCACTGTACGAGCGTTTGAGCCGCGACGATGAGTTGCAGGGCGAGAGCAATTCCATCTCCAACCAGAAAAAGATGCCAGAGGACTTTGCCCGCCGGAACGGGCTGCCGAACCCCACCCACTTCACCGATGACGGCGTATCGGGAACCCGTTTTGCTGGGGTTAGATAGCGATACTTTTTACATCTACCATGTTGCGGCGGTCATGGTTGACAACTTGCGTCGGCTCCTGCTCGGTATCAACCTGTCCGACAAAGCTATAATGGATTTCGATTTTCCGGGTGTTGGTTTCCCGGTCTAATTCATGTATCAAAATACGGTCGATAAACTCATGGACGTTTTCATAGGTCAATTCCTGTATGTCGCTGTATTTCCCGACAATCTGAATAAACCTTGATATATCCCTTTTTCGCTCGGTAACGGTTGCGATCTGCTGTTGTAACTCGTCTATCCTTGCGGCAAGGGATTTCTTTTCGTCCTCATAGCCGGAAGTTAGAAACACAAACCGTTCATCTGTCAGTCTGCCTAATGCGTTGTCCTCATACAGCTTGCGGAAAAGCGTGTCAAGTTCGGTCATACGCGCCTGTGCTTTGAAAAGTTCCTTTTGCTGCTGCGCTAATGCCTTTCTCGCTTCCATGTCGCCGTACTCGGTAGCTTTACAGATAAAGTCCTGTTCGTGTTCCTTAACATACCGCAAAACCCGCCGCATATCTTCCAGCACTAAATCAAGAAGTACGTTTTTGCGGATATAATGAGAGGTACACTCGCTGCCTGTCCTTGCCCTGTTGCGCCATGCGCCGCAAGAATAGGAAAACTTGCGCGGCTCGATATTTACGCCCTGTTGGTAATACATCTTATGTCTGCAACCAGCGCAAAACAGCAAGCCGGAAAAAATATCAATCTCCGCTGCTTTTGTCGGGCGGTGGCGGGTAGCAATCCGCTTTTGCGCAAGTTCAAAGGTTTCCTCGTCAACAAGCGGCTCATGGGTGTTTGGGAAGAAATAGCGTTGTTCTTCTTCGTTCTTCCGGGTCTTTTTCGACTTGTAGGATACCTTGTGAGTTTTCGCGGTTATGGTATGCCCTAAATATTCCTGCCTTGCTAATATGTCATAGAGCGTTTTGTCCGGCCAAGTATAGGGGGCGATCATTGCCCGCTGATACCGCGCCTGTCCTGTACGCTGATAGCGCAACGCTCCAATCGTCAAGACTTTGTTTTCCGCAAGCCATTTTTGGATTTCGCACATACGCACGCCGCTAACAAACATAGCGAAAACCTGTTTGACAATCGGCGCGGTTTCCGGGTCGGGTATAAGGTGGTGGCGGTTGTTCGGGTCTGGGATATAGCCGTATGGATATTCCCCGTTGACGCGCTCGCCTTTTTGCGCCTGTGCCTGTTTAACTGCGCGGATTTTCTTGCTTGTGTCGCGGGCGTAAAACTCGTTAAACCAGTTCCGCAAGGGGGTAAACTCGTTATCCTCCCGCGCTGTGTCAACTCCGTCGTTGATCGCGATATAGCGTACTCCGTTTTCGGGAAATACAATCTCTATGAGTTCGCCCGTTTTCAGATAGTTTCTGCCAAGACGGGAAAGGTCTTTGGTAATGACCGTCGCCACTCGTCCGGCTTCCACTTCCTGCAACATCGCTTGCAGCCCCTCGCGCTCAAAACTCACGCCGGAAAATCCGTCGTCCACAAAAAACTTTGTGTTCAAAAAATGGTGTTCGTCCGCATAGCGTTGAAGTATCATTTTTTGGTGCTGTATGCTTCCGCTTTCTCCGGCTTGCATATCCTCTTGACTTAAACGGCAGTAAAGGGCGGTGATTTTATTCGACTGTAACATTAGTCCTCCTTTCCGACAGCCGAATAAACAGGTATAATGTGTTGCTATCATTATACCATATCCCGCCGCCTAATGCACTACTCGGACGCTAAAAATCCCGGATTTCCGGGCTTTTTCTGCAAATCCTTTACAATGAGTTTCTCAATCTTTTTATGGATTGTATCGGTTGCCTTTTCACTCGGCAACGCTTGAACAAGATAGGTGATTTTCCCTATTTTGCGTTCGGTTGTAATTGTCTGTTTTTTATCCATTAGAAAAACCTCCTTTTCCTGTATGGATAAACTATATTCGTCAAAAGGCAAAAACGGGCGGTTGTTAGCTGCAACCTCACGGGAGTTTCACCCCGGCCCATGCTTATGGGTGCGCCGCGCAATACTTTGAGGGTGTTCAACGCGGGAGTATCATTGTGCCGCCTTGTATGTCGTCGCCCACAAGCTGCTAAACCTGTTTTACGGCGCGGTAGTTCTCGCTCGGCTTTTCCCCTATGGGGAAAAGCTGTCATGGCGTACCCGCCGACTGGCTCGGTACAGACGGAATGTACCCGTTTGCCTGTTATGCTGCGCACCAAAGGCCGCTTTCTTTGTCAAAGAACAATAGGCTTTGTCGGCCTGCAAAAGCACATCAACAGCGGATATGCTTTTGCGGAACGACAAATAGCCCATAACGGGAAGCGTGGAAAGGGGACACGCTCCCCGCATGGGCTAAAAGATTATCCTACATGAAAAGCAAGGGTGCGGGTAATAAGGCGCACTTGCAGCCTGTTACGCATTTCCTCGTCCACATAGGAATAGGTATTGCCCGCGTCGTCTTTCAGCGTGCGGGTACAAAGTTTCGCTATGTAACCCTCGTAGTGCTTCAAGATCGCGCACATGGCGGTTGTGTCGCCGTTTGCCGCTGCGGAAATGACAGGGAACGGCAACAGATTTTCAGACTTCCTAACGGTATTCATCATCTGCTTTTCCCTCCAAATACTGTTTGATTTTCGCAAGCGCGGATTTCCTGTGCCGGAAAACCGTCGTGCGTACAACATTCAGCAGTTCGCCAATTTCCGCGTCGCTCATATCCAAGAAGTAGGACAAAAGGATAATGTCGCGTTTCCTTTCGGGCAAAGCGTTAAGGGCTTCGGCAAGCAGTTCATTTTTGACGAGTACATCAAAGCCGGACACTTGAAAACGGAAATAATCGCTTTCGTATTCGTCCGTTGTGAAAAGCTGCGCGAGTTCGCTTTCGCTCAAATCCGAAAAAGTAACTTCGCGTGCTGCGCGTTTCGCAAGAGTGCGGCGGTGGCTTTTCGCTTCGCCGACCAAAGTTTTCTTTGCTAATGCGTCGTACTGATGTTGTATTCTTTCCTTGTCGGAAGAAGATAGCTCCATAGAGTTCACCTCCTTCCCGCGTGGAGTAGAGGACGGGAGTTAAGGGCTTGTCCTCTCTGCCCCTTTCGCTCCGTACCCGTTCGGGAGATGGCTCTTGAGTGCGCTTTTCAGAAAAAAGTTGAAAAAAGCAAAATGCGCCCGTCCGCAAGACGCGGACGGGCGCAAAGGAAATGTAAGCAGTAGCTAAATGTATTGACAGTTCACATTCATAGCCGGAATATCCCGCTTGCGGAGCATAGCTTTTTTTGACCGCAAAGCATTAGGCGGGTTACAGTAAATAAAAATGGACACGGCGATACCTCCCCGATACCGCCGTATCCTTAAAAAAGGGCGACTTTAATACACTACCCGCAATCCATTCTATAATAGGGAACAGCGGCTTTTGCGCAATATTAAATAAAAAAGCCGATAACACATAGGTTTTTTGACCTAATGCGTTATCGGCTCTGCGTCTATGCGTCTGGCACTTTTAATCATTTTTTTTTGAATTTATTATATGTGTTAGCTAACTGTCCACAAGCCGCGTTAATCTCTCTGCCATGAGAAACTCTCATAGTAACTTCAAGTCCTGCTTGCTCTAATTGATGTTTGAATGCAACTATTTCCCGTTTCTGTGGTGCTTTAATTCTTGAATTGCTTGTTGGGTTGTATTGTAACACGTTAATCATAACTTTTTTGCCCCGAAACCATTTTGCAAGTTGTCTTACATCTGAGGGCCGGTCATTTATACCCGGTAAAAGCAAATACGCAAAGACAATTTTGCGATTATGCCTTTCAGAATAGGATAAGGCTTGCTTAACAACATCTTCAATAGCATATATGCGCATGTGAGGAATAATACGATTTCTTGCAGATTGTGTTGCTGCGTGTAAAGATATTGTCAACTGAATTTTAAGATGTTCCTCGCGCAATTTTTTTAATTGATCGACCGGACCAACTGTTGATATGGTAATGCCGTCGGTTGGAAAGTTGAGCCCATATCTATCTCGGAGAATATGGATTGCTTTTATCAAGTTGTCATAATTGAATAAAGGCTCTCCCATACCCATAAAAACGATACGGTTTACTTTTCGACGCAACAATATAATCTGTTGTACGATTTCTGACGATGTTAGATTACGAACAAAGCCATTTCGCCCGGACTCACAAAAAATACAACCAACAGGACAACCGACTTGTGTGCTCACGCAAACAGTTCCACCATCTCGCCGCTTGATAAAAACCGTTTCAATGTATTTGTTGTCTTTCAGTTCGTAAACATACTTTTCAGTATCACTGCTTTTGCAAATATTTTTTACCAACATTGATAGATTTTTTTTGCGTGGTAATTGCTTATATAATTCTTCATATAAGGCTTTTGCTTCATTCTCGCCAATAACTTCCGACATTTCTTTGTAAGTAAATCCGTATGGATCATTCCGTACTTCCGCAGGCGTATATTTAGGTAAACGTTTCATTTTTATATCCTTTCTTCTAAATAATAAAAGTTTGTTTTTCTGTATTTTTGATTACAATCTCTAATTTTTCTACATCAATGATATGCGTCAATTTGCATTTAGGGCAGAAAAGAGGAAAATCTTTTAATACAGTATTATGAAATACTTGAACTCTCGTCTTTCCGTTACAAATCGGACATTTTATCCAATATTTTTTAAGCATTATATTTCACTCGTCCTTTTTACACAAAAAAATGCAGGTCAATCCTCAACATGAGCATTGACCTGCATTTATAATGCACAGAGCAGTACAACAAAACTAAGGCATAGCTTGCACTATGTCTATACTATATCTATACGTCGTTAGTTTTTTGTATAGCATCCGCAAAATAAGCATGACAAAAAAGCCCATGTTGAAAATGGGAAAATCCTTTTTTTCAATGCTTATCTAATACGCATGCTATGCAACATAAACGCCGCCTCCTTTTACATAAATTTTATTTTATCAGAAAATCAGTCTACTGTCAATACACAACAGGAAGTATTTAACCTAATGATATGAATTGTGTGGACATATCCAAAAAGAAAGGTGAACTGTAAAATGTAACAGGGTGAATGAAAATGGCAAAAAGACCCGTACCATTGTACGACTTTAAGGCTTTCGGGGCAGCTATAAAAGCCGCGAGAAATGAATACGGCGAGAGCCGCAAAAAGGTAAGCGACGAGTTATATATTTCCCCGCGCTACCTTGCGAATATCGAGAACAAGGGACAACAGCCGAGTTTACAGGTATTCTATGACCTTGTAACCCGGTATCATATTTCGGTAGATCAATTTTTCTTCCCGAACAGCAATGCGGAGAAATCCACCGGGCGGCGGCAGCTTGACGCGCTGCTGGACGGTATGAGCGATAAAGGCATACGGATTGTAACCGCAACAGCAAGGGAGATAACGGAAGTCGAAAAAGCAGAGGATTAACCTCACAATATGAGAAATCGGGAGATTGCAGCGCATGGCGGCTGCAATCTTTTTTTGCGTCCAAAATCAAAGGAACGCGCAACAAATACCGCCTTTCGGTGGGGGTATGGAGTAGATAGCAAGCACAGCAAACGAGTACCCGTTTGCGGAAAATGCTTGTTGGGATAATCCCAAACCCTTATACCGAAAGGCGGTGCGGAAATGGAAAACCGAAAGAGAAATATACAGATGAAGTTTTACGTTACGGAAGAAGAAAAGCGGCTGATCGACGAGAAGATGAAGCAGCTTCCCATAAAGCAGTATGGGGCATACTTCCGTAAAATGGCGATAGACGGGTATATTCTTGTCGTTGACCGAAGCGACACAAAAGCATATATCCGGGAACTGCAAGCGGTGAGCCGGAACATCAACCAAATTGCAAAACGCGCCAATGCGACGGGGACGGTTTACAGGCAGGATATAGAGGACATTAAAAAGGCGGTGGACGAGATATGGCGGTTACAAAGACGCACCCTATTAAATCAACCTTAAAGGCTGCGATAGACTATATCTTAAATCCCGAAAAGACAGACGGGAAGCTGCTTGCGTCCTCTTTCGGCTGCGGGCTGGAAACCGCCGATATTGAGTTTGCATGGACGCGGGAAGCTGCCGGAGATCGCGGCACACATTTAGGGCGGCACTTGATACAATCCTTTGCGGTGGGAGAAACCACACTGGAAGAAGCGCACAAAATCGGCATGGAACTTGCCGGGGCGGTATTAGGCGGCAAGTATGAGTTTGTTTTGACAACTCACGTCGATAAAGACCATCTGCATAATCACTTGATTTTCAACGCGGTTAGCTTCGTTGACTACAAAAAGTACCATTCCAACAAGCAAAGCTATCACTTTATCCGGCGCACCAGCGACAGGATATGTAAAGAGCATGGGCTATCCGTCGTCGTACCGGGACAGGACAAGGGAAAAAGCTATGCAGAATACACCGCCGAAAAGCAAGGGACAAGCTACAAAGCAAAGCTGAAAACGGCGATAGATACTCTCATTCCCCAAGTGAAAGATTTTGACGAACTGCTGCGCCGCTTGCAGGAAATGGGGTATGAAATCAAACAGGGCAAATACATTTCCTTTCGCGCTGCCGGACAGGAACGGTTTACCCGCACAAAGACGCTCGGCGCGGCCTATACGGAAGAAGCGATAAAGGAGCGTATCAAGGGCGTGTATGTTGCCAAAACAAAAACGCTGCGGGAAGATAAGAAAATCCGGCTTGTCGTCGATCTTGAAAACAGTATCAAAGCCCAACAGTCGGCGGGCTATGAACGGTGGGCAAAAATCCATAATCTGAAACAGGCTGCTAAAAGCATGAACTTCCTAACCGAAAACAAGATTGAGTATTATAGCGAACTTGAAAGCAAGATAGCCGATATTATGACCGCTCATGACGCGGCGGCAAAGGCGGTTAAGGAAGTGGAACAGCGTATGTCTGATTTGTCGCTGCTTATCAAGCACACCACCACATACCGACAGTTAAAACCGATTTACGATGAATACCGAAAATCGCCGGACAAGGAAAAGTATCTGCGGGGGCATGAAAGCGAAATTATCCTGTTTGAAGCTGCGGCAAGGGCATTAAAGGAAATGCAGATAAAGAAGCTGCCCGATCTCGCCGCGCTGCGCAAGGAGTATAGAAGCTTAAACGACAGGAAAACCAAATTGTATGAAGATTATCGGCAAGCCAAGAAGCAAATGCAGGAATACGGCGTTGTCAAAAAGAACGTCGATAGTATTCTTTACCCGTCCCAAAGCAGGGCGCGGGAGCAGGAGCGATAAGGCGCAAAACATGGGGTGGCAAGTGGAATGTTAAGGGCTGAAAACGCCTGTGTTTCTGCGGCTTCCAGCGCATGAAAACGACATAGACGATAAAGTATATTCAAACCCGCAAAAACGGCTTTCTAATTGTCCACGCAAGGACAAAAAAAGAACAGGGGCGCGGTGCCGGAAATCGGCAACCGCGCCCCTGTTCTCTATGGGCTATTCCTCGTCGGTCAAGATAAACTCCCTTTCGGAAAACTCGCTGTCCGTCATGGCTTGCAGCTTGTTCACCGCTGCGGCGGCAAGCTGGCGCATATCCTCGTCCATGTAGGGCATGGCGGCAAGGATATTTTCAAGCGTTGTTTCCCGGCTGTCCTCGGCGTAGATCGCAACAATGTTTTCTTCCTCAATGGTAAAGCGGGTATTCATGCTATCAAACCTCCAAATCCTTTTTATGCTCTTTCTGTTTATCTTTCGGCTGCTGCGCCGCCTGTTTCTTGTATTCGTCCAGCTTCTTCAAAATGGACGGTTTTTTCTGCGGCTGTTCCCGTTTCTCGGCTTTTACCGCTTTTGCAAGGTCGGTAACGGAAATCGCTTCCCCCGCCTTTGCCCGCTGCTCAAAATCTGCAACGGTGGGCGTTTGCGGCGTATTGTTGATAAGCCCGTCAAAATTGTTGTCGTTCTGCTCTATGGTGTCCTCGACGTGCTTTAAGGGATTATCCCGCTGCGGCTGCTCGGCGGCTATGGCATAAGCCTGTGTGCCATTCCCCATAATGAGATACTTCCCGTCCTCCGACGCATGGTGAAAACCAAATCCCGCCGCTTCGATCTGTTCACGGCTCATATCGGTAATATGAAAATTGCCCCTCGGCGTTCTAACGGTTTCACCCGTCAAAAGGCTGTCGGGGGTCGCTTCCGGCTGCTGCTTTTCAAGCTGCCCGTCCTTGTAGGAATATCCTTGCGCCGCGATTGCTTCAAGGGTCTTGCCCGTAACGTCGCCATAAATCCGCTTGTCTGCGTCAACCAGCATTTGCAAAGTGTCTTGTACGGTGTCGGACAAGGCTTGCTGCTGTTCGGGCGGCAGCTTGTCAAATACGGGGGTCTGCTGCTCCTGCAAAAACTCCGGCACTTGCTGAAAACCGATACTGTCTACATAGTGGGCGGTGTCCTCGTCGTTCTGATGAAGCACAACAATGTCGGAAACGGAAAGGCTATGCCCCTTAAAGTCGGCGGGGTGGTCGATATTAAACCTTTCCCAAATGTCGCCCAGCGTCATATCCTTTGTAAGCGGTGCAGTATAGACGAGTTCATAATTTACCCGGTCAATGGTAAGTCCAGCCGCTTGCAGACGGTCATAAGGCTCAAAGCGCAAGTCCCTTGTTTCGTCCCCGCGCTTTAACTGATAAATGGAAAAGGTATCGCCCTGCTCCTGCTCGGCTTGCCGCTGCTGCTGCAACTCGGTAAAATGCCCCTCAATCTCGGTAATGAGTTCCTTTGCGGTGGTCTGTATTGTTTCAAGGGACGCTTTTAACTCGGTCATTTCCTTGCCGCTGCTCCAACCAGCCACATAGCCGAAAGAGTAATCGGAAGTATCAAGGCCGAAATGCTGGCAAACCGTATAAGCGACGCTTTCCGCTTCTACCTCGCAGGTATGGCGGTCAACGCGGTTTTGCTGCTCCGGCGGGGCGTTTAAGTCTACGTCGTGCAGCTTCGCATGGGCGATTTCGTGAATGGCGGTCTTTACCGCCTGTAATTCACTCACGCCCTCTTTGATTGCAATACGCTTGTCGGTCAAACTGAAATACCCATTTGCGCCGTTTGTGATCTGCTCAAATGCAATCGGGACGGGGGACGCTTTTTCAAGGGCGGCGAAAAAATCCTCGTACTGCTCCACATCGGCAAGCAGCGGTTTAACGGAAAGGTCGGGAAACTCCTTGCCCTCGGTCTGCGAAATATCAAAGACGGTTATAACCTTAAAGGCGGGGACGGTGATTTCCTTTTCTTCCTTTACCACTTTTCCCTCGCGGTCAAGCATGGGCTTTCTCGTTTCGGGGTCGATTTTATCAACCAGCTTTTTCACCTTGTAGGGCGCGGGGGCAAAGATTTTAATGCCTTTCTCGCCTTTCTTTACATGGCGGTCAAACTCCTTTTCCCATTGACGGAAGCCCATTACCAAATTGCCGCCCTGCATAGCAATTAGGATAGTGTTATTCAAACTATAATCATGGAACTTTGACATAGCGGTTAGAAACTCTTTGTAGCGGTCGCTGTCAAAAATCGCCTGTACGCCCTGTTCCAAACGCGCGGTGATCTCCTTTACCTTTTCGGCGGGCTTTTCGGAAGTAAGGATAATGGGGACGACGGGGCGGGGCTGCTGCGGCTCTGCGGCCTGTGCGTCTGCTTGCTGCGTTTCGGCTGCGTCCATATAGGCTTTGTCCTGTTCGCCGCGCTCCGGCTGCGGGTAACTCATAATGCGGTATTCTTCCGGCACTTCGCGCCCCTCAAACTGCCGTTCCCACTCGTCGCCGCTTTCCACGATATAGCCGTACTCGGTAAACGCGCCTTTTTCCTGCGCGGCAGCGTTCCTGCCAAAAGTAGAAAGGTCAATGCCGCCTTTCCATTCTTCGGGCATTTGTACCATGCCGGATTGATTTAAGTAATAGTCGCCCAAATCGTGGTAGTTATGTACTTCGGGGATATGGACGTAAAAATCCACGTTGTAGGTGAAGTCAATTACCTGTCCAATATTTGCAAGCCCGTTTTTCTGCTGCAAAGCTGCGTTCAGCTTGCCAACCTCGGCGGGGTCAAGCTGTTCGAGCCGCGCCGCAAGAAAATTGAGTTCGTCCACGTCGGCGGCGCATACCATTTCATAAGGCAAGGCAATATGTTTCTCCGGGTCGTCGGAATAGCCGCGAATGGAAAAATCCTGCGGGTTGTCGGCGGTAATGCCGACGTTCCGCATAGCTTCGTGCAACTGCTCCTTTGTGGCGGGCATATCCAACCAATAGCCGCCGGGGTCGCCCGCGTCAAAGCGGCTGCGGTTGCCTATCATAATAGAAAACTGTTCGCTCATGTGTTCACGCTCCTTTTCCTGCCCGGTATTTTCGGGGATAGCTGCCGCCTGTTGCTGCTGCGGGGGTTCTTCGCCCTCTATGGTGTAGTCCGGCATGAGCATACCGTTTACTTTGAAATAGTCGGCGTACTCCTGCGGGATAGGCGGGGAGATTTCCGTAAACAAGCGGTCATACGCTTTGATACGCCCATTCAGATACTTTTCCATAGCTGCCTTGTCGGTGAAAACCTTTCTATCTTGTCCGGCAATCTTCGCTTGGGTTCTGCTTGGGCTGTTGGTGCGCACGCTCCATGTAAGCGTCCATGAATACGGGATAGATTTCTGCGCTTCTTTGTCGTAGCGGGTATTCTCGTAAATGTAGTAATTCATCTGATATACCCGGTTGCTGCGAATATGGCGGTTATGCTCGGTGGTCTGCCACTCGTTAGCGGTGTGCT
>OBVW01000570.1_pt1 | contig 18115 bp, 16 predicted proteins | sample 1495141 | NCBI WGS metagenome assembly OBVW01 (sample SAMEA2580013, study PRJEB22360) | human gut metagenome | biome: human gut; feature: human-associated habitat; material: faeces | place: Denmark | collected 2008/2010
CTGATAAATTTCTTTTCTGACATGCCGGTAATCTGATCATAGTGCCAGAAAGTTTTGGCAAAATCGAGCAGGATATCTTTGGCTGTGGATACCTGGGGACTTTTTATTCCGATTTCCTTAATACCGGGCATCGTTTGTTCTATGATTCCATACAGTTCCTGAAGAATAGAAACCCGGTATGCCAGTATTTTCTGATACAGGCGGAGTAAATAATCCAACTTCCAATAAGTCTCTGCCGCCGGATTATATTCCATTAACGTATCCCAGCACTGCCTTCCATAACCGGCAATGGTCATTGAATCAGCCTTGTCCGTTTTTACATTGCGCAGGCTGCCTTGACCGCCGATGCGGAACCGGCTCATGGCATAAGGATTGATAACAGCCACAAAAAACCCCTGCTCTTTAAAGTATTTGGCAACAGGCAGGCTGTAAATTCCGGTGGCTTCCATAATAATTCTTATGTCGTTATCTCCAAAGGATCTTAGCCTTTCTACAAGGCTGCCCAATGCTGATTTTACATGTTTGTATCTACGGGGGGTTAACACAACCTTTCCGAATTGATTCAAGGCGCAAACCATGCTTTCACCCTTGGATACATCAATTCCCATGCTTAACATAATGACATTCTTTGCAGTATCACCGTTGTTTTCCGGTATGGGTTTTACCATATTTTGAGCAAAAGAGACCGCAATATAAACACCTAACTTGTTTCATAAGGTTCTCCTTTTAAAATAAACATATTTTAAAAAGATATAACCCTATTTAAAGCAATCATAGCAATCATTTTCAGGCTTTTTACCAACTCATTTTGTCCACCTTTTATCTTTTTGGGAAAAAGATAAAATACCAATGAAACCAGACAATGTCTAACTTCATTGGTATTAAAATCAACACAAAATGTGGGTTATAGGACAAAACGTGTTGATGGTTAATCCCAAAAACAAGCAGGAAATGAATCGGATTTATGAAGTTCATGCCACACAATAGCATCTCCCCATGTGGGAATTGAATCCTCTAATTGGGCTCGTTCATTCATCGCTTTATACAGTTTAGAAATACTTCTGTCAGTGGGCATTACCTTTAGGATTTCAGATGCAGAAAGCGGTTTCGATGAGTGGAAGTAACACCACCAGAAAACCGCTTTTATGCGTCTTTCAATGGACATCCCCCGATGGTTTCTAAGCATCGTTCTTAATTGTGCATTTATTCCGCCTTCTATACGGTTATTTATCCCTGGAGGAAGGCATGGAAAGTACAACGCTGCAGCTTAGCCTTGGGCCAGACTCTTTTTAGTGCTTTCCGGAAGCCGTGGCCTCCATCAGAAACGACCATAGCGGGAGCCGCAATTCTCTGCATCAATGCATCCCAGGCTCTGGAATTCTCATAGCGGCACAAATACCATCCAAGCACATATCTTTCATTACAACAAATGTTGAGTTATCTATGGGATTAGTAAAAGTATCACTACATTCCTTACAAAGCCATCGCTGCGTACCCGCTTTAGTTTTTCCATTCTTAACACAAATGTTACCGCAATTAAAACATCGCATTTGGTTCATAATAGCTTCCTCCCGAAAAATTATTTCTTAGGAAGATATAACCCTATTTAAGCCAGTTACTGCAATGACTTTCAGCTTTTTTATCAACACGTTTTGTCCACCCTCAAAGTTCTTTTAAACAACTTTAAAAGGAGATGAGGCTAGTTAAATACTAGTTCCATCGCCCTTTGTATCAACACAAAATGTCCTATAACCCCAAAATATCCTATAACCCTACTTCAGAAACAACTCAAACAAAAACAGAGTCCTGAATTTATCAAGACCCTGTTTGAGCTTGCCGTTAAAAATATAACTGTTTATCCCGACAAAATAAAAGTGGCGTTGTTGGTGACCCAAGAGAGATTCGAACTCCCGACACCTTGATTCGTAGTCAAGTGCTCTATCCAGCTGAGCTATTGGGCCGTATATGGCAGGGGCAGAGGGACTCAAACCCCCAACCTACGGTTTTGGAGACCGTTGCTCTATCAATTGCGCTATGCCCCTGTATTTTTACATAGATACCATCTATGTGACTGCAATATAATAACAAATATCTTCGGAAAAAGCAAGCAATTTTCTAAAATGATCCCTCTTCTTCCTTTCTTCAACAGGCTCTTTTCCTTATAGATAAGTGCCCGTTGAATAGTATAAAGTGATCCCGAGGAGAGTACATCTTGTAAATGACAGCGATAAGACAACATGGTACAATAAAATTATTCACAGGAATATTAATTTTTTCCTTTTATTACTTTATCCGATAAAATCTGATGAGTGTGTCCATATTTATAAAGTTGTGCACAGTTATTCACAGTTATTCACAGATTTATCCATCTTTTAAACAGACCGGGTATGAAAGGATGTACAAATGGAAATTTTTGAACTCTGGACACATGTCTTAGAGGAAATAAAAATAAAAAATCCCGAATATTATAACAATTTTTACAGTTTTGTTTTTCCCATTTCTTTTTCCGACGGTATTTTTACAGCCATGGCCACCGTCCCTTATATGATTCCCTGGATTAACGCTGTCTACAAGACAAAATTGGAGAAAATCCTTTCTGAAAAAAGCGGAATGCCTGTAAAGCTGGTTCTTCAATCTCAGGAAAACAGCGAGGTTCCCGCTGCTGATCCGGTACCGGAAACATCTGCTGCTCCTGAAACTTCCGTAAATTTTGGGATTCCTCCTGTTTTTTCTCTACCCGATAAGGAGAAAAAGGAAAATCCCGATATATCTTTCTCTCCTTATAAGACAGAAGAAAACCCGGAAACCTATGAGGAACCTGTAATACCTGATTTCATGAATATCAAACCGCAAAATCCGGAAGAAGTGAAACTTCCCAGTATTTTGGATAATCCTTCTTCCATCAGGCCTTCTGCCGCTCCTCTTCCGGTCAAATCTCCGGAAAAGAAATTTCCTTATAAATTCGACGATTATACTTTCGATAATTTTGTCCATGGCAACTGTAATGAAATTGCTTTCCAATCAGCTCATGCCATCGCTCTTTCCTGTGAAGAATATACGGATTCTCCCGGTAATCATTATTCTAAAAAAAAGCCGGAGGCCAGTAACTATAATCCACTATTCATTTACGGCCCTTCAGGTTTGGGCAAAACTCATCTTCTTCTTGCTATTTCCAATTATGTAAAAACTCACCGTCCTGATCTTTCCGTTCTCTTTGTAACGAGCGAGAACTTTACGAATGAACTCATTGAATCCATTCGCAATGGAAAGATGCAGGAATTTCGTGAAAAATACCGCACTGTGGATTACTTACTTATTGATGATATTCAATTTTTCAACGGTACAAAAGAATCGTCCCGTATGGAAATTTTCAATACTTTTAATGCGATTGCCGACAATGATAACTACATCATTACAACAAGCGACCGTACACCGAGTGATTTGAAAGATTTTCATGAACGCTTAATAACACGATTCTCCAGTGGTATGATTGCCCATATTTCTCCTCCCGATTTTGAAATTTGTTCCATCATCCTGCAGAAGAAGGCGGAACGCTCCCATATCGATATGCCTGAAGAAGTAATTTCCTTTATCGCGGGAAATGTCAATTCCAGTGTCCGCGAACTGGAAGGCGCTTTCAAACAGGTTGTCGGATATTGCCAAATTAAAAAGGTCCCCCTTACTTTGGAAAACGCAAGGGACGCCCTTGCCGATATTATCAAGGTAGATCTTTACAGTCATTTATCTGCTGAAACGATCATTGATACTGTCTGCAAGTATTATAATGTAAAAAAGGAACAGGTTTTAGGCAAATCCCGTCCAAAAAATGTGGTCATTCCAAGACAGATGGCAATGTATATTGCCCGCGAAGAACTAAATGATTCTTTTCCTGCTTTGGTAAAATATTTCAATAAAGACCACAGTACGATTGTCCATGCTTATGAACGCGTACAGAAAGCGCTCAAAAATAATGATAGGACGAGAAAGGAACTGGAAGATATCTTGACTCTCCTCAAAAGGAAAAGATAAAAGACCTGTTTAAAAATCAATTCTTTTTTGTAAATAAATTGTTTATAACTTGTGAATAAATCGTTTTTTATAAAAAACTGTTCATTCCGTGAATAAAAATTTTCACTGTTCACAAGGTTATCCTATTCAAAAAAGAAAGACAGGATAACCTTTGCACAGACTTATTCACTTATTCACAGAAACTACTGCTACTGCTTTTATTCTTTATTATTTATATCAGTAAAGGAGCTGCCATGAAAATTACATTTCAATCTCAGGACTTATGCCGCGCTTTAGAAAAAGTACAGCGTGCAGCACAGACAAAAGTTACATCAAACACGAATAACGGTTTCTTTATTTCCGGTGAAGACGGAAAAGCCGAATTCCAGGCAAATGATTATTCCATCGGCATCCGTACTTTTTGCGAAGCTGATGTGGAAGAGCGGGGATCTGTTCTTATTTCGGCACCCCATCTTTTGTCTACAATCAAAATGATGCCTTCCGGCCCGGTTGTCATGGAACAAAAAAAAGGAGAAAGTATCGTTTTCTTTAGGGCAGGGCAGTATAATTCTCATTTTCCCACGAGAGATACGGCGGAATTTCCGCTGGTTACGGAAATTGATCATGCGTTCCATGTAAATATGAAATGCAAAGACTTTGCGGAAATGGTGAATCTTGTTTCTTTTGCCGCTTCCACGGATGCGAAAAATCCTATCTTTACCGGTATTCTCTGCGATATCACTGAAAATGTATTTACCATGGCTGCTACGAACTCTCACCGCTTGGCGGCAAGAGAGATATCTCTTGAAGAAATGCCGACAGGAAAAGGGAATTTTATTGTTTCCGCTTCTGTTCTCCAGGATGTAATCCGTCTTCTTCCTGCCGGGGAAGATAGTATGATGGAAATATCCTGGGCAAGCCGTCATGTTGCGTTTTCTTTCGGGGAGACATACTTCCTTTCCAATCTTATTAACGGGGTTTATCCCGACTATAAGAGAGTATTCCCGTCAAGTTTCGATTTGCATGCGACTTTGGATTTGAAGGATTTTGAGGAAGCAGTCCGCTTTGTCAGTCCGATTTCCAGAGATATGAGTTATAAGACAATCAATTTTAAATTTGAAAATGGAACTCTGGAAGCTTTTGAGGAAGATCCCGATATCGGACGGTCTGAAACGTCCATTCCGGCAGAGCTGGACGGCGCTGATGTGAAAATTACTTTTAACTGCACTTATGTGGAAGATATTCTGAAACATTCAAAAGGAGAAAAAATTATTCTTCATGTAAAGAAAAACGGACCTATGGTGGTAGAACAGGAAGAAGATAAGGCATATCGTTATGTGGTAACGCCTATGAGAGGCCGCTGATGAAAGAAATAGAAATATATGGAGATTATATTCAGCTGGATCAATTTTTGAAAAAAGAGAATATAATTTCTTCCGGTGGTGGAACAGGGGATTTTATAAAAAATCATGAAATTTTTTTGAATGGAAGCATTATTCAGGAAAAAAGAAAAAAAATCCGTCTTGGAGATGAACTTTCTCTTGATGGAGAAGTCTATAGAATAATTGAGGCGAAGAAATGAGATGCGGAAAGGCCCGTCTCATTGAAATACGAAATTTTGAAGATTTTTCTATTGATCCTGCCGAAAATATGACGGTTCTCACGGGTAAAAACGGTACGGGAAAAACGAATATCATTGAGTCGATTTATTTTGCTTCTGTGGGAAAGTCTTTCCGCACAAGCAATGATGAGGAACTGATCCGCCTTAATAAAGAAGAAGGAACTATTCTTTTGGATTTTACCGTTCGCGGCGTAACGCATGAAATCAAAATCAAATTGTCCCGGAACAAAGGTAAAAGAATTTTGATTAATGAAACGGCCACGAAAAAAAGAGATCTTATGGGAATGTTCCGTACGGTGCTTTTTACGCCGGATGAGCTTCAGCTGATTAAAGGAGCACCGCAAAACCGCCGCCGTTTTATTGATTTGGAAATTTCCCAGGTCAGTCCGCGGTACTATGAGGAAATACTTCGTTATGGCAGGGCCGTACAGCAGCGGAATGCAGCGTTTAAAGAAGCCCGTTTTCATGGATTTACGGCGGATGTGGATGTATGGGATATGCAGATTGCCAAAGGAGCATCGTACATCGTAAAGAAAAGAATGGAAACCATAGGAAAGATAAATGAAATTGTTTCTTCCATGGAATCGCTTTTGACTGATGAGAAGGAAAATATTTTAATCAAGTACAGGAAAAGCGGAAATCAGGAAGAACGGTTTGATGAAGAATGGTACTTGGAAAAACTGGCCCTTTCCAGAGAAGAAGACAGCCGTTTTTGCCATACTTCCATCGGTCCGCATCGGGATGACCTGATTTTTATTATGAATGGAAACGATATTTCTTCTTATGGTTCCCAAGGGCAGCAGCGGACAGCTATTCTGTCCGTGAAGCTGGCGGAACTGGAATTTGTGAAAAAGGAAACAGGTGAATATCCTCTTCTTTTATTGGATGATGTGGGGAGCGAACTCGATAAAGAACGAAGAGAGGCTCTTTTTTCTTATCTCATAAAAAAGGAAATTCAGACTATCATTACAACGGCTGATGAATCTCTTGGCGCTTATGGAAAAGAAATAAAAATAGGGATATAATTTGTTTCACGTGAAACTGAGTAAAAAAGATAAGCATTTTGTAGAAGCTTATCTTTTTTACTCAGTTTTATTTTGTTTGAAACAGGGATCATGGGATGAAAATGGTATGAAAGGAAAAATGTTTCAAGTAATTATTTTTTATTGATAACGTCAAATTTGGTTTCCGGCATATTACGGAGGGCGGTTTCCGCTTCTCTTAAGGAAATATCTTTTAACGGTTTGTGAAGAATCATGGAAAGAAGGATCCGTTTGTTAAGAGGACCGTCAATTTTCCTGTAAATGTTTTCCCGTATTCTCTGTATGAGTGTTTCTCTGGCTTCTTCGTAAGCCGTATATTTACAGGGAATCTTTTTATAAATTTCGTTGTAGGAAAGATGGGGGGTTTCTTTTAAAAGAAGTATGATTTTACCGATCTGGGACTGTTCTTTTCTATTTTCGCAGACAGTGCAGGTATTTATACCGGGAGGGATAAGGTCACCGCAGACGGCACAGGAATGCCAGCCGGCCCGGATTTCTCCTTTCCTTTTTGCCGCGGCAGCTTTCATCATTTTTGTAAAAAGGCTGCGGGTATTAGTATCGGAGATGTAAGCGCCGGTCCATTTATCGATAGAGTTCCGTTCTTCTTCCGAAAGGGGAACGGAATATATCTTTTCTTCTTTTTCCCGCCGGTTGTTTACAGGGGCAAGAGAGGATTCTGGGGGGCGTTCGATTTTCGCCCGGCCCGCAACGAAGCGTATATCTGTGTACTTTTTCCCGTAGTCGTCTTCTCTGATCCGTTTGAGAAGATCCGCTTTCATCATATAGAGGTGGTTCATCCAGACGGAATTGGTGACGGTAATATAAAGTGTCTGTTTCTTTTCAAAAGAAATATAGGATTCCCGTGCGATCATGGGACCGGCGATATTTTTCCATTTGTTTTGCAGCTGCCAGAAACGAAATGACGGATTGGAAAAGAGAGTTTTCCCTTCCTTTGAAAGTTGGAATACTTCCGACAGGTTTGATAAGCGGCCTGTTCTTTTTTCATTATTCTTTCTTTCCATCAATCCGATCCTCCTTTTCTGTTTTTTTCTATTATACTAAATAATTCAATTCTATTTCATATAAATGGTTCAAAAGGAATATAATAAAGATATAGATATTTTTCCTAAAGGAGGATGCCATGGAAAACATAAAAAAAGTAAAAATTGATATTGACCGGTATCGTGTAAAGGAAAATGAGAAAGTGAACTTGAAAAAGTTCCCTACGAAGCGGGATGTGGATATTGATAAAGAAGAAGTGAAGAGCACTTTTTTTCCTGAAGTGATTGAGCAATTGAAAGTATATCAGGAAAAACTGTATGCCCAGAATACATACGGGCTTATTATCGTACTGCAGGCGATGGATGCGGCAGGGAAAGACGGTACGGTCAATCATGTTTTTGCGAATCTGGATCCCGGCGGCGTTTCCGTGGCATCTTTTAAGCAGCCGACAACGGAAGAAAAGGATCACGATTATATGTGGCGCATCAATAAAGCACTTCCGCCGAGGGGAAATATCGGTATTTTCAATCGTTCCCATTATGAAGATGTCATTGTGACGCGTGTTCATAATTTAATCAGTACCGGCCAGCTTCCAAGAGATTTGATTGACAGGAATATCTGGATGGAGCGGTATGAGCAGATTAATAACTGGGAAAAATATCTTCACCAGAACGGCTTTTACATGGTTAAAATTTTCCTTCATGTATCCAAGGAAGAACAGCAGAAAAGGCTTATCGATCGTATTTTTAACCAGGAAAAGAACTGGAAATTTTCCATGGGTGATATTCATGAAAGAGAACATTGGGATGAATATCGGGAGCTTTATGAAGAGCTTTTGGAAAATACGTCCAAGGATAGATCTCCCTGGTATATTGTACCGGCAGATAATAAATGGTTCACTCGGTATGTGGTGGCTCTCATTACTCTTGATGTACTGAAAAAGATAGATCCGAAGTTTCCGAAATTATCTCCTGAGGAACAGAAGCAGCTGGAACGGTTCAGGGATATGATAAAAAAGGAAACAGACAAGCCGTTGGAAGAAATAAGAAAAGAAATGGAAAAAGAAGAAAAATAAGAAACGGTTGTATTTCTTTAAGGGGGAAAAAATGGAAGAAGAACGCATAAATACGGAGAAAATTGAAAAAACAGAAAAGAAAGTAAAAATTGATATCGACCGGTATCGTGCAAAAGAAGGAGAAAAAATCAGTCTGAAAAAGTTTTCCACGAACTGTGATATGGATGTGGACAAGGAGTATGTGAAGACAGTTTCCATGACAGCAGCGCTGGAAGAATTGTCCCTGTACCAGGCGAAGCTGTATGCCCAGAATACATACGGGCTTATTATCGTACTGCAGGCGATGGACGCGGCAGGAAAAGACGGCACGATTAAGCATGTATTCTCTCATCTTGACCCAAACGGTGTCCATGTCGTTTCTTTTAAGCAGCCGACAACGGAAGAAAAGGATCACGATTACATGTGGCGTATCAATAAGGCGCTGCCCCGCCGGGGAAATATCGGTATTTTCAATCGTTCCCATTATGAAGATGTGGTGGTTACCCGTGTCCATGATCTGATTGAAAATGATAAGATTCCCAAGGATCTGGTAAATAAAAATATTTGGAAAACCCGGTATCGCCAGATCCGTGACTGGGAAAGATACCTGGCGGAAAACGGATTCCATATAATCAAGATATTCCTTCATGTTTCCAAAGATGAACAGCGTGACCGTCTGGCGGAACGTATTTTAAACAAGAAGAAAAATTGGAAATTTTCTATTGCCGATATCAATGAACGCCGTTTCTGGGACAAGTACCAGGATCTGTACAGTGAAATGATTGAAGAAACATCAACAGAAAAAGCGCCGTGGTACATCGTACCGGCAGATAATAAATGGTTCACCCGGTATGTGGTGTCTCAGATCGTTTTGAAAGCAATGAAAGATATCGCGCCGAAGTTCCCTGAAATGTCGAAAGAAATTAAGGAACAGCTGGAGGAATTTAAAAAGCTGATTGAAAGCGGGAATATAGGAATGATTGAGGAAATGCAGGATGTAATGAAAGGAGGAAATAAATAGCAGTTCAAAAAAGCGAGGAGAAAGCTGTTTAATTGATTATTTAAGTCGGGAAGGTTTTTTCCTTATCATTGTCATGGCTTTCTTTGCATACTCCTTTTCTGCGGAATAGTACTTTTGAATATGAACAAAGAGGAGATCTCCGTTTTAATAAGAAAAGAATGTTTATGCTATAATGAAACAAATTAAGTTGATTAGAATGGAGGAGGAAAAATATATGAAAAAGACAGCGGCGGTTTTGGCGGCTGCAGCGGCGCTTACCATGAGCGTCTATGCGTCACCCCAGACGGAATTTACAAAAGGGCAGTGGGAAATTAATGCAGGGATGTGGAATACAAAAACAAAAACAAAAACCCGTACTTACAAAGATAACGGCTCATGGAATTTCAACGGCGGCGTTACATACGGACTGACTGACAAGGCGGCGGCGCAGTTCCAATATTATGGTCTTAACAGTGATGATACGGAAGCCGGCCGTGCGAACAACAGGCGCGTGGATATATTTGAACATAAATAAGGGATAAATGACAGCTTTGCTCTTCTTTGGGCAAGGCTGTTTTTCCGGACGGAGTTTTTTCGTCCCGGAGTGTCTATGACAGACTGTCAGCAGTACCCCGCCCCTTTCTTTGCGGCACGAAAAAAGACAGCTTTATCTTTTATAGGATAAGGCTATTTTTGTCTGTACTGTATCGTTTATAAGAAGGCTGCTCCAATCCCGGCGGCGTAGAGAGGAATGACATTAATGACCGGTTCTTCATAAGGATGGATCTCTTTGACGGCGGTCATCGTTTTTTCCAAATTTTCTTTTTTTATGGTGACTTCCACTTTATACTCTTCTTCTTCACTGATTTCATTTTCTTTGCCGATGTAAGGCGTCGTTCCTTCCAAAGGACGCCATGTTCCCATGACTGGACTGTAAGAAAGGCAGCTGTCATAGTTCCCTATATGCCCGGCGTCCGCCGATTGGAGTGTTTTTTGCAGGATGCGGAAATGGGTGGCGGGAATAAATATTTCCAGCTTCAAATATTGTATAGTCATTATGATCTCCTTTTTTCCATAAATTCCGGAAAATATATATAAATCGGATTTTTATTATCTGCCGGCTATTCTTTTTTGAAATGTGTATCATGGGTTTTCTTCCACTGCCGGATATGTTCCAGGCGTTTTTTGACATTGCCTTCGTTTCCCTGATCTGTAGGAACATAATAAATATGGTCAGCTATATGTTCCGGTCTTGTAGGCATGGTAGTCATTTTGTCTTCATAAAAATGGGCCAGCTGGTATCCTTTTCCATAGCCTTCTTCTTTCATCAATTTAGTGGCGGCATTGCGAAGGTGAAGAGGAACAGGTTCATCCATTGTCTGCCGGATATCTTTTTCCGATGCGATTCTTGCTTTGTAGACCGCGTTTGATTTCGGAGTTACGGAAAGATAGATTACACATTGTGTCAGATGCACATCACATTCGGGAAGACCGAGATAACGGCAGGCCTGAAAAGTATTGACTGCCAGATTGAGTGCCGTATTGTCAGCCAGTCCGATATCTTCACTGGCGAAACGAACCAGCCGCCTGGCTATATATACTGGATCCTCTCCCCCGTCAATCATCCGGCCGAGCCAGTACACAGCGGAATCGACATCACTGTTCCGCATGGATTTATGAAGTGCGGAAATGATATTGTAGTGCTCTTCTCCGTTTTTATCATAGTAAGCGGTTTTTTTATCCAGGAGGATATCAATCAGATCTTTGGAAATACTGGTTTTATGATCTTTTATTTCACTGTTGATAACCAGCATTTCCAATGTATTGAGGGCGGTTCTTGCATCTCCGTTGGAAAAAACGGCAATTTGTTTTAATGCGGTTTCGTTTATATGGACTTCCAGCCCATGAAAAGAGGCGGGAGAATGAAGTACCTTTTTCAGTAATTGTATGATGTCCGTTTCCGTAAGCTGTTTCAGTACGAATACACGGGTTCTGGAAAGAAGAGCGGAATTGATTTCAAAAGACGGATTCTCCGTAGTGGCTCCGATCAGAATGATACTCCCTTTTTCAACATAAGGGAGAAAAGCATCCTGCTGTGCTTTATTAAAACGATGGATTTCATCTATAAAAACAATGGTTCGAATGCCGTATCGGCGGTTTTCTTCGGCTTCATCCATAATTTTCCGGATTTCCCTGATACCGTTCATGACAGCACTGAAAGTAACAAATTCGGATTTTGTCTTATGGGCAATAATTTCAGCAAGCGTTGTTTTGCCCACACCGGGAGGACCCCATAATATCATGGAAGAAATCTGGTCTTTATCAATCATTTCTCTCAGAAATTTTCCCGGTCCTACGAGATGCGTCTGTCCTATAAAATCACTAAAATCCTTAGGCCGGACACGGCTTGCTAAAGGTGCTGAAAGCTCCGTATCCTGAACAAATAATGTTTTCTCTTCCATTTTAGGGCCTCTTCATCGTAAAGCTGTCTGTGAAATAAGTGAATCGGATTTATTCTCTTTTTATTTTATACCCATACCGCCAATTTTTGTTCTGTACAGCAGGAAATACAGATCATAATTTCTCTGGATATGTCTCCTTTGCTTTGTCGATTTTCTATTTACCGATTACCTGCTGTCTGTCACTTGGATCTTTTTTATTATCTCTATAATATCTTCCGGCTTATCAGCAATCCGTTCCGCCCCGTGGTTTTTAAGAAATTCTCCGGTACGGAACCCCCAGGCAACGGAAATGCTTGGGAATCCCCCCTTCTTTCCTGTCATGATATCCACTTCCGAATCACCGATATAAACGATTTCTTTTGCTTTTATTCCTAAACGGCGGGCTATTGACAAAATCATTTCCGGATCCGGCTTAATGGCCATTTCCGGGTTTCTTCCGATGGAAATATCAAAAAGACCGGGGAAAAGTTTTTCTGAAAGGATCTGCACGTGGTCATCGTCTTTATTAGACGCTACGGCACAGCGGATACCCTTTTTCCGGAGGGTGCGAATAACTTCAGGTATACCGCTGTAAGGTTTCGTTTTGATTTGGTTATGGCTTCCATAGTAAGAAGTAAATACGCGCATGAGTTCATTTATTTCTTCTTCAGTGGCTGGAATGTCTTTCACCGGAATTTTGTTCCCCGCCAGTTCCAGATCTTTTACTGAAAATCCTTTTGCCATAGCGAGGGCTTTAATCATATCAAGGTTCAAGGCCCAGCCGAAGCAGAGTTTTACCATTTCTTCCGGATGTCCCCCTTTATGTCCCGTTTCCACAAGAGCATAGTTCAAAGAATCAGTAAGGTCGTCGATGGTATTTAAAATAGTACCGTCCATATCAAAAACAGCAGCTTTGATCATTCTATCTCCTTATAAATGTTTCACGTGAAATATGAGTTCAGAAAGTTTTTTTCAAACGGAGTCCGGGAAGGATGAGAAGGAAGCTTACGGCAAGTCCTATGAAGAGCGGATCAAAAGGAAATTTTGCCAACGCGGCGATGATAGCGGCAATGGTACTTCCCGCCATGGAGAACACCGCCCAGTCCGCATTGAGATGGCCCGGCCAGAAAACAGCAAGCGTGAGAGGCAGAAAGATGCCTCCTCCTCGGAGTCCCATAGAAAGATAATTCCAGAAAAGTATTTCTGTCCCCCTGTTCATGATGGCGATAAGGGATGCCAGAATCATGACGGCAAGGACAGTCAGCTTTGTCAGGCGGAAAAGCTTTTTGTCATCAGTAATTTTCAGCAGAGGTGAAAGAATATCATGGGAAATCATAGTGCCGATACCCAGTGACAGTCCTCCGATACTTCCCAGTAGGGAAAGAATGATGCCGCTCATGGCAAGGCCGCCGATGAGGACCGGCACATGATTGACCAGAAAGGTGGGCAGGACTAAGATCGGTAAGGTTCCGGGCTCTGCAGCGTGCATGTACATACCGACAGCTACTGACGGCAGCCCGATGGGGATGACGATAAGTGCTGCAATGAAGCAGCCGGAAGCCGCTTTCAAAGGGGTACCTGCTGAAAAGATGCATTGGATATAAGTCTGTGTGCAGAGTACGCCAACGATGACGGAAAATAAATGGGCCATTGCGGAATCTGTGCCCTGCCCCATCAGATCAAAATGAGAAGCGGGAAATGAAGAGAGGGTATTGTTTTCCTGTAACAGCAGAAAAGCAATGGCGCCGGATATGAATAGAGAAATCCAGATAATTACCATTTTCAGGATACCGCTGACGGCGGCGCTTTTCATGCCTCCGAAAAAAGTATAGGCGATAACGAGAGCCATAAGGAGAAAGGCGGACAGAAAAGGCGTCAACCCGAAAAGGGCGGAAATGATCTCTATGCCCGGCAGTGAACTGGCAACAGCGGACAGAAGGATACCGATGGAAGAAATAATGGAAGAAAGCATCTCGGCCTTCTTTCCGTAATAAAGTTCCAGATATTGAGGAATTGTTTCCAGTGCTGTATTGCGAAGCCGTTTGGCATAGAAAATACCCATAAGGATAAAAGCGATACCGCTTCCCAGGGTAAACCACCATGCGGAAAGGCCAAAAGAGTAAGCCAGCTGCGCCGTACCTACCGTAGCGCCTCCCCCGACGACCGTTCCCGCGATGCTTCCGGCGACAAGAGAGGCCCCGGCGCTTCGTCCTGCCACACTGTATCCTGCAGAGGATCTTACGGAACGGGAAACATAAAATCCACTTCCAATGACGGCAAAGACCGTGGCGGAGATGATCAGTATATGTAAAAAGGTCAGAGACATAAGAATCGGCCCTTTCGTAAGTATTTTTGTAATCCTATTTCAAAAGTATAGATAGATTATAACAGAATACGGAATAAGATTGGAAAAACACTTTATATGTTTCACGTGAAACATAAGGAGATAAAATTAATCGTCTCCTTATGGTATAATAATATGAACTATCTGTGAAAGGATGTAAGCTATGGGGAAGATCATCAGTATCATTAACCAGAAGGGCGGCGTGGGAAAAACCACAACAGCGGTAAATCTGGCTGCGTTCCTGGCGGACAAAGGATATAAGACGATGCTTGTGGACGCGGATTCCCAAGGAAACGCCACCAGCGGACTCAGCAAAGATGTGGAGTTTGAGGAAACGCTGTATGATGTGCTTTTAGATGATGTCTCCATCGAAGAAGCCGTCGTCAAGACAGACATAAAGAAATTATCCATTCTCCCCGCTTCCATTGATTTGGCAGGGGCTGAAATTGAAATGGTTTCCATGGAAAAACGGGAATTTCTTATGAAAAGAAAACTGGATCAGGTATGCGATAAATATGATTTCATTTTGATTGACGGTCCTCCTTCTTTAGGTCTTATGACGCTGAACGCTCTTGTAGCATCACAGGAAATACTTATCCCCATTCAGGCAGAATTTTATGCGCTTGAAGGACTTTCCCAGCTGGTGAAGACAGTACAGGTCGTGACACGTAAGCTGAATCCGGGCTTGTCCATACTGGGGATATTGCTGACGATGTTTGACGGCAGGACGAATTTATCCCTTCAGGTAGCTGATGAAGTGAAGAAATATTTTGGAAATAAAGTTTTCCGTACAGTAATTCCCCGATCAGTGAAGTTATCGGAAGCGCCGAGTTTTGGTGAACCTATACTTACATACGCGCCGAAATCCAAGGGGGCGGAAGCATATAAAAAGTTGTGCCGTGAGGTGATTAAACGTGTCTAAGACCAAAAGACTGGGAAAAGGATTGGGAGAGCTGCTCGGAAGAGAAGTGATGGAAGAAAAGAATACCGAAAGTATTTCCATTTCCCTTGTTGTTCCCAATGAATGGCAGCCGCGGCGTGAATTTGAGCCGGAATCTTTAAATGCTCTGGCGGAATCCATCAAGGAACACGGTGTCGTCCAGCCGGTTATTGTAAGAAAAAAAGACAGCGGATATGAACTTATTGCCGGCGAGCGTCGTTTAAGAGCGGCCCAGCTGGCGGGGCTTGTGGAAATACCTGCTCTTGTCCGCGATTACAGCGATCAGGAAACAGCGGAAATTGCCCTCATTGAAAATCTGCAGCGTGAAGATCTGAATCCTCTTGAGGAAGGACTTGCTTATCAGCGGATGATCAGTGAATATCATTTTACACAGGAAAAGATGGCAAACCTTATCGGTAAGAGCCGTTCCTATGTGACGAATATGATGCGGCTTCTGGAGCTTTCTGAAGAGGTAAAAAGCCTTCTTTTGGAGCGGAAATTGACGGCGGGACAGGCGCGTCCCCTTTTAGGATTGGAAACACCTGCCGAGCAGATCGCGCTTGCGCGCCGAATTGTGGAAGAAGATCTTTCTGCACGGCGTATCGAGGAAATCCTCCGCCGTGAAAAAGACGGACAAAAGCGGAAGCCTGCGGATAAAGCGGATGCGTATCTCCGTGCGCTGGAAGAAGATCTGGTGAATGCCGTAGGATCCCGTGTAAAAATTAAAGTGGGAAAAGGGAAAAACAGTCACAGAGGCACCATTTCCATTTCTTTTAAAAGTGACAAAGAATTTGAACGTATTACAAAACTTCTCAAACAGGGAGAATAAATGAATCCATGGATATCTTAGAATTCAATATCAATTATCAGCTCATACTCTCCGTAATCGGCACGATTCTTGCGGTTTTACTGGTATTTCTTATTCTCCAGTTTTTTTGGCTCCGGGCTAAGGTGAATCGTCTGTATAGGAAATATAAATATTTTATGATGGGTGAAGACGGCGGTTCCATCGAAATGAAGTTGTCCACAGAAGTGCGGGAACTTCGGGATATGGTGGAATCTTCCCAGGGTATGCTTCATCAGCAGGAGCTTCTGGCTACGATGCAGCTGAAATCTTTTCAGAAAATCGGTCTGGTACGGTATGATGCTTTTGATGAAACGGGAGATAAACTTTCCTTTTCTCTTACCCTTCTGGACGGCAAAAATAATGGCGTCGTCCTTTCTTCTCTGGCTGGTCATGATGCGTCCCGCATTTATGCAAAAGCTGTGACCGGTGGTGAATGCAGGGAAACACTTTCCGCAGAAGAAGCGGAAAGTATCGGTATAGCGCTGAATACGCTTATGCCTGATGTGGCGAAAAAGGCAGAAGATGCAGTCCATGCCGACAAAGAGAAAAATGATGAAAATCCATCTGCCCGGCGTATCGACCGGACAGAAAAGAAATAATGAAAGGCAACAGGGATATTTCCTTGAAATAGATTGGCAGGTGTGTGGATGATTAAAGAAAAAAACGAAGAAACAGGTGAAGTGAAAGTCATATTTTCATCTGAAGAATTTAAAAAACTGAAAATTTTTGGTGGTGTGGCAGCGGTACTTCTCATTCTTTCCATCAGTTTGGCGGGATGGGCGGGATACAGCACGAATGCGCTTCACGCAGAAAATGAACTTTATCGAAGCCAGCTTAAAATGGCGGATGAGAAAATGCAGGCCCTTGAAAATAAAGCCAAAACCGTAGAAAAAATCAGCGGACAATTGCAGGAGCTCGTTCGTACGAATGGCGGAACCGTGCCTGAAAATACAGGGACCGGCGGTATTGGCGGCGCTTCCACTGTTCCTGACATAGCAAAAACGGCAGGCAATAAGAAAAAAGATGATGAGAAAATTGCTGTTTCGGAAACGCCGGGGGAACTTTTGAAAGAAATGCGCCGCCTTGATGAACGTTTAGATAAGCAGATACGTCTTGTCGTCGCGCTCCGTTCTGAATTTATGAACCAAGCCTATGGAACAGTTAGCTCTGTTTTGAATCCCACGGCGGAAACGCCGAACATATGGCCAGTTGCGGGTCCTATTTCCAGCTACTACGGATACAGAACCAGCCCTGGCGGTATCGGATCTACTTTTCATGAAGGAGTAGATATTGCCGGCGATTACGGCACACCTATTTCTGCGACTGCTGCGGGGACTGTCACGCAGGCAGGCTGGGTCGGCGGCTACGGATACCTTGTGGAAGTAAAACATGCCGATGGTATTGTTACGCGGTATGGGCATAATTCCGCTGTTCTGGTTTATGAAGGACAGCATGTGGACCAGGGCAGCATGATTGCCCTTATGGGGAGCACGGGAAACAGTACCGGTCCTCACTGCCACTATGAGGTCCGTATTAATGGAGAAGCAGTGGATCCCATGTATTTCTTGCCACAAAGCTATTGAAGGAAATCGGTTGGGAAATTATACACTAAGTGACGGTGTCAAGTTGTTGTGGATAAAATCTCTTTCACAAAAGCTTTCTCGATTTCAATGATCAAATCCATTGCCCCAATAGTTCCTTAAAGATTGGTATTTATATTTGCATTTTCCAACTGGGGGCAGAGAGTATGTAAGAAAAAGTCTGTAAATATGAATCAATAAGCCTCCTATGGTAGTATCAGATTAGTAGTGAATA
>OBVW01000577.1_pt1 | contig 17896 bp, 20 predicted proteins | sample 1495141 | NCBI WGS metagenome assembly OBVW01 (sample SAMEA2580013, study PRJEB22360) | human gut metagenome | biome: human gut; feature: human-associated habitat; material: faeces | place: Denmark | collected 2008/2010
GCAAAGGACTGAAAATCCTTGTGTCCCCGGTTCGATTCCTGGTGGCACCACTTTAAAGAAAAGAAGAACGATGTAAATCCCTGAATTTCAAAGAAGTTCAGGGATTTTTATTTTCCAAGAATAGCAAAATAGTGGGATGAAGGGGATCAGTCAGAAAAACGTCTTCCAACAGTAACATTCCCCTAAATCCCAGAAATCAGCTATCATATCGAACGCTCCGATAGATACAGATCTAATTTCGTTGGGCATATTAGATATTTTCACACTGTTCCTGATCTCGAGTATCATAGGCAGCAAAAGCCTTATTAAATGTTTCGAATATCAGATCAAAACTTGTATTGCCCAAAGATCTTATTTTCATGTCCGCTTTATACGAATTACAAAATAAAACTTTAATAACGGATTATTGCTTTTCAAGACAGATATTAACTGCATTCATACCTTTCGTACCACGCTCAAGATCAAATGTCACAATGTTGTTTTCTACAATATTGCCAACAACATTATTTACATGGAAGAAATACTTTTCAACACCGTTAAGATCTTTAATAAAGCCAAATCCCCTAGCCTCATTAAAAAATTCAACCCTTCCTCTTAAGATAGCCGGTTCTTCCTCTTCCTTTTTGGGAGTTGCAATGATTATTTCATCGGGATTTATTTCCTCTTTTTTAATATCTTCCGTTGGAGGAGTGGAAGTTATCATTCCGTTCTCATCTACATAAGCAATCATATCTTCAAAGCTATTCGCTTTTCCCGACAATTTTTTGCTTTCTTTCTTCTTTAATTTTTCCTCTCGTTTAGCGAGTCTTTTCTTTTCATTTTCACGTTTACCTACTGTCATGGATTTTGCCATAGAAATCATATTTAATTTATACTTATTTTTAATGAATAATGTAAGAGGCTAATTTCAAAAAGTGAAATTAGCCTTATTGAGTTTCTTACCGGTCAACTTCTGAATATCATTAACCAGTTTACGTTCTTCCTGCGAACAGAATGTAAGTGCTGTCCCTGTATTTCCTGCTCTTCCTGTACGACCGATACGATGTACATACGTCTCGGGAACATCCGGGAGATCATAATTAATAACCATAGGCAACTCACTTATATCGATTCCTCTGGAAGCAATATCAGTAGCAACCATAACCCGGGTTTTCCCCGACTTAAAATTACCCAATGCGGACTGTCTTGCCGCCTGACTCTTATTTCCGTGTATAGCCTGACTACCGATCCCAGCCTTACCTAATATCTTAACAATCTTATCGGCATTATGCTTCGTACGCGAGAAGATAAGTACCGATTGATCTTCTGCTTTTTGCAAAATTGAAATTAATAATTGACTTTTCTCTTTCTTCTCTACGAAGTACACAACCTGATTGATAGAGTCCACAGTAGACGATTTCGGTGTTATGTAAATCTTCACCGGATTCTTCAACAGAGATTTGGTTAAAGTAACAATGGTGTCAGGCATTGTTGCCGAGAAGAACAAGGTTTGCTTTTCTTTCGGAAGTTTCGGCAATATTCGCTTAATATCATGGATAAATCCCATGTCAAGCATACGGTCAGCCTCATCCAATACAAAATACTGAATAGTATCCAGATGTATATGTCCCTGATTCATCAAATCAAGTAGACGTCCCGGAGTAGCTACCAGAATATCAATTCCCTTGCGTAACATATCAACCTGCGGACGTTGATTTACACCACCGAAGATCACTCCGTGGCGAACACGGGTATATTTTGAATAATCGTCAATGCATTCACTGATTTGCAGGGCAAGTTCACGGGTAGGTGTCAATATCAAGGCTTTGATACCCTGACGCTTGACAGATTCCTTGCTCACGACTTGCAAATGTTGTATGATAGGAATGGCAAATGAAGCCGTCTTTCCTGTACCAGTCTGCGCACAACCTAATATATCTCTTTTTGCCAATGCGGCAGGAATCGCTTTTTCTTGAATTGGGGTCGGTACTGTATATCCTTTTTCTTTGATTGCTTTTAAAATCGGCTCGGTTATATTTAATTCTTTAAATGTCATAAATGTTGTTTTTGCTATATCTGAAAGTAAACCGTCAGAAACATATCTTATATAAATGTTCACGACGAAGTCAATATTGATATAGACTTGTGATTATACTTATTAAACTTTGCTCTTTTTTCCAAAGGCTTGCTTGTATTACAAAAAAGTCTAATAAATCTATTTTCAGAATGGAAAGTGCAGAACTAGAAATTTCCGATATTGCACACAAAAGAGGCAGAATTAGCAGAACTTAAATGTAAAATGATTTTTCGAACTCTCTGTAAAAGGGATTTCCCGATGAATCATGAAACGGAAATAATTTATATATAAAAGCAGAAGACAGAATCTTCTGCTTTTATCCGGGTATTAATATCTTCTGGAGTTATTATAACCACCACGACCACCACCGTGAGACGGTCTTTCAGTGCGAGGGCGTGCAACGCTTACTGAAATAACCTTCTGGTCATATTCAACGCCATTCAATTCGTCAATTGCTTTTTGTCCTTCTGTATCATTCGGCATTTCTACGAAAGCAAATCCTCTGGATCTACCAGATTCTCTATCAAAAATAACCTTAGCAGAAGATACTTCTCCAAACTCTGCAAATAAATTTGTTAAGTCAGCATCATTTGTGCCATAACTTAAACCTGAAATGTAAATGTTCATCTAAAAATTTTATTAAAATAAATACTATTTTGGAGTGAGGAGGATAATTACAGAAGAGGACTACTTGCTAATAATATATTAAAAAGAAGAACTACACAATAATAATTCGTAACTCAAACTCTGGGAACAAAGATAATGTAATAAATCAGAAAAATACGTTTATATTCATTCTTTTTCGGAAGAAAGACGATAATTATCATTTATTAGCACACCATTCACCCTAAATCGGTGAAATACACAATTTCGTCTCTCATTCTTGATATTCTCTCGCAATATATCTACTTTTGTCTTTGTATAACTTATTAAGGGGCACCTCATGAATGTCAGAATAGAACAAAGTTAGAAACAGCAATTACAAGAAGAATTTGATAAACCATACTTCGAAAAGTTGGTTACATTCGTCAAAGATGAATATAAACGGGCACACGTCCTCCCTCTCGGACATCAGATTTTTCATATATTCAATTCCTGTCCCTTCGAAAAAGTAAAAGTAGTTATCCTTGGACAAGACCCTTATCCCAATCCCGGACAATATTACGGAGTCTGTTTTTCTGTACCTGAGGGAGTAGCTATCCCCGGTTCACTAAACAACATATTCAAAGAGATACATCAAGACCTGGGAAAACCAATTCCTGCTTCCGGTAACCTGGATCGCTGGGTTGCCCAAGGCGTATTCCCGCTAAACTCTGTTCTTACCGTACGAGCGCACGAAACCGGTTCTCATCGAAATATGGGCTGGGAAATCTTCACAGACGCAGTTATCAGGAAACTTAGTGAAAAGCGAGAGAATTTGATATTTATGCTTTGGGGAAATTATGCGAAAGAGAAACTATCTTTGATAGATACTAGCAAACATCTGGTACTGACCAGCGTTCATCCTTCTCCCCGTTCTGCCGAATATGGTTTCTTCGGTTGCAAACACTTCAGCAAAGCCAATGCTTTTTTGCGTAGTAAGGGAATAGAAGAAATTGATTGGTAAATAAATATCTTCTCAAAATATACTATCAACGTTCAAAACATTCACCATGAATAAATCAAACGATATTACCCGGGAAGAATGTGGGCCAAGCAATGCCTTTTTGCTACTGACATTGATTACACCATGTTGAAACGGGCTCAATCTGCCCTCAAACAGCGAAACGACTATTCCAACATTTACAGTTTCCGTATACTCAATGCCAGGCAACAATATATACGTGTCACCAGCCGACATCAAGTTTTGAAGCAAGACCGTAACGGCAAAGCATAGCTCGTAATAGGTAACCGTGAATATGTATTCAAGGCTTCTTCCAAACTTACATATTTTCCTACCGTTGTAAAGTTAAACAACATAAGAACAATAAAGATATGACGATTCCATACTAAACTCGAAATATTTTTATTACATTCACAGCATGAAATGCAGAATTATACTCGAACTATTAGCAATTCTCTTTTTTACAGGATGTTATAACAGAGAACAGATTTCCCGGCTTGACGAGGCGGAAGCACTGATACAAAATAAGCCGGATAGTGCCTTAACAATATTACAACAACTCAAATCGGAAGGTAGCCAAGCTGAACAGGCCAGGTATGCGTTGCTTTATTCAGAGGCTTTAGACAAGAATCATATCAAAGCAACAAATGATTCGCTGATTCGTCGGGCTTGGGAGTATTACAAACATCATCCCAAAGATTTACGCCGTCAATGCAAGACTCTTTATTATTGGGGAAAAGTCAAACTGCGTGCAGGAGACAAGCCGGGAGCGTTACGCCTTTATCTGAAAGTTGAAGAGAAACTGAAAGATACCAATGAGCCTTATTATGCGGGGCTTTTATACAGTCAAATCGGTGAAGTGTATTATGACCAGATGAACTATAGCCGGGCTTATCATTATTTTCGTGAAGCTCGCAATAACTTCCGGCAGTCTGATAACACTCGCGAAGAAACAGAAGCAACTCTCGATATGGCAGGCGCCACTTTCAATTTCAAAAAAATGTGCCAGATAGCCGCAACTTTCAATTCGAAAGATATGGAGAAAGCCATGCGGCTCTATTCTGCCGCACTCGATTTGGCCGATGAACACAAGTTCGATAAGTTAGCCAAAGCCAGTCTCACCAATCTTGCTTCTCTCTATGTAGTGTCAGGCAAGAAACAAATTCCTCATGACCTGCTGCAACGTATCGAACTTTCTGCCCGGCAAGATACGCTCTACGGATATCATACATTAGTAGATGCGAATCTACTGAAAAACCGTATAGACAGCGCACGCTACTATCTGGCACTTGCAGAAGCACATTCTACCGATATTCGTGACATCGCAGACCTGCAATACACCGCTTATCGGATTGAAGCGCAGGCCAGAAACTTCGAGAAAGCAACTGAGAAGATACATCATTATATCTATCTGACTGACTCTCTGACACGCTCGAATATGCAATTCTCCGCTGGTATGGTGGAACGTGACTATTTCAAGGAACGCTCCAATTTTGCCGAATACCGGATGAAGAACCGTACTATCTGGGAGATTGCCGTAGCAAGCGTAATTTTTCTGATATTAGGGGTAGCATACTATATCATCCGTCAACGTCTGCGCCTGCAACGGGAACGTACCGACCACTACCTGCTATTGGCGGAAGAAGCCAATTTCCAATACAAAACCCTGACGGAACACATGGAAGGACAGCGCAATGCGGAAAGCCATTTAAAAGGTTTGATAGCTTCACGCTTTGACATCATTGACAAACTGGGAAAGACTTACTATGAACGTGAGAATAGTGCATCACAACAGGCTGCCATGTTCCACGAAGTGAAACAGATTATCACCGATTTTGCAGAGAACAATGAACTGTTGCAAGAGCTGGAACTTATCGTAAATACCTGCCATGATAATGCTATGGAGAAGCTGCGGAATGATTTTCCGTCAATGAAAGAAGCCGACATACGGCTGCTTTGTTATATTTTTGTAGGTTTCTCGCCACAAGTAATCAGTTTGTTTATGAAAGATACGGTAGCGAATGTATATGCTCGTAAGTCACGGCTCAAATCACGTATCAAATCGGCAGAAACAGCCAATAAAGAGTTGTTTTTAGCACTTTTCGGATAGGTGTTAGACCTGTGTTAGAAATCTTAGGATACATTTTTTACAACTCATTGAATATCAAAACAATTTAAGTCTGAGTGTTAGATTTATAAGATTGCATCATAACCCGATTTTGATGCAATCTTACTACTTTCGTATTCGAAAAATTAGAAAAAAAGAAAAGATAATGAAGAAGATTGTTATTCTATTAAGCGTCATGCTTTTCATGGTAGCATGCGAAAAAGGAAACGAAGAAATGAAAGAAGCAAAAGTAGTGGTAGCCGTTTATGATGAGAATGGAAAAATAGCAACGGGCGTTCCCGTAAAAATGTATAATGAAAAGGATTATAAGATTTTTGAAAAAGATAATTTAACCTTGCCAACTGTAATTGCCCAGACAAACGAAAGTGGCATAGTAACCTTTGTATTGCCACGAGAGGAATGGTTCACAACGCAGTCGCAACGGTTCCTGACATTCGTGGTACAAGAAGGGGGTGGCCCTGACAACTACCAGATATGGTCTTCCGGCAAAACCGTAGAAGCCGGAAAAGTCGTAAAGGTAGACATACGTTTAACCCAATTCCCTAACTAAACTTTTATCATATGAAACAAACTAGACCTTATATAATTACAGCACTTTGCCTGCAAATGGTTCTGGGAGCAATATTACTAAGTTGCAGCACCGAAAATGACGAATATAAGAAAGATTCACCTTCGGCAGAAAATCCTGCTGAACCCGTAGGAGCTTTACTAGAGGATTTCTCCATAGAACAATTACCTGCAAAAACGATTTATGCATTAGGAGAGAATATAGACTTAACCGGCCTTAACGTGACAGGCAAGTATGATGACGGGAAACAACGACCTGTGAAGGTTACCCCGGAACAGATCAGTGGTTTCTCATCATCTGCCCCTGTTGATAAACAGGAAGTAACCATAACGATAGAGGGTAAACAGAAAAGTTTCTCCGTGCAGATTTCTCCTGTCCGTGTAGAAAATGGAGTATTGACGGAAGTATTAAAATTAAAAGGGCATAATGAAATCATACTTCCCAATAGTGTGAAGTCAATTCCAAAAGCTGCTTTCAGAGGTAGTCAAATAAACAAGGTGGTGCTCAACGAAGGGCTGCAATCTATCGGAGATATGGCTTTCTTCAATTCAACCGTTCAGGAAGTTGTATTCCCGACGACTCTGGAACAACTTGAGGAAAATATTTTCTACTATTGCCGGAACTTGAAAAAAGCAGATCTAAGCCAGACGAAACTCACCAAACTTCCTGCCAGCACTTTTGTATATGCGGGCGTTGAAGAGGTGCTGCTGCCTGCGACCCTGAAAGAAATCGGAGCACAGGCATTCCTTAAGACGTCTCAATTGAAAACGATTGAGATTCCGGAGAATGTAAGAACAATCGGGTTGGAAGCATTCCGGGAAAGTGGCATTACCACTGTGAAATTACCGAATGGTGTTACAACCATAGCGCAAAGGGCTTTCTATTACTGCCCGGAATTGACGGAAGTGACCACCTACGGAACTGTTCTCAATGAAAATCCCGAAGCGATGATTCACCCCTATTGCCTTGAAGGATGTCCGAAATTAACTCGCTTCGAAATTTCTAAAAGTATCCGGATATTAGGACAAGGACTATTGGGCGGTAATAGAAAAGTGACTCAATTAACCATTCCGGCAAACGTCACACAGATTAATTTTTCAGCTTTCAATAATACAGGTATTAAGGAAGTAATGGTAGAAGGGATAACACCTCCACAGGTATTTGAAAAAGTATGGTACGGATTTCCGGACGATATCACAGTCATTCGTGTTCCTGCCGAATCTGTGGAGAAATACAAGAATGCAAATGGTTGGAAGGATTTCACAAACAAAATAACAGCATTTTAATAATTCTCTGATTTTTCGATTATAACCGGAAAAAGTTGGTTTTATGTCAACTTTTCCGGTTATAATCGAAAATTTCATTTTATCAGGTCATGTATTAAATCTCCCCATTCACCCCTAAGCCGAACAAGGCGAAATCGCCCAGGCAAGGGTCATCCGGGAAAACCTCAGCCAATGCTGCCGTTATCTGACGGGCATTTTTCAAAGAGAAGGTTTCTGTATCCGTCAACTTGAAATAATGGGCTACCCGGCAGACGTGTGTATCCAAAGGAACAATCAGTTCTTTGCGGTCAAAGCTCTTCCAAATTCCAAAATCAACTGCCGAATCCCGGCGAATCATCCAACGCAAAAACATATTGAGTTTCTTTTGAGGACTTTTAGCGGATACTTCAAGGAATGAGCACAACTTTTCCATAGGTATTCCTGAGTACGCATTCAAAGTTTCTTCCAAGCTTTCAAACTGTGTATAGGCTGCATATAATCGCCGGAAGTATCCATAAAAGTCGGCATATGACAGCATACGATAAAAGCTATTGGTTACTCCCGAAGGGAAATCGACCTCCCACTGGCGGGACAGCACATACTGATAAGGCGAATCTCCCATCAGCCTGTGCAGTTCGTCTGCTTTCTTCAATATCTGTTTGCGATTGCCGAAACTCATAATCGCGGTCAGCAAGCCACTGATTTCAATATCCTGTTTCAGCGTATAGCGATGAGGGAATTGTACCGGGTCGCTTGTAATAAAGTCTGCGCAATGGTAAATCTCCGCACACATCAAAAGTTTATTCTTTATATCTTCAGTCATTTTGAGAATGTATCTAGTATTGAAAGTGCAAACAGAACTATCAATGAAAGTCCCACGGCATAACCCAATTTAAGAACTTTACGGCAGACGGAAAGTTGCCTGCCGGATAGCTGAATAGCCTTATTAAAAAAGTATGCTATTCGTTGAGTGCAGCTATATACAGAGTTTCATAAATAGATGAATATCGTTGGTTTATCAATCAATTACAATTACGCTACAAAGATAGCAAATCTTACTTCATATCCCAATGTGGTACGGTATTGGCAGATTATTTATAGTAAGGAAATACTTTAAAGGTATTAATTACAAGATTAATAAATTGATTTATAAAGATATACCCTATTCCAAAGCAAAAGAATGATGCTATCCAATCATTCCCTTTTGAAAAAAGGCATATCATTTTGAAAAGAGTAACAATCGATAAATAATCAGACAACGATGAAAGTTTGCAAATTTGAAAAAATTAAAGATGAAGATGATATCAAGCAAGTTATCAACTGTATCCGGCAGGAACACCCTTATGTGGCCGTACTTCCTGTATTGACACAGTTGCAAGAATGGATGCAGGCTATCTCCGCCAGTTGGTTCCACGAAGAAGACGAAGCTTCTCATACCACAGTTAATGCTATCGAAGAATATTGTTATAGCCTGACCAATCATCTCATCACAGAACCGCAATTGAATCAGGATATGAAAATCCGTATCCGAGAGTGCATAAAGAAGATACATGCATTGGTAGAGGACAAAGCTGATTTACTGATTGATAAAACAATAAAAGCTGAAATATACGGACTGTCCAGTGATTTATTCACTTACAGCTTGCGCCAACAGGGATTTCATGCCCAAACGCTGGATACCGGTAAATTTATGCAAATCAACCTGGAAAGAAAACCGGATATCCCCTATATCCAGGAAACTGTCCGTCAATATATTGACGAAAACCAAGATTTCGACATTTTTGTCGCCCCGCTCTCTATCTGTAAGAATGTATATGGTGAAATAGACTTCATGAGCGAAAGGCGTAACGACTACTACGCAACAGTACTCGCTACCATTTTTCAAGCGGACGAAATAGTCTTATCCACCCAAATCAATCATATCTATGCAAACCGGAACTGCCGGAGAGAGCAGCACTCACTGACCTATACGGAAGCCGAACAACTGATTAACAGCGGAGTTTACCTACTCTACACAGACTGCATCACCCTTGCGGCACGCTCCAACATGGCTATCCGCCTGACAGATATCCACGACCTGACAACCGAACGGCTCTATATCTCCTCTCATGACACAGGAGACAGTGTCAAAGCAATACTTTCGCAGGACTCGGCCACCTTTGTACGCTTTACGTCATTAAACGTATTGCCCGGCTATCTGCTAATGGGGAAACTACTGGAAGTCATCAACAAATATCAAATAAACGTCGTTTCAATGGCCTCATCCAACGTATCTATCTCCATGATGCTGACAGCCAGCAGTGATACCCTGCGAATAGTCCAAAGGGAACTGCATAAGTATGCCGAAATGGTCATAGACGAAAATATGTCCGTGATACACATCATCGGCTCACTTCACTGGAAACGCACCCAGGTAGAAAGCCACATCATGGACACTATCAAGGACATTCCCGTATCTCTCATTTCTTATGGGGGAAGCGACCACTGCTTCACGTTATCTGTGCACACCACAGATAAAAACAAGCTTATCAACTCACTGTCCAGACAATTCTTCGGCAACCAGTGCGCAGCCTGACCCGAAAAAAATACCGGAGAGCGGATAAGTCTGCTCCCCGGTATTTTTTCTTTTCACTTTTATCCATACGTATTGACATTTTATTACCAACAAGCTAATAAAACTTCAATGACGTTCATTTACAAAATCCATACTATCCAAAACTGAAAGGAAAGGCGCTTTCATCGGATAAAGCAATCAATCCATTTTTTCGTTGAATACAAATTTTGTTCTCTCTTGCCAGCCAACCAGCAGCCAATGCTGTACTCTCTACGCTAAGGTTTAATCTTCTCGCCAATTCTGGTATTGAAATTTCACCAATTTCCTTTAGGGCACACCAGACCTTTCCGGCGTTCGTCCCTACTATTCTTTTATCCATGGCTATTATTTATTTAATAATTTGGTTACAATATAGCGATTTCAGTAATAGATTATAACCAAAAGAGCGTTTTTTATTTCAGGTTTTGACATTATTTAAAACATTAAAATCCATATCACCGCAAACGGTTAAAAATATGGTCATTTTATATACATTTATACCATACTTAAATACACGAAATATTAAAATAAATTATCAAACGAAGAAATAGAAAAGCATCGTCAACAAATAGATATTCTACAAATAAGCAATATCGGACAAGTCTGTTCCCTTTTTTACCAATACCTTTGCAAAGTGAAATACCAAAAGAAGTTATGCAACAGAAGAAAACAACGAAAGAAGAGTATCAAAAGTGCGTAAATGTCGTAGTGGAATATATCAATCAGCATTTAGGAGAAGAGATTGATTTAAAATCGCTGGCCAAGGTTTCTAATTCTCTCCTTTTTACTTTCACCGGATAATGAAAGCATTTCTCGGTGAACCGATTGGTACGTTTATTGTCCGGACGCGGACAGAAGCTGCCGCACGCCTGCTCCGTTACTCGGATATCCCAATTGCCGATATTGCCTATCGCATCGGATATTCGTCCCCCTCCTCATTGTCGAAAGTATTCAGGCAGTTTTATGGGATTTCACCTTTAGAGTATCGAAACAATAAAAACTTTGTAATTATGAAACCAGCGATTATCAGACCGGAATTGGAACTGAAAAGTGAGATTAAAAATGTACCTGCAAGAAATGTGATTTATATCCGCCTGTCCGGCGACTACAAACTGAATGATTATGGCGGCACCTGGGGACGTTTGTGGTAGTTTGTCAAAGAACAAAACCTGCCAATAGGGGATTTCAACCCGCTTTGCATCTATCACGACGACCCCAAAGTGACACCTGCCGAGAAGTTGCGTACAGATGTATGCATGGTAATGCCTGTTCAGGTAGCGCCTAAAGGCGACGTAGGATTCAAGACGCTTCCTGCCGGACGTTATGCCATTTTCCTTTATAAAGGGTCGTATGACAATCTGCAAGCAGTGTATGATACTATTTACGGAAAATATCTGCCTGAAATGGAATGTACGTTGCGCGACGAAGCCAGTGCCGAACGTTATCTGAACGACCCGTGCAAAACGGCTCCCGAAGAGTTGCTGACGGAGATTTATATTCCCGTGGAATAAAATGAAGTAAGAAGAATAAAATGCAGGTGTGCCGTTTCGTCTTGGCACACCTGCATTAACTTACTCATTCCATTCCCGATGAATGAGAATTACGACATACAGATAATCTTCCTCTCCTCGGAAACAGGAGTGATAATTTGAATGTATTGTAAAAATGGGACATTCTTTTATTTAAAGAAAATCATTTGCGCGATTGAAGGCATAGTTTCGTCCAACATGCTTTCGCCGGTGAAGTTCCAAGAAACCCGGTTATCATAAGAATCGAGCGCAAGCCAATTGAAAGAAGCAGCACTGAAATAACCAACTCCGCAGAAAAGCACCCAGGCCGTTTTTCTATCTGTCGGTTCGCCCACCTCACATCGTATGCGGAATATCCAGTGATCCCTCGCATACAGAGACGGATTCAGTTCGAGTCCCGTCTGCACCAGATTCCCCGAATAAATTTCTCTTGAAGACATTTCCTCTGATGAAATATCCAGTAAGGAAACGACCAGATTATCCGACAGAGTTGTGAAACCGGCACTTTTCAGTTCGATAGGTGAATCATCATTAATCCGGTCTACGAATATCTGGCTACTTGTACACATCACTACATAGTCCACCGTATGAGAAGAAATAGCTTGCGAAATTTTTTCATTCAGCCGGAACAGACTTTTTTCGTACCTCGATGCACTTAGGGAATTCACTGCGTTCAGTTCTTCAAGGTCGGAATTCGTGATGTAAGACAGAACGGTGCTTTTCTTGTTCGGATTAATGTAATACTTCTGACCCGGTTCGCTGATATCTACGAATTTATTCAGGACATGGACATCGGACTCGTAAGAATTACCCGCCTCGGCAGGAGTGTCAATAACAAAGTGGTCACTACATCCACACAACAGGATGAGAAAAAGTAAAAAGCCTAGTTTAGTTAATTGCAGATTCTTCATAACATACAGGGTTTGGTTATCTTTTCCTATTTCATAAAATAGTTTAGTCTTATGGCAGCAAAGTTATGGGAAAGAAAATAAAAAAGTCTTGAACGAATTCAAGACTGCAGCTGATTTATATAGGATATAAATATTATTAACAATAATTCCCGCTATCGTGCCAATGGTGGCAGGATAGCAGGAAACTTTTTCTTTAGATAACGGAAAGCCCGTATTCGTAGGCATCGGACATTGCATTGTAATCTGCGTCCGAGTAAGCGCCTTTATCTCTGGCTTTCTGCATATCCTTCATAAAGGATTCTACGGAAGAGAGGAAACTCTGATAGTTTTTCAATTCTTCGTCATAACCGGTAACGGCAGGAAGTTTCTTTGCGGCTTCCAGTTCCTTTTTCAATTCTGCCATTTTCACGTCAATCCGCATACCGTCCATTACGTGTTTACGGGAGTAGAGGTTCATGATGCTTTGTACGGTGCCCGACATTTTACGCATAGCCATTATCTGGTCTTTCAACGGCTCGTCGGCGAGAAGTTCCTTTTCCGCCTGTTCAGTCAGAGGGCTTAATATATCGAAAATCACTTGTTTGTATTCGGACATCGCTATGCTCAATTGATAGTTCTCTTTCAAAAGTTTAGTGGTTTCCGCCTTTTTGTTATCCTTCCGGTAAGACAGGAATTTATCAAAGTTAGCGTAGAACTGTGCTCTCGAAGTAAATAATCCCCTGTAATTCTGTATCAGATTCTGACGGACTTCATCGTTGAAGTAGACACCCGGATTCATCAGTTCCGCAGTATCCCTGACCGAGACCTCCGGCGGCGCAATCGGAGCTACTTCGGGCACTTTTCCTGTCTGCTCCATATATCCCAATACCGCATTTATATCTTTTGCATTAGCTACATGCCTCAAAACAATGAGTGATGTATGATAATAGTTTATCACTTTACTGGCGTCGTCCAACTCTTCAGGAGTAGCCGAGGACGCAACCTGCTTCTTGTTCCCTCCCGAACAAGAAGCCAGCAAGAAAGCACCAACAAGTGCCCCTAACAATAAGATTCTTTTCTTCATAATGTTCAGTTTATTAAGTCTTTCGTACTATAACAATAAAAATCGTTTTTTGTTATAACCAAACAATACATATCGGATAAGTTAAAAAAGAACAGGAAAGTCCTAGATATTATCGACAATGATTAAGGAATAAACAATCAAAAAGGTATAAAAACAAAAAATGGCTACTCATCGCGAGCAACCAATCTTTTGTTAACCTTAAATCTAATACTTATGAAAAAAACACAGTACAAAGGTACTAACTTCCACATAAATAGCAAATTTCAGCTCCCAAACAAGCAATAATATAACACGGTTTAATACTCGCCGAATCGCATTAACATTTCAGACTTTACACGTTAACATTTAACATATTCATTCACAATCCGGGAAACGAAAAGCCTGAAGAATAACCAACACTCGTTATTTTCAATGTTCGCTCAAATTTAAGGGCATAAAAAAAGGCTATCTATCCCAGACAGCCAATCTTTTGTTAACCTTAAATCTAATACTATGAAAAACACAGTACAAAGATACGGACTTTCGGCTTATCTCCAAATTTATCGGGCAAAACGGGGTATCTTATAACATGGTTTAATAGAATCGGAATCCGATTAACATATAAACAGAACAACGTTAACATTTAACAGTTTTCTTAAATATATAGGAGCGAAAAACTAAGAGAGATGCAAAAGTTTTCAAACTGGTTATCGAATCTTATTAAAGAGAGTTTAAGGTAAGTAACAAATCCTCCACCCGCTTGTTTAGGATAGAAGGTAACCATCAAATTCTCATTATATGAATAGATTCGAAAATAAGGCAGTCATCATCACCGGTGCTGCCGGCGGCATTGGCGAAGCAACCACACGCCGCATTGTTTCTGAAGGCGGTAAAGTAGTCATTGCCGACCACTCCAAAGAAAAAGCGGAGCAACTTGCTGCCGAACTCACTCAATCGGGGGCTGACGTACGTCCCATTTATTTCTCCGCTACCGAACTGCAAAGCTGCAAAGAGCTGATTGACTTTGCAATGAAAGAGTACGGACAAGTGGACATATTGATTAACAACGTAGGCGGAACCGACCCAAAACGTGACTTGGGTATCGAGGAACTGGATATTAACTACTTCGATGAAGTATTTCACCTGAACCTCTGCTGCACCATGTATCTCTCCCAACAAGTGATTCCTATCATGGTGGCGCACGGCGGCGGAAATATCGTAAACGTGGCATCTATCAGCGGAATGACTGCCGACGCCAACGGAACTTTATACGGAGCCAGCAAAGCAGGTGTCATCAACCTGACTAAATATATCGCCACCCAACTGGGCAAGAAGAATATCCGTTGCAACGCCGTAGCACCCGGACTGATACTGACTCCCGCCGCTCTGGATAATCTGAATGAGGACGTCCGCAACATCTTTTTGGGACAATGCGCCACGCCTTATTTGGGTGAACCGGAAGATGTGGCAGCTACCATTGCCTTTCTCGCCTCGAATGACGCCCGGTATATCACCGGACAAACAATCGTCGTAGACGGCGGACTGACCACCCATAATCCAACCGTGGAATTATCATAAAACAATATCGAACGGTACATCGCACGCCTCAAGTAGTTAAGTACAAACGGACAGCCTGCCCCGTCTATGCAGCAGAGATGATTTTAACTTCCGGTGATAAGGTATTTGCAGCTAAGTCAATCGGATATAGCAGCCCGGAGGGAAGCTACGGAAATATAACAGAGGACACTTCTTTACCCACAACTGCACTACATATCATTAAAAACATAATGATATATATCCAATAACAGGATTACATATATCATCAAAATTAAACTTTGCTGTGCCACACTTCTACCACCCCGTTGGCACAGTCGTGCCATGCCTATGTCACAGTTGTGACAGCACGTTGGCACTGTTGTGACAATGGGGTGGCACAAGCATAGCGTTTGACGGTATCCGAACAGCATATATTAATCTACATTATACTCATTATGAAAAAGCCAACATTCATCTTTATTCTGTTATCCTTCATCACAATGTATACCAACAGACAGATAACAAATATCATTAAAAGAAAGAAATATCGACAATCAAACAATAGTTTCGTTCAACAAATACTAACTTTACAACGTTTTTAATATAAAGAACGGACAGCATGATTGTTAGAACGCTACTGGATACAGATCTCTATAAGTTTACCACATCGTACGCTTATATCAAACTATTTCCCTATGCAATGGGGAAATTCAGCTTCCATGATAGAAATGAGACTGAATATACTGAAGAATTTCTGGAAAGACTTAAAAATGAAATTGATAAGCTAAGCCGATTGAGACTTACAGAAGAAGAACTGGAATACATGACACGAAATTGCCGGTTCCTTCCGAGAGTTTATTGGGAATGGCTGTCATCTTTCCGCTTTCATCCGGATAAAATCAAGATACATTTGGACGAAGCACATCATCTTCACATCGAAGTCAGTGATTTCCTCTATAAAGCTACCCTGTATGAAGTACCTTTACTTGCCATTGTATCCGAAATAAAGAACCAGTTCTTCGGCAATGTAGCCGATATGGACAAAATCTTATGCAAATTATCGGAGAAAGTGGAACTGTCCAATCAACATCGATTACGTTTCTCGGAGTTCGGTACGCGGCGGAGATTTTCTGTCCATGTACAGGAAACGGTTATCAGAAAATTAAAAGAAACGGCGCAGTATTGCACAGGCACTTCCAACTGCTATTTTGCAATGAAGTACGACATGAAAATGATGGGTACTCACCCGCATGAGTGGTTCATGTTTCATGGAGCGCAATTCGGATATAAACACGCCAACTACATGGCGCTCGAAAACTGGGTGAATGTTTATGACGGTGATTTGGGCATTGCCTTATCCGATACTTATACTTCCGGTATCTTCCTCAGCAATCTCAGCCGCAAACAGGCGAAACTGTTTGACGGTGTCCGCTGCGATTCCGGCAACGAATTCAGGTTTATAGACAGTCTGATATCCCGTTACAAAGAACTGGGAATTGACGCGACTACCAAGACTATCGTTTTCAGCAATGCCCTTGATTTCACAAAAGCACTGGAGATTCAGGAATATTGCAGGAACAAAATCCGCTGTTCCTTCGGCATCGGGACAAATCTCACCAATGATACCGGATTCGAACCTTCAAACATCGTTATGAAACTGACACAATGCAAGATGAACGTCAATCAGGAATGGCGGGAATGTATCAAGCTATCCGACGACGAAGGTAAACATACCGGTAGTCCGGAAGAAGTACAGGCATGTCTGTATGAATTGAGACTGAATTAGCTTATTTCCCTGCTATCGCTTTATCAAAACGGCTATCCATACAAGCACTGATATCCGTTGTGACAAACTTTCCTTCATAAAACAAGCTGAATATCGTAGCCGGAGTAGGTGCAGCCTGTACCTGCTCCATTGTCTCCAGTTTTATAATCGTCAAAGGAAGATTTCTTTTGGCAGCGGTTTCCTTCAAAGAACTCATCACATGAAATTCTGCAAACGGACAACGGTTGGAGAAATAAACAGTGATACCCTTTTTATCAGGGCACTCTCCTGTTCGTGCAGATTCATTAAACGTCGGATTCGGAGCATCAACATTCAATTTCTTCACTAACAGACTAAATCCAGTCGGAAGCTGTTCGCAAGCAACAAATCCTTGTCTCAACAGCCATTTGGTATCACTCATAAAATGAAACTTCTTTGTTCCTACCACAGTCACCAAACCGTCCTTGCCTTGCTGCAAGGCATCATCTATCGCAGTTTGGAGCAGAGCTTTCGCATACCCTTTTCCTTTATATTGCCCGGCTACCCAAAAGCAGTTTATCAACAGATAATTATCAGCCTTCACAGGAACCCATCCGTTTTCGGCCGGACCATATTCGATAAATACTTTCGCACGCTCATTCAAACGGCGAAAAACATACCCGTTTTCAAATTGCCTCTTCAGCCATTCCTTTTTCAGGTTATAACTTTCCTGGCATTTCTTATCCGAGAAAGCGCAGCAGATATGTTCTTTTTCTATATTGTCTTTGGTAAGCGTGATAAAGTCGATGTTCATGGTAACTTGTTTTTTTATTAAATCAATATTATTTAGTGGGAAGTGAGGTACGAACATAAAAAAAGGAGCAACGCCTTGCTCCAACCTTTGTTAACCTTAAATCTAAT
>OBVW01000590.1_pt1 | contig 17556 bp, 18 predicted proteins | sample 1495141 | NCBI WGS metagenome assembly OBVW01 (sample SAMEA2580013, study PRJEB22360) | human gut metagenome | biome: human gut; feature: human-associated habitat; material: faeces | place: Denmark | collected 2008/2010
GAAAAAGCAAATCAAAAATAAATATTTTTCGTGTCTACTTTTCTTGACTACTACAGCTGGCATATGTAACGGCGTAGGGCATAATGCTTTCCGTTGCGCCTAAAACTTTCAAAATAGGTCTTAAAAAGATAACAGAGAGCAGAATGATCACGACCCCTACTGTTAAACTACTATACAACGCTGTACTGGATACTTTGTTGGCCTGCTTCTTGTTCCGCTGCCCTAATAGTCTGGAAATATAGGAGGCAGCCCCGTTTCCAAACAGCAACCCTAAACCGACGACCACCTGTCCAAGAGGATATACAACCGAGATTGCCCCCATCTGGCTTTCTCCCAGCCCGCCCACAAAATAAGCATCAACAAGGTTGTATAAAGCGTTGATGAGCATACCGATCATAGTGGGAATCCCCATCGCTAAAAGAGCTTTTGAAATCGGCGCACTGCCCAATAGTTCCATTTTTTTGTTTTGACTGTTCATGATTTTCTCCTTTCACTTGACAAATGGGATAAAATATACTACTATAAATTATAGTATTTGAAACGCAAATGGTATTCTACTATAATTTATAGTAGTTGTCAAGAGAGCAAAGGAGGAAAACAATATGGCAACCATTGATTTGATTGTACTGGGAATGCTGAAAAAAGAACCTATGGGCGCATACGATCTTCAAAAGCTGGTAGAATACCGCAATATCTCAAAATGGGTAAAAATCAGTACCCCTTCGATTTACAAAAAGGTGATTCAATTAGAGGAAAAGGGATATATTGTAGGCCATACTGAGAAAGAGGGAAAAATGCCTGAAAAGTCAGTATACTCTCTAACTGAAAAAGGCGAGCGGGAATTTGAAAAACTGATGGTTGAAATATCCCGCAAGCCAGTCAACATTTTTCTCGATTTGAATGCGGTGATTGTCAATCTGGAAAATATACCCCTGGAAAACCGGCGGGAATGCTTGGATAATATTGAGGACAGTGTAAAACAGTTAAAGGCATATTTGGAAGAAAACCTTGCGCTTAAAGGAAGCGATACGGACGTCCCGGCCACGGGCATGGCTGTCTTACAGCAGCAATATATTTTGGCGCAGACTATTGAGGAATGGTTGGAATCTTTACAAGAATCATCAGAATGATAATTCTCTATGCCGAAGAATTTCATATTCGTTCCATATTGCTTTGGTATAGTGGAACAAGGAGGTGCTGTAATGGCTGTTTTATTGGTTGTAGAAGATGATATAGTGACGAACGAAGCAATTTGCGAATATATGGAATCCGCAGGGCATATGGTTTTTTCCGCTTCGGACGGAGAGCAAGGGCTTGCGATGGCGAAAAGCAATCCGGTGGATCTGGTGATTCTGGACATTATGCTCCCCAAAATGACGGGCATAGAAGTTTTAAAGAAATTACGCAAGGACTGCTCGATTCCTGTTTTAATGCTCACCGCCTTGGATGATGAGCGCACCCAGGCGGCCAGCTTTGACGAGCAAGCCGATGATTACATCACCAAACCCTTTTCCATGCTTTTACTGGGAAAACGGGTGACTGCCCTGCTTCGAAGATGTGGAAAAAGCCCGGAACTCAAGCAAATGCAGTTTGGCGATGTTTCGGTAGATTTTAGCGGATATACCGCTTCAGACGCCGATAGCAGAATCGATATTACCCCAAAGGAAATTGATTTACTCAAACTGCTGGTGGAACACAAAGGAATGGTGTTGAGCAGGACGCAGATACTGGACGAGCTGTGGGGATATGATACTCCCATTATTGACCGCACCATTGATACGTATATTAAAAACCTGAGAAAGAAACTGCGGCTTGACTGTATTATCACCGTTAAGGGCGTGGGCTATAAGTACGAGGAAATGCCATGAAAAAACTAAAACTGTTTCCGAAAATCTTTATTTATACGTTCCTTGTCATGCTGGTAGTTACGCTGGCTGCGCATTTGTTCCTGTACATTTTCGCACCCCAAATGCAGATCAATACCAGTCGTTTTATGGAAAACGGCGTGATGATGGAAAGCAGTCTTAATACAGATTGGATGATTCAAAGCGCTATTTTCAAGGCGCTGCCGGTTTCCCTGACCTGTTCTGCGATTGTTTCTCTGATTTGTTCCCTGCTTTTTTCCAGAGCCATGACAGTTCCGATCAAGCAGATTTCCAAGACCACAGAACATATGGAGCGGCTGGACAAAACCGCCAGATGCCCGGTGGATTCCACCGATGAAATCGGGGTTCTGGCCGACAATGTCAATTCATTGTATGCCAGCCTGCTTTCCACAATAGAAAATCTGGAGGAAGAAAAGAAAAAAGTAAGCGAGGCGGAACAGTTCAAAATAGACTTTCTGCGGGCAGCTTCTCATGAGCTGAAAACCCCGGTCACCGCTCTCCATGCAATTTTAGAAAATATGCTGCTGGGAATCGGTAAATATAAGGACCGGGACACCTACCTGCTTCGGTGTAAAGAAATCGCACAGCAGCTATCCTCTATGATACAAGAAGTGCTGGAAACGTCCCGGCTTGATTTTGCTGAAAGTGCGCAGGCAGAAACATTTGATTTGTCCGGTACACTCCCCGCATTATGCGAACCCTACGTCCTGATTGCCAAAGCAAACCAGATTGATTTTTCTGTGGACGTTCGGGAGGATTGCCCTCTCTGCCTGCCGAAAAGAAACCTGGAAAAAATTCTCTCTAATCTGCTTTCCAATGCGGTTTCGTACACCAAATCCGGACATAAGGTTTCGGTTATTCTTTATGCAGATCGGATTCTGATTGAAAATGAATGTACGCCTATTCCGGAAGAAACTGTTGCCCGTTTGTTTGAACCCTTTTATCGCCCGGATTTCGCCCGTGACCGCAGGGTAGGTGGGAACGGGTTAGGCTTATATATCGTGGATACTCTATCAAAAGCTATGGGACTTTTTTACACTTTTGAGCCAATGACTTCCCCACAGGGAATGCGGTTTACGCTGTTTCTTACAAAATAATTTTTCTGGCCCCGTTTCATACTGGTTCCACATAGGAATGGTATTCTATCGGTGTTGCAGCAACAATCACCAATGAAACGGAGGTCTTTTTATGAACTTTATCAGCCGGGCATGGCTGTATATCACCCGCAAAAAGGGAAAAAGCATTTTACTCTTTGTTGTCCTACTTATCATGGCAACCTTTGTCCTGACTGCTTTGGCGTTAGGAAACGCTTCGGACGCCGCCCAACAAAATCTACGGAAAAGTCTCGGTGGAAGTTTCAATATCCACTTTGATTACTCGGACAACAACCCTTATCTAAAGGTGGAAGAAACACAGGCCGGTATCATCGCCTATTCCACACAGCAGATCACACCGGAACTGGTGGAAAAAATCCGGGGAATTGACGGCGTAAAATCCTGCAGCGCACAAGTGGAAAGTATTGCCGACTGTCCAGAACTGGAATTATTTGAAGGTACTCTGCCGGTGGATGAAGAACTCAAAAAATCCACCAAGATTGTCGGCGTGTGGAAGGGCGAGGAGTATTCGCTCTTTACGTCTGGTAAGCTTGTCCTGAATGAGGGGCGGTATGTTACGCCGCAGGATGACGGAAAAATTATGATCAGCGAAGATTTGGCAAAACAAAACGGGTTAAAAGTCGGGGATACCATCAAAACCAGCAAAAATCTTGAACTGGAAATTGTAGGTTTATTTACGCCCCGTGAAGTGGAAGGCGCCAACGACCGCATCATGACCTTTGATAAAATCCAAAATTTAATTATTGCCGATCTTGCCTCTGTCATTGCCCACGACAATAGTCCCAGCACCCAAGGATTTAATGAGTTGAATGTATCAGTGGAAGACCCTCAGGATATGGAAAATATCATTGCCAAAACAAAGGAACTCAAAGATGTGGATTGGAAAGGCTTTGAAATCACACAAGACGATGAAAGCTTTGAAAATGCTGCTTCTTCGTTGCAACAGCTTTCCAGTTTGGTGTCTACGATATTGATTGTCGTTTTGGTAGTCAGTATTGCCGTACTGTCGCTGATTCTGACTATGTGGGCGAGAACTCGTATCCACGAAACCGGTGTGCTGCTTTCGGTGGGAATCCGAAAGCTGTCTATATTAGGGCAGTATATTGCGGAAGTCTTGATGATCGCAATTCTCGCCTTTGCTCTATCTTACTTTACTTCCAGTGCGATTGCCGGGCAGATGGGTAATATGCTACAAGCGGAACAGTCGGTTTCCGAGGTGCAGAGTGATGACGGATTGACCGCCAACCGTGGAGAATCCGGAACAGCCGGCAGCACTCCGAAAACAGAACCGCCAGAATTACAGGTTACGATACAGTTAGAAGAATTGGGGCTGTTGTTTTTAATCGGTATTGGAATCGTAACGGTATCCGCCGGGATTTCCTCTATTTCGGTTATGCGGCTGAAACCCCGTGAAGTCCTGTCCAAAATGAGCTGAGAAAGGCGGTGTTTCTATGAAAAAGATCATCACGATTTGTGCGCTTTTACTGACCTTGGGTACGCTGCTCATGGGATGCACCCCAGAGAAACAGGAGCCGGAAAATACAGAAAACAAACAGTCTGGATCGTCGGCTATCAACTATGAGATTCCGGATGAAGTGGAAGATTACGATTTTGATTTTGAATTTGTACCGGGAAATTAGGAGGCGATGTTATGGAAATCTTAGCATTACAGAATGTGGAATATTCCTATGATAAAAAGAAAAAGGTCCTGAAAGGAATCAATGCCCAAGTGGAAACTGGGAAGATGTATGCGATTCTCGGCCCTTCCGGATGCGGAAAAACGACGCTGCTCTCTTTACTGGGCGGGCTCGACAGCCCAACCAATGGTCAAATCCTGTTTAATGGGACCGATATTGAGCAAACCGGCTTGGGATATCACCGCAAAAAACACGTTGCGTTTATTTTTCAAAGCTACAACCTGATCGACTACATGACGCCACAGGAAAATGTACGGCTGACCGCCAAAAAACCGGCGTTTCCCTTTCTGGAGCGGCTTGGATTAACAAAAGAGGAATCCAAGCGGAATGTACTGAAGCTCTCTGGCGGCCAGCAGCAGCGTGTAGCGATTGCGCGGGCACTGGCAAGCGAGGCCCCGGTAATTCTGGCTGATGAGCCCACAGGAAATTTGGACGAGGACACAGCACAGGACATCACGGAGATTATGAAAGAAAGCGCACACGAACAGGGTAAGTGCGTAATTGTTGTGACGCACTCCGGTGAACTGGCGAAGCAGGCCGATGTGGTGTTTCGGCTGAAAAAAGGGGAATTGCATATACAAAATTAAGAAACCTTAATTTATTAAGGAGGTGATATCATCGGGCGAGTGATCATTTTGGAGTTGCTGGAAGAGGACTATAAAATTTTTGAAGATTTCCTGTTTTTCCTGCAGAAACATCCGGAAATAGAGTGGTGCAAACAAGGACAAAAGCCGGTGGTATCCCTTCCGAACATCGAAGTCTGCTTAAGCCAGCGGAAGGTATTCCGGGATCAGCAGGAGATTCCCCTTACCAAAACCGAATACGATATCTTCCTGTATCTGCTCCAGAACCTCAACCGTGTTTTAACATACACCCAAATCTATGAAAAAATATGGAAGGAGCCTGACTACGGAGAAGCACGGAAGCTGGTCGGCCATCATGTGCAGGCAATCCGGCGCAAATTAAATTTGGAAAAGGATTCCGAGATTGACCTGCGCTGTATTTGTGGTGTCGGATATAGTTTGGAGCTGCGGTAGAAAATTCAGCAGCCTGTAAAAAACAGGCTGCTGTTTTCGTTATTCCTTGGCTTTGAAGAAGCCGAGGGCGTCGGTACGCTCCCCATTCTGCCACACCTCGAAGTGCAGGTGATTTCCGGTGGAATTACCGGTGGTGCCGACATAGCCAATGACCTCGCCCTGCTTCACTTCCTGCCCAACCGTCACGCAGATGGAGGAACAATGGGCATATAAAGTGTCGAAGGTATCGTTGTGGTTTACCTTGATATGGTACCCATACCCACCGCCCCACGAGTCGATGGCGTTGGCTATGGTGACGGTCCCGTCTGCCGCCGCAAGGATGGGCGTACCTTCCGGCGCGGCGATGTCGGTTCCGCTGTGGTAGGCGATCTCCCCGGTGAAAGGATCTTCCCGGTAGCCAAACCATGAGGTGATGGTGTAGCTCTGCGGCAGGGGCCACTGGAAAATGCCCGTCCCTACCCAATCGGCATCGGGGTTCACGATCTGCCCGCCGCCGCTTGTGTAACCGCCCAGCAGTTCCGCCCACAGGCTCTGGTTTTCCGGCTCCGACATCAAGGCGAGGTATTCGTTCTGCCTTACGTTAAAGCTGTATTGCCGGGCCATTTCCTCCGGGGTTTTGTGCGTGATGGTAATCTCCAAAATGGTTTCCGTCACCATTTCGGTATGGGTGGTTTCATTGCCATCCTCATCCACTTCGGTGACTTCCACCTCATGGCTTTCGGTACGGGTGCTGGAGGTAACCGCATTCATCTCCCACATGATGTCCCGTAGTTGCTGAACTTGGGTGTCATCCAGCGAAGCAACCTGCGCCCCATCCTCCGCGCCGGTAACCTTGGCGGAAAATACGGCGAGGACGTCCTCCCAATTGATGGAGAGTACCCCGTCGTTGGAGGTGGTTTCCATCCGGTCATGGGGATTGGCGTCCTCTATCTCCTGAATGTGAGACAGATATTCCCCATTGAGGGCAGACACCGCCTGCGTTACGCCGGTGCCGGTTCCCGTGGAGTCGGAGCCGAAAAACAGGCCGAAGCAGGAACCGACAATCAGGGCGATTAAGCAAATCAACAGGATAATGACCACGGCAACCCAGCCCCCGGCGGCAATCAGGGCGACCAATCCCTTTATCGCTGCCGCGGCTGCTTTGATGGCAGTGGCAGTTGCCTTGACCGCCGCCTTTATGCCGGTCACCGCTGCTTTCGCTGCGGCTTTGGCGGCCTGAGCCGCCGGCTTAGCCGCCTTTGCGGTGGCCTGCGCTGTTTTCTGCGCCGTTTTCGCCGCCTGCTGCGCTGTCTTTGCTGAACGCTGCGCGGTCTTGATCCCCTTGGCGCTCTGCTTTACGCCCTTCACAGACCGGCTGGCTGTTTTCACTGCTTTCCGCGGCTTTCCCTTGACAGCCTTGGCCACGGTATTCTTCGTCCGTATTTTAGAAGCGGTATCCTTCGCGGCTTCCACTGTTTTGCCGCCAGTGTTTTTCGCTTCCGACAGGGTGCGGGAAAACTCTCTTTTTTCTTTCACCTTCCGGGCCGTTGCCTGCGCCAGCTTTTTCCCGCCCCGGTAGGTCAGGTCCGCCCCCTTCTTTGCAGTGCTCTCGATACCGGACAGCATCTGATCCCCTGCGTTGTTGGCAGGGGCGTTGGAGGATTCCCCACGCTGGCTGGCGAAGGGCGTTTCCTTGAGTTCTGAGATGGATTTGTCCTTGGATTTCAGCCATAAATCCTTCATGGCTGTTTTCGGGGCCTTGGCAGCTTTGTCCAGCAGTTTGGGCCTGCCGCCCTCCGGCTTCGTTTTAATTTCTTTCAAAAATGCACCTCCTGTGATATACTATAGTTATATCTCTCATGGCGTCGTAAAGGAGCAGCCACTATGTTAATGAATTCAAACGAATATCTTGCGACTATTGAACAGGTCAAGCAGGAAATCAAAGCGGCCCAATATAAGGCGGCTGTTCATGTCAATACGGAACTCATCATGCTGTATCACAGCATTGGATGTGTGATCAATGCGCATAAAAGCTGGGGCAATAAATTTATTGAAAATCTGGCACAGGACATTAAGCTGGAATTTCCGCAAACTACAGGTTATTCCGTCCGAAACCTGAAATATATGGCGAAGTTTGCAGCGACATACCCGGATTCGGAATTTGTGCAACAGGTTGTTGCACAAATTCCATGGGGCCACAATGTAGTCTTGCTGGACAAGGTCTCTGATGCCGGCGAGCGCAACTGGTATATTGAGGCTTGCCGGAAAAACGGCTGGTCCCGCAATGTGTTGGTTCACCAAATTGAAAGCGGTCTGTATCAACGGCAGGTGCTGGCAGAAAAGATTTCCAATTTTGAGAACAGGCTTCCCTCTCCACAAAGTGAACTGGCAGTGCAGACCATGAAAGATCCCTATATTTTCGATTTCATTCCATTTAAAGAAGATATGGTGGAACGGGATATTGAACGGGCGCTGGTACAGGATGTGACCAGGCTCCTGTTGGAGCTCGGCACCGGTTTTGCCTTTTTGGGAAATCAGTACCACTTGAACGTGGGCGGCGATGATTTCTACATCGATCTGCTTTTCTATAATTTGAATCTACGCTGCTATGTGGTGATAGAATTGAAAACCGGCGAATTCAGGCCGGAGTATGCGGGACAACTGAATTTTTATCTTTCGGCGGTGGATGGTATTCTGAAAAAAGAAGCGGACAATCCTTCTATCGGCCTGCTACTCTGCAAAAGCAAAAACGACCTTGTGGCAGAGTATTCTCTGAAAGATATGAGCAAGCCGATTGGCGTCAGCGAATATAAGATCACCAGCACCTTGCCGGAAGAACTGGAACAGCAGCTTCCTTCCGTGGAAGACCTGCAAAAACGCATTCAAAAATAAGGCGTTCCCCTTTGCACGAACCATGCAAAGGGGAACTTTTTTAGATTGGGAGCCGAAGGCGGTCCCCTGCTGTATCGTTTCTGCTCTGTATTCAGTTTTCCATCCTCCGTTCCACCACGACAATCGTGTCATTGTGATTGCCGCCATGGGCAACCAACCGGATATGAAGCGGCTCAAAACCATACTTTTTCCCGATTCCACCGCTGTTCCAGCCGCAGGAAAGAACAAGGCCGTTCGGCTTTACAATCCGGCGGATCTGTTCTTTATGCTTTCTCCAGTAACTGTTCTGCGTTGTCTGCATATTAACGGTACGGCCCATTTTCCGGTAGCATTCGCTTACCTGCCTTGCGGAGTACGGCGGATCATATAAAACCATGTCCACGCTGGCGTCCTGAAACATGGCGAGAAAATCCGTCGCGTCCAAGTGGTAATCGGTGTCGCAGCCGGTGTCCAGATCGTTTGTGACGGAAGCGAGCTTCGACCTGTTGGCGAAGGGATCGATCACCAATCCACGGGGCATGTACTGCATCAGCAGTTCCCGTATGGGCTTGATCTCAAAAGTGTATCTGCTCGGCATCGCCCAAAAGCGGTCCATTACCATCCCTATGGCTGCACCCCTCTCAGGGCCTCGTCCGGCTTGGTGGTCATCAGCTGGTACAGGCGTGTGCTGCGGGGGAAGCTGTTTTCAAAGGGCACAATATTCCCAGCGCAGCGGATCAGGCCGCAGCCAGCCGCCACATTGGTGATGTAGCCAAGCTGGTTTTCGGAGATGTGCAGAAGCCCCGCCAGTTCGTCCCTGTCGGTGGCGGATTGGTTCAAGAGGATTAAAAATTCGCTGTTTGCCAGCATGAGGCGGGCGGTGTCGGAACGGAGGAGCTCCTCCACGTTCTGCGTTAACCCTGTCACCAGCCCGTTGTATTTCCTGATCCGCTTCCACAGCTTGTAGAAAAAGTCGGCGCTGTACTCATAGCGGAACAGCAGGTAAAACTCGTCGGCAAATACCCATGTGGTTTTGCCCTTCTTCCAGTTCTGAATGACACGGTTGAAGATGGCGTCCAAGGTCACCAGCATACCGATTGGCATAAGCTGTTCGCCCAACTCCCGGATGTCATAGGCGATGATCCGGGCCTTGGTGTCCACGTTGGTGCGCTGGGCAAAGGTGTTGAGGCTGCCGGTGATGAACAATTCCGACGAAAGGGCCAGCCCTCTGGCTTCCGGCTCCGGCTGTTTTAACAGGGAGTGGTACAGGTCTTTCAGGGTGGGAGCTTCGTCCTCATAGTTGTTGGCAACGTATTCCCGGTACACATCGTAGGTGCAGCGGTCAAGGATGGATTTCTCCTTGGCGCTCACGTTGCCCGCACCCACCAGCTGCTCGAACAGGGAGAGGATGAATTCGGATTTCTCGATCAGCGGGTTTCGCTCATCGCCATAGGCTTTGTCCATGTCCATGGCGTTTAGATGGGTATCCGAGGAAGCGGATACCCGGATGACCTCGCCGCCGAGGGCTTCCACCAGAAAGCCGAACTCGGATTCGGGATCTAAAATCAGGATATCGTCGTTGGTGGACAGGGCGATGCTGACGATTTCCTCCTTGGCGGAGAAGGATTTGCCGGAACCGGAAACGCCGAGGCGGAAGCTGTTGCCGTTTAAGAGCTTCCTTCGATCTGCCACAATCATGTTCTTGGAAACAGCATTCTGTCCATAGTAGATGCCGCCGTTCTGGAGGATTTCCTGCGCCCGGAACGGAATCAGCACGGCGGTGGATTCGGTGGTCAGGGTTCTCATCGCCTGAATTTTCCGCAGGCCGTAGGGCAAGACCGTGTCCAGCCCATCCTTCTGCTGCCAGCGCAGGACGCTCATCTGGCACAGATGCTTGCGGGAGATGGTGAGGATGGTTTCCGTATCGCTGTCCAGCTGTTCCTTGGTATCGGCAAGATGGACCATGGTCACCAGCCCGAACATCATGCGCTGGTCCCGGTTCGTCAAATCGTCCAGCATCTCTTTGGTTTCTTTCCGCTGCTGCTCCATGTCGTAGGGCAGGACAGCCGAGAAGTTGTTGGCAGCATTTTGTTTCCGCTGCCAGTTCGCCGCATTGGTTTCCACACCCAAGAGCTTGTTCTGGATTTCCCGCACCGCTTCGTCGGTGGGAACCGTTAAAATATCAATGGAAAGCATGAGGCTGCGGTCCATATCGCAGAGTTCGGCAATCATGGAATCCTTGATGTAGCTGGCGTAATCCTGTAAATACAAAACCCGGCCCCAGCGGTCGTTTAAGCGGAAGTGGTCTTTCTGGAATTCCATCGAATCGGGACAGAGCCAATCCTTGAAGCTGTGCCCCTTTTTCATGTGCTCCTTCAGGTCGAAGGCAAAGGCGGCGGGTTCATTCCCCTTGAAGAAATCCCGGAAGATCTGCAGGCGGGTTCCGATGTCCAGTTCCCTTCCTATGGAGGAAAGCTGGGAAAGGTGGGTAATGAGGTCGGTGCCTACACGGGCAAAATAGGTGCGGGCCTCGTCGATGGTTTTCTTTGCCACCGTGATGGTGATGTACCGATCCTGCACCACGCTGTTGTTGGTACCGGTTACCTTGGAGAGCAGCATTTCATTGTACTCTTTCCGGTAATGGTCCAGCCCGTCCTCCCGCATGGGCAGCAGCAGGGATTTCTCGAATTCCTCTTTGTTGACCTTCCGGTTGTTGATGGTGATCTTTGCGGAAGCCCCGGAATCCAGCGAGTTGAGGAGTTCCGAGTAATCCAAAAACATCGCCGTTTTATCTTCCTTGCTGGCCACACTGTAATTGATATCGGTAAAAGAGAAGGTTTTGGAGAACCGGCTCCCCACCTGAAAAATCCCATCCGGCCAAACACGCTGGATGGGGATGGCGTCCTGTACGGACTTTGGTATGGTGAATTTCTCTTTCTCTAATTTCGTTGCTTTGGTAAGCGTTTTGATTATAGGCATCCATCCTTTCAGTTTCAGAGATTTTCAGGTAGTTATCGTTCCTGCCCTTTGCGGCGGGGCCTGCAGTTATCCCGTATCGACTGGTTTACAGGCACAAGCTGATATTTGTTGATAGCCGCCCATTTCGGCAGTTCCCGGATGGGGAGGATAGTGCTTTTATGGAATTCGTCGAACAGCACCAGCCGGTTCTGGTCAAGATAGCGAACGGTGCAGAAACCGGCAAACCCATCCGGAGAAGCTATTTTCAGTTTCCCGCCATCCGGTATGCGGAACCGTTCATACCCCTGCAAGTCGAGGATGGGAACGCCGTTTCGGGCTTCCCGCATATTTCGGTCCAAGGCGAGAAAAGAATAGGCTGTCAGCACAAAGGCGTAATAAGGGGAGGAAAAATTGCACCGGAGCATATAGGAATAGTTTCCGGTATTGATCCGAAACCCGTAATCTGGATCGGTGCTGGCGCTGTCCAGCATCATGCAGCCCGGATGATCCATGCAGTACATACGCAGATCCTTTCGGCTTTTCAGCATATCCTGACGCAGGGTATCGATCATATTGTTAAAATCATCCGCGAATTCTGCTGTGTTCAGCCGGGACGTATGATCGGTCCAATCGCTGACCAGCTTTGAGGAAGGTTCCTCAAACCTTCCGATGAAACATCCGATATTTCCGGTTTTTTCGTCCAGCTCCTTGCACTGCTTATAGAAATATGGAGTTTCTTCGGGAAGAAAGGGGTGGATGTTCAGTTCCATTTCTCAGCCCCCTGTTCTTTCCCTGCCGGTGGCTGGGATTTGCGGTTTTTCCGTTTGCGGGGAGGTTTTTCCCCCTCTGCGATAGCGTCCTGCATGGCGTCATAGTAGAGGCTGTCGGATTTGAACACCAGCTTTTTGGGGTACAGGAATTCTGACTTAAACCACGCCCAAGCCAGTTTTTCCGCTGTCATGCCGTGGTATTTGAAAAATCCGCAGGCAGCGAAGGGCGTGGCTCCGAGGATGCACATCCAGCCCACTTCCTCGCTGCCCACCAGCGGACGCAGGCCGAAATAGATGCCGACTGCCACGCCTACGGCCAGCAGGGAACAGATAAACTGCCGGGTGGAGAGCCCGAAAAAGATGGACTCCTGATAGTCCCGGATTTCCTTTGGTACTTTTACTTCGATATCGCTTCACTCCTTTTTGGGCCTACAGCCCCAATAATTCCTTGACGATCCTGTCGCTCATCCGCACGGCTCCAACTAAAACAAGCAGGTTGAAAATCAGTTCGCCCACGTAGCTCCATACGGCGGTAACAGCTGAGACGTTGGGATCAACCGCAGGTGGAGAGGCTGCCATAACCGAGAAGATAATGCAGGCCAGCGCGATGATGGCCCCTTCGAGGCACACCCCGGCATAGGAACGCAGGAAGTTCTTTCCCACGCTGCTGGTGGGTTCCCCGGCAAAGCTGGACATGGGGATGGGCGCGATAGCCGTGTACATGTAGAGTTTAAACAGGCGGCTATACACTGTCAGAATCATGATAAAGGACAGCACCGTGATGAAAAGGCCGCCCAGCAGGGTGACCGCCCATAGGGGGATGCTGTCCCAGAATCCTACATTGTTGATCTTGTCGATGATCTCCTGCGGAAGCGTGGTGCCGCTGCTTCCCGACAGGCCGGATTGGGTGATGATGGTGGAAACCATCCCCTGAATGATTTTGAAAACAGCCAGCATGAGGTCGAGGCCGTATTCCACCGCCGCCTTTGCCAGCACAAAACGGATGAACATTTTAAACGCTGCTTCCGGGCGCTTCAGGTCGGCAAGGCTCGAACAGGTTTTGACAACGCCCACCGCGAAAAACAAAACCAGCAGGCCGTATCCAATGGCTTTCAGGGCCCCGTTGATGTTCAGCATGACCTGCCAGATCCCGCCGCCTTTAAAGGTTGCGGGATCTTGGGTAAGCAGCGTCCAGATTTCAGCCAGCTTATCGTTCCATGTTTCCAGCGCCGAATTCAAGTTATCGATAATCCAGTTTCCGGCTGCTCACCTCCTATCTGAAAAATATATGGGGCACCCTTTCGGATGCCCCCAGTCTGGAATATGGAAACTCAGGCGGTGATGAGGTCGAGGATTTCCTTGGCAAAGGTAATCACGAGGCCGCCCGCCAAGGTGAGGAAACCCTGCGAACGCTGGGAGGGATCGTGGCTCTGGAAGGAGAGGCCCACCTGCACCACGCCCCAGCCCAAAAGGATGAGGCCGATGGCGCGGATCAGGGAAAAGATGAAGGTAGAGAGATTGTTCACCACCCCCAGCGGATCGCTGGCGGCGAAGGCCGGGATGGAAAGGCAGCAGAAGCACAGCACCGTGGCTGCGTAGACGGAAAAGCCGAGCCGCCCCTTTCTGCCGAGGGGCAAAGCGTTTGCGGGCTTTTTGTTCTTCTTGGGATTTTTCTTCAAAACAAAGCGATTCAGGGTTTTCTTCAGAAGCATTCCTCCAGTTCAAAGTGTATTGTTATGGTTTTAGAAAATCCTCCGGCTCCAGCAGTTCAAAATCGTCGTACTGCTCCGGAGAATAGTCAATATCGTCTGCGGCGTCCTTTGCCTGCGTGTAATCATAGGGCGCGGCGCCGCCATCTTCGGTCAGCCGGATATTGGGGTGGCGCATGAGGTCGTACTTATCGTCCATCATGGGGCGTTCCCCACGGACAAACAAAATCGCCTTGCGGTTGTCCAGCATTCGGACTTCGTCGGGAGTAAGCAGTTCCCGGCCCGTCTGCTGGTCGTTCACGCTGAAGCTGCCGCTTCGCCCCCGGCTCCGGCCATAGGTGTTCGTATCCAATGTTTCCTTGCCCATGAGTTCGGAAACGTATTTGTGGGTTTCCTTTTCGTTGCCGCCTAAATACAGAAACTCATCGCACAGGCCCACCAGCGATTCCCACTGTTCCTTGAACAGCGCCTTGATCTGCGCCATATTCTGCGCGATGTAGCTGCAGAAGATGTTGCGGCTCCGCATGGTGGAGAGCCATGGCAGGAAGTTATCCGTGGGCAGGGCGATGTTGGGGGCCTCGTCAATCAGCAGATGGACCGGCACCGGCAGCCTGCCCTTGTATTTCCGGTCCGCCACAAAGTACAGGGTTTGGATCAGCTGCCCGTAAATCATCCCCACAAGGTAATTGAGGGATTTATCGCTGTCTGGAATGCAGCAGAGCAGGGCCACCTTTTTCTCGCCCATTTCTTCCAGATGGAGATCGTCGGTATAGGTCAGCCTTGCGATCTGCGGCAGGTTGAAAGCGGACAGCCGCACCCCTACGCTGATCAGGATGCTCTTGAGTGTTTTTCCAGCCCCCATCTTAAAGACATGGTATTGCTTCACGGCGATGCTCTCCGGGTTCCGCATTTCCAAACGGGCAAACAGGATATCCAGCGGGGATTCGTATTCCTCATCTTCTTCCCGCACTTCCGCTGCGGACAGCATCTCCATCACCATGGCGAAGTTCTGTTCTTCCGGCGGCGCTTCATGCATGAGGTACAGGACGAGGGCCTGTAAAAGCGCGGTTTCGGATTTCTGCCAGAAGGGATCGGCGCTCTGCGCTCCGGGCGGGGTGGTGGATTGGATGAGGGTTTCAATCAGGCGCAGCACATCCTTATCGTCCCGCACATAGGCAAGAGGGTTGTAGCAGAAGGAGGCGTCGGGGTTTAACAGGTCAAACACCCGTACCTCATAGCCGTTCTCCTTTAAGGCCCCGCCTGTTTTCCGCAGGATTTCGGATTTTGGATCGCAGATGACCAGCGAACAGTTCCCGCAGTTCAAAGCGTTGGGGATGGCATAGGAACGGCTTTTGCCCGCGCCGGAGCCGCCTATCACCAGCACGTTGGTGTTGCGCTTGTGCTTGTGGCCATCCATCCCCATCTGGAAATGCTGGGTTAAGATGAGGTTTTGTTTGGGGTTCTTCTTATCCCGGTATTTCTTGGCGATCTGGAACACATCGCCCCACTTGGCGGAGCCGTGCTCCACGCCCCTGCGGGTATTCTTCCGGCTGGAAACTATCACAAGGGCAGCGATCCCATACCCTAACGTGAAAAACAACAGGCACTGGGCAGAATATCCCGTCCAATGAACAGAAAAGGGATGGTTCATGGCGGCTGAGAGCTTCCCCAACAGATCCACAAGGTTCATCCCTTCGCTCCAGCTTCCGGCTGTCAAAAGGGCCAGCCACCAGACGATGGGCAGAGGCAGAAGCCACACCCACCATGGATTTTTTCTTGCCGTTATTCCGTCGAAGTGACACCCGCCCTTTCTTTACTGCCTGATAAAGAAACAACGTATTTTGTAGTTTTCTCGATCATCCTTCCTTTCCATTCCATGAAAACAAAAAAATCCCCCGGAGCCCACGGGAAAACAGTCCCGCAGGTTCCGGGGGTATCAGAAATATTTATCGGGCAGGCGCACACCTGTATTTTGCCTGCATCAGTTTGATGAGGAGGCGGTCAATCCCGCCGCAGCTTCGTTCCGCCGCCAGATAGTCGTTCCGCATCCCGTTTAGGGACAGCGCGGCGTACTGGTATTCCTCATCGCTCAGGTACAGCCTGCGCTTTGGCGCGGCGAGGGCTTTGTCAATAAGGGCCTGCAGCCTGCCGGACAGTTCCGGCCCAACCGATTCCTGCGCGCCGCGAAGCGCCTTGACCAGTATGTTCTGGTCCCCGCCGGTCATTTTCACCAGCCGCTGCTTTGTCATGGAGATCCCTTCCTTTCTCTTTTTTCACAACCACCATACCACAACGGCTGGCGGAAAGCTACCGGACAAAAGAAAACAAACGGAAAACTCTCGGCGGTACGCTTTCTCATCGTTCCGGCTCTTTCTCCGCCTTGGCTTTGGAAGCCTTGGCGGGCTTGGGCGCTGCGACGGAGAACTCATCCGGCTGGATGGCCTGCTCCAAATCTCGGAAACTGCGCTGGATATCCCGGTTGATGGAATAGGCCGCCCGTTTGACGTCGCCTATAAAGCCGCGCTTTTCTTCCGGTGTCAGCTGGGCGCAGCTGTGACACACCTTATCAAACTGAAACACTGAGGTATCGAGTCCAAATTTCTGCGCCGCTACATAGGCCGCGCAGTAGGCTTGGGCCGCATACGCCTGACGGTAATAGCCGCTGCCCACCGCGTCGAAACCGGCATGGGCCTGTTCACGGGCGATGGCGCAGATGGTGGCGGTTTCGTCCATCCCGTTGCGGACAAAAATGGTATGCTGTTTCGGCACATACTGCGCCTGCACCCCTTGGGGAAGCTGGTCGGAAATGGCAAGCGGAACAGGGCTGTTTTCTACCATTGCGGCGATGATTTCCTCCGGCAGATGCTTCTGCGGGGGCAGAGGCTGGGGGCCTCTGGTTTGGGAAATGTCGTAGGCTTTGGCAATGGTATAGCCGTTCCCTATGGTACCGTCCTCTTTGGTGTATTCCTGTTCGGCAAAGAAGGTGTATCCCTTCTCGCCGGAACGGATGGAGCGTCCGGCTTCCTTCCATTTATCGAAGGTGCGGGGATGGGTGATTTCGTGGTTCTGTTCGTAAAGGATAAGAAGGTTTCGAGTGCTTTGAGGCGTACATCCCGCCATGAAATTGAGAAAGCCTTTCATGGATTCGTCATCCCTGAACACCAACTCGGCCTGCGCGTTGACTCTCGACCAGGCTTCCTCACGCTCGGCCTGCTTCATGGCGGCGTATTCTTCCTTGGTGTACTGCTGCTCCGGCTGCTGGGGCTGCGGCTCCTGCTTCTTTCCGATTAAACTGGATAAGTCGATAGGGCATTACCTTCCTTTCTGTTTTTTCTTTTTCTTCTGTTTGGCGTGGCCGGGGGTGGGATGCTGGCGTTCCTGCTGTTTGGATTTGGACGCCTTTTTCTCCGCCTGCTCCTGTCGGATTTCCTGCAGCTGCTGTTTTACCGAGGGCTTATGCTCCGGCTCTTTAGGGTTTATTGAGTTGGGCGAAGAGCTTTTGCTGGGCGAGGAAGGCGCGGACGGATTCTTTTC
>OBVW01000617.1_pt1 | contig 16685 bp, 13 predicted proteins | sample 1495141 | NCBI WGS metagenome assembly OBVW01 (sample SAMEA2580013, study PRJEB22360) | human gut metagenome | biome: human gut; feature: human-associated habitat; material: faeces | place: Denmark | collected 2008/2010
AGGTCTACCCGAACGCGAAATACCAGCGCTGCACAGTACACTTTTCCCGCAATGTATTTTCCGTCATTCCACATGGAAAGATACCGATAGTAACAGAATGCTCAAGGCCATCCATGCCCAGGAAAACAAGAATACAGCCTGCATAAAAGCACAGGCTGTGGCGCAGCAGCTCCGGGAGATGAAGCTCACAGCCGCCAAAAAGATAGAAACCGGGATTGATGAAACGCTGACCTACATGGACTACCCGGCCCAACATTGGAATAAGATCCGAACGACCAATCTGATTGAGCGGGTGAACCGTGAGATCAAAAGAAGAACCCGGGTAATCGGAGCTTTCCCGGATGGACAAAGTGCCCTGATGCTTGTCTGCACCAGACTTCGTTATATTGCCGGAACAGACTGGGGAGCCAAACGATACCTCAACATGCAGCACCTGTTTGAGATGGAGAAGGAGGAAATTAACGAACAGAAAAATACCGGTTGATTTGATTCATTACCAAGGGTATTTCTGAATTTGCGAAAAATTATTGACACAACCAAGTATTCCGGAGTATTACCAGCGACAACGGAAGTGAGTTCAGCAGCTTAACCGAATTATTCAAGGAAGGTAAGGTCTATTTTACTCATCCGTATTTTTCAGTAGAACGTGGAACGAATGAAAAGCAGAACTCCCTAGCATGTCGATGATTCATTCCTAAAGAGAAGAATATAAGTGCTGTACCAGAATACGTGGTGCAAAAAGTGCAAGATTGGATCAACAGACTTCCGTGTCGTTTGCTTGGCTATCACACACCGGAAGAGCTTTTCAAGGAGCAGATTGCTTGACTGTTATCTGATACATAATTTTTCTAAGTGACTATCCGATTTGATATTGCAATTTAGTTATAGATTTGGCAGGAAAGACAGTATGAAATTTTCTTGACACTTATATATTAAAACGGTATAATACTCCTTGTGAGATTTGTCCGGAAACCACTAGCCCCGGAGGAAGGATTATATCTTGCGGTTCCGTTTTTTATTAGGAGGATCAGTAAGAATGAAAAGCACATTCATGGCCAATGCGGGCAATGTTACCCGTAAATGGTATATCGTGGACGCTGAAGGCAAGACTCTTGGACGTCTGGCTGCAGGAGTTGCAGAAGTCCTCAGCGGCAAGAATAAACCGACCTTTACACCACATGTTGATACGGGTGATTTCGTCGTAATCATTAACGCAGATAAAGTGGTTCTGACAGGCAAGAAACTTTTGAAGAAAGAATACTTTCATTACACCGGATATATCGGTGGAGATCGTTACCAGAAAGCCGGTGATGCACTTCGTGAAAAGCCGGTATGGGTAGTTGAGCATGCTATCCGAGGAATGCTTCCCAAAACGAAGCTGGGGGATCAGATGTATCGTAAGTTGAAGGTATATGCAGGCAGCGAACATCCGCATGCTGCACAGCAGCCTGAAGAATTGAAGTTTGATATCCGTTAACCAGAAGGGAAGGAAATGAAAATGGCAGAAGCTACATACTACGGCACAGGCCGCAGAAAGACATCCGTTGCCAGAGTCCGTCTGGTAGCAGGACAGGGAAATATCGTAATCAATGGTCGCGTACTTGATGATTACTTTGACTTGAAAACTCTTGAAATTATTGTTAAACAGCCTCTGGAACTGACCGGCACAACTGCTGTCTATGACGTGATTGCTTCCGTAAAGGGCGGCGGTGCTTCCGGACAGGCCGGCGCCATCCGTCATGGTATCAGCCGCGCATTGTTGGAAGTTGATCCGGAATATAGAAAGATTCTTAAGAGCGCAGGTCTTCTGACTCGTGATCCGAGAATGAAAGAACGTAAGAAATACGGTCTTAAAAAGGCGAGGAAGGCAAGCCAGTTCTCCAAGCGTTAATTCACAGGAAGATTACAAAACGTATATGGTCATCCATATGCGTTTTTCATTGCGCTTATATTTTATTGAAATAGGAATAAAGGTATGCTTTAAATAAAAGATATAGCTTTTTAGAGGGGACTGTCATATAATAATTGTGACATTAAAGGAGAAGCTTTATGACTGATGAAGAAATCCAAAAGGCGAAAGAATCTTTCCTGCGCATGGGGGTTGCTGAAAAATCTATTTTTTCGGAAATTATGCGTGCCCGTTATTTAGACTACAATTTATTCCTAAATCCCACAAATGCTGAGTATGGCGTGACAATTGAAAGCCTGTATGAAAATATGAAACTCACCTCGGATAAGTTTGGCGATTATACGGGAAATGAAGAAACTTATGCGAATGTATATACGCTTGCCATGAGAATCAACCCGATGGATTTTGCCACAGGTGTTATTAAGGCAGGTGATGATTTACGCGGACTTATTGAATTTGTTATTAGTGAGGCAAAACAATCGGGGAAAACAATCCTGTTTGCAGGAGCGGATCATTATATATATATGCTGCCTAAAATTTTTTATGATTTGAACGATTGCCGGATTGCAGTTGCTGTTAAATCGGAAGTATGGAAGAAAAATCTTTCCAACCTGTTCCCACGGGGGAGGATTATGCTGGAGAAAGAAATTTTCCATGATGAGGAACTGTATGATTATATATTCTTTTTTGAAAAAGATTCTTTAAAAATGGTACCATTGCTCAAAGGGCATTTGTTTGAAAACGCAAAAATGAATGTGGTGATGCCTTATACACAAATAACGGATACGGCGGTAAGGGAGCAGGAAATAAAAAGGATGATAGCCAAAGAAAAATCTTTAGCAGGGTACTACGACTTCTCTTTTGAAAATGATGAATTTGTTTTACTGGAGATAATAAAAGGAAATAGCGGGCCGGTTACTTTTGGTGAAGCAGTTATTAAAGATGACATTTTGCAAAAAACAAAGCTGTTTTCTATCGGTGCCGATCAATTTTTTGAAGCTGATGACTGGAATTATGATGTATATGCTTATAATAGTTCAACGGCGCTTCAAGCTATTTTAAGTGCTCACGTTGTGGACATGGGAACGCCGATCGAAAAAGAGTTCTTCCTTGTAGAAAAGGAAAAGATTTTTTCCGGGCGGATTTTAAAGGTTTCTAAAGCCGCCATATTGGAAGATACAGGTCTTTGCGCAGATTTAATAGAAGAGATGAGTATTTCCAAACCAATTATCGGGACAAAGGTAAGATCCGGAGATTTACTGCTGGCCGCCAGCCGGAACAGGGTATATACCGCTGTCGTTTATAACAAACAGGGAACCATGGTAGCGGATGCGGCAATTACGGTGATCCGGTCAAAAGGAAAGTATACAGGGGAATATATGAAAATGTATCTTGACGGGCCTGTGGGAACGTTATTCCTTGAGACAATTCATGCGGGAGATGCGTTAGGGCTGAAAAGTTCCCGATTAATGCGGATTCCATTTCCTGATGCTCCGGAAGAAGGCATTTCTACAGTAACGGAACTTTGCCGGACATCTGTGAAGGAGTTGTCTGCAGCGGCGGCAAACTGGCGGGAATCTAAGAAGAGAGCGGTACAGCTTATGATGGGGAAATCTTAATTATTTTGCTGATTCAGGAGGATATATGAAAGTTGTTTTGGCCACCCGTAATCAGGGGAAGATAAGGGAATTTCAAAAGCGCTTTTCTGAGATTGGATGGGAAGTGATTCCTATCGCGGATATAGCGGATATACCGGAACCGGAAGAAACAGGAACCACCTTTAGGGAGAATGCGCTGCAAAAAGCCCGTTACTATGCTGAAGCTGTGAATTTGCCGGTGCTTTCAGATGATTCCGGAATTATAGCGGATGTATTGGGAAATGAACCGGGTGTATACTCGGCCAGGTATGCAGGCGTTCATGGGAATGACGAAGCGAATAATCAAAAACTGGTGGAAGTTTTGCGTCCTTATCGCGGAGAAGCACGCCGGGGACACTATATGTGCGTGATTGCTGTCGTGTGGCCCGATGGAAGGGAGATTACCGCGGAAGGCAGATGTAACGGAATTATTCGCGATTTTTATAAAGGAACAGGCGGATTTGGATATGATCCGTTGTTTTATCTGCCGGAATTTGGAAAGACAATGGCGGAGTTATCCATGGAGGAAAAGAATAAAATAAGCCACCGCGGAAAAGCTGTTGACGCGATGCTGAAAAAATTAAAAGAGGCGGGCATATAATATGCAGAAAGCTGCCTGTGATATAATTGTGTTATTAAATACATAAGGCTGCAAAACTGATAAAGTAAAAAGAGTTACCAGCCGGGCGTATTTAGTATATAAATGTTTGTGGGTTGAAAAAACAGATATCGGGTTTGAAGGAGGAAAATAATGGATATCAGAGATGAAGCGATGCAATTAAGAAATGAAAAACATCAGATGATTAAAACGGGATTGAATGCAAAAATGGAAAACAGCCATGACTTGGCAGTTGTTTATACACCTGGGGTTGCAGCTCCATGCCTAGCCATTAAGGAAGAAGAAGATAAATCTTTGGAATTGACTTGGCGGGGAAATGTTGTCGCCGTTATTTCTGATGGTACCCGTGTATTGGGATTAGGCGATATTGGACCGGCTGCGGCTATGCCTGTCATGGAAGGCAAAAGCGCCCTTTACAAACGTTTTGGCAATATTGATGCCATTCCGATTGTGCTCAATACAAAAGACAAGAATGAAATAGTTCGCACTATTCGAATTTTGGAGAAATCTTTTGCCGGCATCAATTTGGAAGATTTCTCTTCCCCCAAATGCTACGATATTGAAGATGAACTGAAAGCAACCATGAATATCCCTGTGTTCCATGATGACCAGCATGGAACCGCCATTGCGGCTTTGGCTGCTGTTCTCGGCGCACTTCGTCTGATTAAAAAAGGCATCGGTGAAGCCAAGGTGGTTATGTTTGGCGCAGGCGCGGCAGGCACGGCTATTGCAAGACTGCTCCTGGAAGATGGCGTCAAACCGGAAAATATGACGGTCTTGAACAGCAAGGGGATTCTCTATGATGACGGAAGATTGAACCGTGTACAAAAGGAATTGGCGAAACAGGTTAATCCGGAAAATCGCCAAGGAACTTTTGCGGACGCAGTAAAAGGTGCGGATATCCTTTTGGCTACTTCCGCACCGGCAGCATTCAAAGAAATGCATAAAGAAGCAATCAAGACGATGGCGGAAAAGAATGTTGTCTTTGCCATGGCAAATCCGATTCCGGAAATGATGTTGTCTGATGCACAGGAATTGGGCGTTTATGTATTTGGTACAGGCAGAAGCGATATGCCGAACCAGGTAAATAATTCTTCTGTATTCCCGGGGCTTTTCCGCGGTGCCCTTGATGTCCGTGCCCGACAGATTAATGAACCGATGAAACTGGCAGTGGCTCATGCACTGGCAGACCTGGTTTCCGATGAAGAGCTTAAGCCTGAATATGTAGTGGTTGATGTATTTGATCCGCGTGTGCCTCATGCAGTAGCAAAGGCATCTGCAAAAGCGGCTATTGAGTCTGGTGTGGCAAGAGTAACTGAATTGCCGGAACAATATAAAGACTGATTTGTAAATGGGGATGGGGACAAGACCGTCTGTCTTTGCGGGCAGGCGGTTTTATCTTGGTGGTGATTGTCCGTTTATTGCACTGCAAAAAAAAATCGTATATGATTAAGAAAATTGGAGAAAGTCGGCGTATATGAATTTTATGGATGATATAAAAGAGCAGCTTCTAGAAAAAGAATTTGAATACGATGCTGTAGATGCGGATCGCGGGAAAATGGACAGGAATGCATCTGCTATTATTGGTGCGCTTGAAAATAGCGGATATGAAGCATATGCGGTCGGCGGATGTGTGAGAGATTTGCTCTTGGATAAGGTACCTCATGATTGGGATATTACTACTTCTGCAAGACCGGAAGAAATTATTTCCGCTATGGGGAGGAATGGATGGAAAACCGTTGATGGTGCCGGAAGGCGGTTCGGTACGGTTATTGTCGTTATTAACCATATCGCGTATGAAGTCACTACGTTTAGAAATGAGTTTTACGGACAGGACAGCCACCGTCCCGAAAATATAACGTTTTCATCTACTCTTAAGGAGGATTTGTCCCGCCGAGATTTTACAGTGAATGCCTTGGCTCTTGGCAGGGATGGTGTAGTTTATGACTATTTTGATGGAACAAAGGATTTGAGAAATAAAAAATTGAGAACTGTGGGAAAGGCGGAAGAACGATTTCGTGAAGATGCGCTTCGCCTTTTTCGGGCATGCCGCTTCATCGGGCAGTTAGATTTCATGGCGGATAAGAGTTTAGTCCGCGGAATGGCATCCGCTTTTGACAGAGTTTCGGGGTTATCGCTGGAAAGGGTGAGAGAGGAAGTGGAAAAGCTTCTTGTCTCTCCTTTTGCAGCACGAGGATTGGATTTATTGGTTCGTACCGGCTTGAATGAATGCAGCTGTCGTATTCGTGAAAATGGCCGGACGGAAGCTGTTAGGATTTTGCCGGAGTTATCACACCTGGTGGATTTACCACAGCAAAAAAAATTTCATAAATTTGATGGCTGGTATCATACTTTAGCTGTTGTAAATGCGGCGCCGCCTACGTTGCTTCTCCGCTGGGCCGCTCTTCTGCATGATGTGGGAAAGGGGATGCCTGGTGTACGCAGAATAAAAGATGGGAAATATACAGACTATGGACATGATTTGAAAGGGGCGGAAATGGCAGCGGAGATTTTCCGTCGTTGGAGATTCCCGGCTGCTTTTGCTAAACGCGTTGTCTGGCTGGTAGAAAACCATATGCGTTATCATTATTTTGCCAATGTACCTGAAGCGAATGTGGAAAAGTGGTTAAGACAGCTTGCAAGAGGCAAACAATTTAGCTCATCTGCCGATATGAAAGAGGGGATTGGTGAATTGACGGCATTATGCAATGCGGATATCATTGGCTGTGGGAAAGATGAGAACGCTACGGAAGGACATTCTTCTTTTGGAAAGTATATGGAGGAGTTATGTCAGATGATGCCTGTGTCTACAAAAGACCTTCGGTACGACGGGCGGGTGATTGATGCTTTGCGGCCGGCGGTAGCTGATGGGATGACCAATTTACTTTTTCGCGTCCAGAATGGGACGCTAAAGAATGAGGAAGAAGCCCTGCTCGATGCTGCGGTAAGGTATAGGAGACGTCATAATGAAGATGAATAGTCCAAGGAGAATAAGGAATAATCGTGCCAAATGGCTGCTGGGATTTTTTCTTACCGTTATGGTCATCTTAATAGGACGTCTTGCATATGTACAAATTTTTGATCATGCGCGATACGTAGCTTTGGCGAAGAATGAAGTGGAAAAAAATGAAGAGTTATATTCTCCCCGCGGTACGATTTATGACCGTAACGGCAATCAGCTGGCAATTTCTGTAATGGTTAAATCCTTATATTGTGATCCTGCCACGCTGAATAAACAAAAAAATATAAATAAGATTGAAATGGCAGAAATACTTTCTCCAATTTTGAATATATCGGAGGAAGAACTTTTAAAAAAATTTTCACAAGAGGGACGATTTGTTTGGATTAAACGGTTAATGGAACCGGAAGAGGCTCTTAAGGTAGAGGAACTCTTAAAATCAAAAGACTGGGAAAGGTTTTTAGGATTTAGGGAAGAAAGTAAAAGATACTATCCCAATGGCCGATTATTAGCCAATGTAATTGGTTTTGTCGGAGTCGACGATAAGGCTTTAGACGGATTGGAACTGTATCTGGGAGACATCCTTAAACGCAGTAAAGAAGCAAATTCAGTCAGGATGCGCATTGATGCCAAAGGAAATCCTATTATGGAATCCGCGTTGACACCTTATAAATCCCAAGGGGAAAACTCTGTTTATCTGACAATTGATCAGACAATACAGTTTTATGCAGAACGTGCTTTGGATCGGGCTATGACGAAGACGAAAGCTCAGGGCGGGATTATTATCGTAATGGATCCTAAAACAGGAGAGATTCTGGCGTTGGGAAATCGTCCGACCTATGATCCAAATCATTTTGAAAAGGCGGTAGAAAAGGATTTCAAAAATAAAGCAATTACTGATATTTATGAACCGGGTTCGACCTTTAAACCGATTATTGCTGCAGCCGCACTTGATGCAGGAACATACTCCACGGAAACAGTCTGGCATGATCCCGGTAAAATTTGGGCATCGGGACATGCAATCCGAAATTGGGATGATGGGGCATATGGTGATGTAAAATTGGTGGATATTATTAAATATTCAATCAATACAGGGTTTGCCCATATCGGTCTTTTGACAGGTGGGAAAACTTTGACGGAATATGCTTTGAAATTTGGTTTCGGAAAACCGACAGGGATAGAACTTCCCGGAGAAGGAGCGGGCATTTTGTTTAATCCGGATGACATGCGGGATATTGATGTGGCGACCATGTCTATCGGACAGAGTATAGCGGTGACTCCGCTGCAGATGCTGCAGGCATATAGTGCTCTTGCCAATGGGGGGCAAATGGTAAAACCTCATATTTTAAGAACCGTTAATAATCCTGACGGCTCTGTTAATAAAGTGTATGAAACTGAATATGTAGGAAACCCGGTGTCTAAAAAAGTGGCTGATGAAGTCAAGGATATGATGGAAAAAGAAGTGTCTGAAGGCGGCGGTATCAATGCACGTGTTCCCGGATACCACATGGGGGGGAAAACAGGAACCGCGCAGAAAATAGATCCCGTCAAAGGTGGATATCTGGAAAATGAATATATTGCGTCTTTCTGCGGGTTCGGTCCGACGGAAGATCCGAGAGCTATATGCCTTGTCGTTTTAGATAATCCGCGGGGCGTGTATTATGGCGGACAGGTGGCGGCGCCGGTATTCAAAGAGACTATGGGACAGATTATGCGGTATATGGGAATACCCGCTATGGAAGAAAAAGGGATAAGTTCCGTAGGTACAGGGGGATATGGTAATGGCAATCTGCCTGAATTGCCGGACAAGGATATAAAAACTTTTATTCTTCCAAATTTTTATGGATGGTCCATTCGTGAGGTTGGTGAATGGCTGTACAAAGCGGGATTGGGGTTCCAGCCTGATGGAAATGGAAGTGCAGATTCACAGTCTCCTGGTGCTGGGGAAACAGTACAGCGTGGAGATAATATAAGAGTTCATTTTTCTGACTTATAGTATAGAAAATAGTCTTTTCTCCGTTCGCAGGAGAGGCTATTTTGATTTACTGCAAGTATAGAATATTAAGTCTGTGAGACGTGGGTCTATGCTATAATTAAGAAAAATATTTAGGAAGAATAAAGGGGGAGAAAAATGTTAAGCGATATTGAAATAGCGCAGAGATCTGAATTGAAACCGATTTGTGAAATTGCAGAAAAGCTTGGTGTTCCATCAGACGATCTGGAACATTATGGGCGGTACAAAGCGAAGATTTCCTTAAGGTTTACAAAAGCTGTGGAAGACAGGCAGGAAGGCAGATTAATTCTGGTGACGGCTATTTCTCCCACACCGGCGGGAGAAGGAAAAACAACGACAACCGTAGGTCTGGGACAAGCGTTGGCACAGCTTGATAAGAAAGTCATGATTTGTCTTCGGGAACCGTCCCTCGGGCCTTGTATGGGCATTAAAGGCGGTGCGGCGGGAGGCGGATATTCCCAGGTAGTGCCTATGGAAGATATTAATCTTCATTTTACGGGAGATCTTCACGCCATTACGGCGGCTCACAATCTTCTTGCAGCCATGACGGATAATCATATCCAGCAGGGGAATGAGCTTCAAATTGATCCGCGCCGTGTGGTCTGGAACCGTGTTATGGATATGAATGACCGTGCGCTCAGACATATCGTTATCGGCTTGGGGGGACATGCGGATGGCGTTCCCAGGGAAGGCAGCTTTGATATTACTGTTGCATCCGAAATCATGGCTATTCTTTGTCTTGCGTCTTCCGTAAAAGATATGAAAGAGCGCTTTGCCCGCATTATTATCGGCTACACTTATGATAATCAGTCGGTTCGTGCAGGGGATATCCGTGCGGAGGGTGCGATGGCGGCACTCATGAAAGATGCGTTGAAGCCAAATCTGGTGCAGACATTGGAGCATGTGCCTGCATTCATTCACGGCGGACCTTTTGCCAATATTGCCCATGGCTGTAACTCCGTGATTGCGACGAAGACCGCACTGCATTTAGCGGAGTATGTAGTGACAGAAGCCGGATTCGGCGCAGACCTCGGCGCCGAAAAATTTCTTGATATCAAGTGCCGGTTTGCCGGGCTCCATCCGGCAGCGGTTGTTCTTGTAGCGACTGTTCGTGCATTGAAAATGAATGGCGGAAAAGCAAAAAATGAATTGACAGAATCGGATCCGGACGCAGTCAGGAGAGGACTGCCGAATTTACTGCGTCATATTTCTAATGTAAAGAAATATGGAGTCCCTCTTGTGGTAGCGCTGAATTTATTCCCTTCGGATACGGAAGAGGAGAAAAAAGTGATCTATGAGGCTTGTGAAGATGCAGGCGTCCAAGTCGCCGATTCTGATGTATTTGCCTGCGGCGGAAAAGGAGCGCTTGAATTGGGGAGGAAGGTTCTGAGTGCGGTGGAACGCGGTTCTGACTATAAGCCTTTATATAATCTTGATTTAACTTTAAAGCAGAAGATCGAAACCATTGCGAAAGAAATTTATGGGGCTGCTGATGTACAATATGATTCCAATGTGGAGAAAGAATTGAAACACATTGAGGAAATGGGGTATGGGAGGATGCCGGTATGTATCGCGAAAACCCCGGTATCTTTCTCAGATGATCCGTCTAAACTGGGAGCGCCGGAAGGGTTCACTCTTCATGTGCGTGACTGCCGTGTCGCGGCAGGAGCAGGATTTGTGGTCATTTTGACCGGAAAGATTATGACAATGCCCGGATTGCCGAAATACCCGGCAGCAGAACGGATTGATGTGGATGATGAAGGTCATATTACGGGACTGTTTTAAGAGGCAGATATGATACTTGACGGGAAAGTTACGGCAGCGGCGTTGGAGAAAGATATACGGGAACGGATTGACGTTCTGAAGGAGAGAGGCTGTACTCTCAAACTTGCGGTTATTCTGGCGGGGAGCAGCAAGCCTTCCCATATGTATGCAGAGTTTATGAAGAAGGCGGCTTTGTCTTATGGGATTGGGACGGAGCTGTATGAAAAGCCTGAGAATGTAAAAGAAGATGAATTAGGTGCTTTGATACAGGCATTGAATGGAAATCCATCTATTACTGGGATTCTCATGATGATGCCGTTGCCCGGTCATATTCATGAAGAGAAAATGATAGATATGATTCATCCCGATAAAGATATGGATGGATTAACGACGGTGAATGCGGGCAGATTATTTTCAGGAAAAGATGGATTATTTGGCGGTACGCCCCGCGCGGTGATGGCGATATTAAAACATTATGGGATTTCAGTCGAAGGGAAACATGCTGTTATTATTGGCAGAAGCAATGTGATTGGAAAGCCGGTTGCCATGATGCTTATGCAAAAAAATGCTACTGTGACAATTTGCCATTCACGGACAAAGAACCTGTCCGAGATAACACAGCAGGCCGATATACTTGTTACGGCTGTAGGGAAAGCGGGTTGTGTCACTGCAGATATGGTTAAGCCAGGAGCCATAGTTCTTGATGTAGGAATTAATCGGATCCATGGCAAGACTGTCGGAGATGTGGATTATGAAAATGTGTTTCCGGTGGCCGGTGCTGTGACACCTGTTCCCGGCGGCGTAGGCTCTGTGACGACAACAATGATTATTGAGTCGATTGTGAAAGCCGGAGAACATGCGGCGGGAATAAAGTGAAATTTCATACAGCAAGGAGGTAGGCTGCCAGGTGAGTGAAAATGTTGTGGAGAAAGTAGTAAATAATGAATTGGATATGACAGCCAGCTTAATCAGTGGTGTCAAAAATTTTGCAGTAACAAAAGGCGTAGATATTTTTCAGGCGATTATTATCTTCAGCATCGGGTACATGATATGCTGCTGGCTGCGTGGGGTTGTCCGCCGACTGCTTGCACGGAGTAATGTAGAGCCATCTGCAATCAGCTTTATTTCGGAAATTATATTTTTCTTATGTCTTGCCGGAGTTATTATTATGGCGCTGTCAGCAGCAGGGGTGGCTCCGGCAACGTTGGCGGCTGCTTTTGGCGGGATTGGTCTTGCTATCGGATTGGGGCTTAAGGATAATATCGGGAATGTGGCATCAGGGATTTTTATCCTTATTTTCCGACCGTTTCGTGTAGGGGATTATATCAAAGTAGGGGATAGCGAAGGATCCGTTGTGGATATACGCGTTATGTACACGGAAATATCCACGCTGGGAAATCAAATGATCGTCATACCCAATTCAAGGCTTACAGACAGTGTCATCAAAAATTATTCATTTTTTGAAACAAGGAATATAGAATTTACTTTTGATGTGGCTTATGACACGGATTTGGCGAAGTGCGTAGAACTTTTGCAGAAGTTATTCAGTACCGATGCATATGTGTTGAATGGAGCGGAGCTGCCCATCTATGTAAGCAGTATGGGTGAATCAAGTATCCGAATCTATATGCGCGCGCAGGTGGATCGCTCAAAGTACTATGAAGCGCAGAACCATTTATATATCAAGGTTAAGAATGCATTTGATGAGGCGGGCATAGAAATTCCATTTCCCCAAGTGGTTGTTCACCAAGCGAAAAAGTAAAGAAATATTTCTGGCACTGTTTGCTCAGCTGAAATGGTCATCCCGTGGCACTGAAACATGGTTGAAGAAACGGGAAACTTGTTACTCTGATGGCACAGAACGAAATGTTTGCTGGAAATGATATGCAATAGAATAAAGAGGGGGGCGCGGAGCACACAATTTTTCTAAATAAAGCGAATAAAGCTTTTCGAGAATATGATTTTAATGTATGATCTAAAATATGCTCTAAAGACCTGAAATAAAGTAAGAAAATGCTGATTTATATATATTTCATAGTGTATGTTGGTCAAGAGCGCATCTGACAAGACCGTTAAGGAGGGATTGTCAGTGATAGTTAGTTGAAGTTGACAATGAGGGGGACGGTGTCCATGATTATGGTATTGGCACCTCGAATGGGTTTGTGGCAATTGGTACAATATGCAAAAAGTCATCCACAGATACAGGTATATAACAGCCAGGTCAATGCGGTTATGAATAAGTACGCACCACAATACAGAAAGAGGCGGCGGAAGCCAAAGAATATTATCAATCAGATACAGCAACAGCCTGCTTTATATAAAATCCCGGAAGCTTATATACAAGCCAGGGGATATCGTTTGTGTCATGGGCCTCCAGATTATTCCTTTAGAAACGAAATTGTATGTAGAAGGGGATGGTTATGCTGTGGCTGATATACGGAAGGCTCATTAAGGAAAACCGGATAGGTTTAGCTATGGATTCCTACATGAAGGCGATTATTTATGGTGTGAAGGATGTGTAGGGATATATACCGGATTAAATGAATACTGATTTGAGAAAATGTTGAATAATTTACAGAATTTGGTTTCATAAATAAGATCGGATAATGATTTAATTTTATGTGATACAACATACAAAGAATGTGATGAGCGGTGCTTAAGATGGGATTATTACTATCTGCAAGTACGTGGATAGAACTTTTGGATTTGTTTGGGAGAGAATAATATGAATCGTATTTATAAAATTGTTTGGAGCAAGACGAGGCATGTTTATGTGGTGACCTCTGAAATTGTAAGAAGCCACGTAAAGGGCACTTCAGGAAAGATGGCTGTGGCTGTTGCCGTAGGATTCGGTGTTTTGGGGGGGTACACGGCGAATGCAGCGGACACCGCCGTTGGAGCCGGTAGCGGCGTAGCTTATGGTACAGGTAGTAGTGCACCGCATGCAACGAATATTGCTATAGGTAATGGTGCTGTTATCCAAAACTATATAAATCAAACGGGCTCTATAGCCATTGGGCAAAATGCTAAGGTTATTAACTTTTTAGGTGGTTCGGAAAGATCATTTGATTTTAATCAATCTGGATTTCCGACTTTTTGGGGTATTCCATATGGTACGCCTGCTCATCCTGAATATATGAGTTCCGGTATTGCTATTGGTCAAAATACATTTGCTCGTAGCGGCAGCGTTATGTTAGGAAACCATAACTATAGCGGTACTATTGGTGATATTACAGTTGATAGAAATAATACCCAAAATCAAAGTGCAGCCATGTATGCAACGACTATCGGCGATAATTCTTATGGTGCTGGTTATTTCTCCTCGGTTAATGGCGCTTTTTCGGCTATGACATCTGCTTATTTGAGTTACCCCGGCAACCAGAATCATGAAACTTATGCAAGTCAAAATTTTGGCGCTACTATTACCGGTTCCTTAAATACTATTGAATCTCAAAGTACGGGAAATAGATATGCCGGTGTAGCGAATAGTATTGTCGGCTTAGCTAATAAAACAGCAAATACAAACGGAGCTTTAATTTTTGGGGCGGGAAATCAAATTACTAATTCTATTACTGCTCTCACTACTCCCGGTATGAGTGGTTCTTCTGCCAGAGATCTTCAATCCGCTTTGATTAATATGATTAGTTCATCCAATGGTAGCGGTGCTACTGTGGCTATTGGCGGAGGAAATCGTGCTGATTATACACAGGCTTCTCAGTTAATGGGGGTTCAAAATACATTAACTGGGAGTAGTGGCTCAATCAGCAGATATAATTTACTGGACGGATATAGAAATACAGGAACTAATGTTAATCATTTGACTGTTATTGGCTCTGAGAATACCATTTCTAATGAAACCTCTGATGTAATTATAGGGGACAATCATACGTTGGCAGGAACCGGCACAAATAATATCATTATCGGGACTGCCGATACGGCGATGGCTAAGGCGGCCTTGAGCGGTGTCAGTGAAACTGTCAGCATAGGGCATAATTCTATTGCATCTGCCAATAAAACTATTGCCATTGGTACTGGCAATACAGTATCCGGAGCAAATTCCGGTGCTATCGGGGATCCGAATATCGTAAGTGGTGTCGGGTCTTATGTTCTTGGTAACGATAACACGGTTTCTACGGGAAATACCTTCGTTGTTGGCAATAATGTCAGTGTGACTACTGAGGACTCTGTGTTTTTAGGAAACTTGTCCGCTTATGTAGCATCAGGAAGTACGACAAAGGGAATTGATTCCACCTATACGCAGGAAACGGTGGCAGGAAATCTGCTTCAATTTGCTGGCGGCGGTATGGTGAACGGTGTCATTTCTATTGGTTCTTCGACAGGAACGCGGCGTATACAAAATGTAGCTCCGGGGCTTGTTTCCGCGATTTCTACTGATGCTATCAATGGCAGCCAGCTCTATGCGGCAGCGGTGGAAGCCGGCAAGCATACGACTGTTGTTGCCGGTGATTATGTGACTGTTGCCGACCGTTTAAATACTACCGGCGGGAAAGAATATACGATTACAGGTCCTCAGGTAACATCAATAGACGGTACAGTCACTGTTACAGATAAAATGGTAAGCGGTCGGAAGGTTGGCTATGATCTGTCTGTGAACGCAAGCAATCTGCATATTGCAGATATGCATGTAAGGGATGGAATAACCACATATAATGCAAGTGGAGTAGGAACTGTGAAACTGACCCATCAGGATGGCAATATAGCATACATTACCGGATTGAAGGACACGACTTTAAAGGCGGCATCCAATGCATTGTCTCTGTCCGGTAACGTATTGTCTTTGAATGTTGAAGACACCAGCGGCAAAACGGTAACCGGCAGTGTGAATCTGTCATCTCTTGCTTCCGTAGTGGATACGAATACCACGTATACAATGACAGGAGCAATAAATGCGGATAATACCACCACTATCAGCTTGAACGGCAGTGATGGGGCCGTAAATAGCGTTACTGTAGCGACCAGAGATACAAGAAATACGGTAAAAGCGGGAGCCAACGTTAGTCTTACAGAAACTGCCAATGCTTTAGGTGGGACAGAATACACGGTTAATGTGAAAGGTGACGGGAAGGTGGAACCAGGGGAAAGAAAACTTGTTAGTGGGGATACCGTATACCGGACAACCCATGTAAAGAATGACGGTGTTTACGTGAGGGAAAATAACAGTGCAGGAGAGAATTTGACCGCATTGGACAGACAGGTAAGCAAGATTACAAATAATATTATCAATTTGGACAGCCGAATTAATAAAGTAGGTGCGGGTGCTGCAGCATTGGCAGCGCTCCATCCGCTTGATTTTGATCCCAACGATAAATGGAATATCGCAGCGGGCTTTGGTAACTACAAAAATGAGAGCGCTGTGGCAATAGGTTTTTTCTACAGACCTAACGAACGTACTATGCTCAGTGTAGGTGCGACTGCAGGTGATGATAGAAACTTGTTCAATGCAGGTCTGTCAATTAAATTGGGAAAGGGAAATGTATATGCCGGATATTCCAAAGTGGAAATGGTAAATCGCATTCAGGCGCAAGATAAAAAAATCGAAGAGTTGAAAGCCAGGGATGCAAAACGGGATGAACAGATGAAGGAAATTTTAAGACAACTGGAAGACCTCAAAAACAGAAACTGATGATACTGATACAGGATGAAGCTGTAATGAAATAAGATTTTTGTCATATTTTCATTACAGCTTCTTTCATTGTGTCTTTAGACCGTGCCAGGCATGAGCATGGCACAGAAAACCACCCGCTATGCGGGTGGAAAATAAA
>OBVW01000630.1_pt1 | contig 16268 bp, 14 predicted proteins | sample 1495141 | NCBI WGS metagenome assembly OBVW01 (sample SAMEA2580013, study PRJEB22360) | human gut metagenome | biome: human gut; feature: human-associated habitat; material: faeces | place: Denmark | collected 2008/2010
TAAAGGTGTGACAAATTCAGCGGCTGCTGGCGTTAAAGCCACTCGAACTTCTGCGTTAGATTTGCGTAATAAACGAATAAACTCAATGGTTTTATAGGCGGCAATGCCCCCTGTAATCCCGACAACAATACGCTTTCCGCTCAAGCTCATTTGCTACTCCGCTACGACTTAATAGAATGGATATGTTTTGTGTGTTAGTACTTAACAACTTAAGGTCGCCTATTTTACTTCAAATTTCGCCAATAAAAAATTTTATTTTTGCGATCTCGATTTCAAAAATAAAACTAGTTTCTCGCAAAGATTGAAAACATCCTGAAAATTGACCGCACTTTTTTCTTTTCATCATCTTAATATGCAGACAAACTCTCCTTTAATGCCTCGTGAAAAATTACTGAAATATGGCGTTGAAGCCCTAGAAGATCACGAATTACTCGCTATTTTTCTACGAACAGGGATTAAAGGTTGCCCTGTCATGGAATTATCACATAACGTGCTGCAACATTTTGGCTCTCTTCGAACCTTATTAAGCGCAGATAAAGAAGCCTTTTGCAAAGTAAAAGGATTAGGCATTACGCAGTTTATTCAACTGCAAGCCACCACAGAAATGACAAAACGCTATCTCAAGCAAGAATTGTTAATAGAGCATGTATTTAGCGACACATCTACGGTAAAGCTTTATCTTCAAGCGGAGCTTCATCACGAAGAACGTGAAATTTTCATGGTGTTATTTCTAGATAATCAACATCGTTTGATTAAAAAAGAGCGGTTATTTTTAGGCACAATTAATGTAACGAATGTTTATCCACGAGAAATCATCAAAGAAAGCCTTTACTGCAATGCAGCCGCCTTAATTTTGGCTCACAACCACCCTTCTGGCCTAGCAGAACCGAGCTATTCCGACAAACTGATTACACAAAAAATTATTGAAGCTGCCGAGTTAATGGATATTCGTATTTTGGATCATTTTATTGTCGGCAAAGGGACTTGTTATTCTTTTGCTGAACATAATCTGTTATAGTTTTAGGGAATTTGATGATTTTTTTATCGTTCATTTCCATTTAAAGACGGAAAAATCGCTTTTGGACTTGAGAAATGAAAATAAAGTCAGTATAATTTGCGACCTTTAATATAGTAAGTGGGTCGGATACTGCGACCTGACGAGGAAGCAAGCTTAGTTTTAAGCTTCATTATCCGAACCATAAGCTCGAGCTTATATTTAAATTATTGGAGATTATTATGTCTAGAGTTTGTCAAGTAACAGGCAAGCGTCCAGCTGTGGGTAACAACCGCTCACACGCGTTGAATGCGACACGTCGTCGTTTTCTTCCAAACCTTCACACTCACCGTTTCTGGGTTGAAAGTGAAAACCGTTTCGTGACCTTACGTTTAACTGCGAAAGGTATGCGTATTATCGATAAAAAAGGCATTGATGCAGTGTTAGCTGAAATCCGTGCTCGTGGCGAAAAAATCTAAGGAGCTAAAACATGGCAGCTAAAGGCGCTCGTGAGAAAATCCGTTTAGTTTCTACAGCAGAGACTGGTCACTTCTACACAACTGATAAAAACAAACGTAATATGCCTGAAAAAATGGAAATCAAAAAATTTGATCCAGTAGTGCGTAAACACGTTATCTATAAAGAAGCAAAAATCAAATAATTTTGCTGATTTTGAAAAAAGCCCGACATTGTTCGGGTTTTTTTATACCACAAATTCATTACCGAGATTATCTATGCCTGAACTTCCTGAAGTCGAAACAGCCCTACGCGGTGTCAGTCCCTATTTAAAAGGTTTTACCATTGAAAAAATTGTAGTGCGTCAACCACAATTACGCTGGGTTGTCTCTCCTGAATTAACAACACTCAAAAACGTCAAAATTTTAGATACTTCTCGCCGTGCGAAATACCTCATTATTCATACTGAAAAAGGTTATATCATTGGCCATTTAGGCATGTCTGGCTCTGTTCGAATTGTGCCGCACGATAGTCCTATTGATAAACATGATCACCTTGATATTGTGATGAATAATGGCAAATTACTGCGTTATAACGACCCGAGACGCTTCGGTGCATGGTTATGGACTGAAAACTTAGATGAGTTTCATCTTTTCCTAAAACTTGGTCCTGAACCGCTTTCAGATGAATTTAACGCAGAATACCTTTTTAAAAAATCACGTAAAAAATTGACCGCACTTAAAACCTTTTTAATGGATAATGCTGTCGTCGTGGGCGTAGGAAATATTTATGCCAATGAAACGCTCTTTTTATGTGGTTTACACCCAATGAAATTAGCCGAAAACCTCACACGAAACCAATGTGTCTTACTCGTTGAAACGATTAAAAACGTATTAGCGAAAGCCATTACACAAGGTGGTACAACATTAAAAGATTTCTTACAACCCGATGGCCGTCCAGGTTATTTTGCTCAGGAATTGTTAGTGTACGGAAACAAAGATAAGCCTTGTCCAAAATGTGGCACAAAGATTGAAAGCATGATTATTGGGCAACGCAATAGCTTTTATTGCCCTCATTGTCAGAAAAAGAAATAGGCGTGATACACTCCTATTTTTTTAGAAAAAGGAACTCCAGAAATGAGAAATTGGCATAGCGAGGAAAAGAGCCGGCAGCATATTCGCCACATGGAACATTTGGATATTACAAATGCGAAAGCCCGCAGCTATCATTAGCATACCGCCTACCGCAGCAAAATCACCTCGCATTTCAGGTGTCACGAAAGGAATAATAAATACCGCAGAATAAGCTAAGATCACTTGAACCAATGTTTGTGGCACAACAATACTTGCTACAGAAATGCCGAGTGATGTAGCAAAGATCATCGCGGTGAAAAAATCTAAAAAGGATTTCACAATGAGGATATCAAAATTACCACTCATCCCCTCATTCATCGCCCCAAAAATTCCCGTTCCACTAAATGAAAACAAAACTACAATCGCAACAAATTTAGATAAGAACTCTTCTTGGCTAGGCATGGTACTTGGTTTATCTGGAAACATCTTTTCAACAATACCTTTGGCTGATGATGCCAGTTTATTGATCCCCTGTTCCAATAAAAGCAACTCGCCAATTATCGTCCCTAATAATACCGATAAAATCATTGCCGGCATATTGGTAGTTTTCACCACCATCACAATACCCATGCCCATGGAACACAAGCCAAAGATTAAAGTTAGATTAGTGCGTAAACGCTCTGGAATGCGTCCACCGAGCGCCGCACCGATAACTGCACCAGTGATAATCGCCAGTGCGTTGATATAAGGTCCGATAATCATATTCTCCTCCGAGTTGACTCACCCTATTATACGAAAAACGCGATGAAAATCGACCGCACTTTTGGCAATAAAAAAGGCATGGTTTCCCATGCCTTTTGTTTATTAATGATAAATTACCAGTGGTAACCTGCACCTACTGCTACACCCACTTTACCTTGAGTATCGCTAGTACCTGCTAAACGAATAATAATTTTACCGTTATCTGAAATACGTGACATACCTAATGCCACTGCATTTTGCCCTTGATAATTACCCGCTGCCACAGATACCATGCTCTTACCTGGAATATAAGCTTGTGGTAATTGAGACGCCGCTAACGCGCTTGCTGTACCTGCATTTACACGTTTACTTAACTTGTTCACCTGACCATTTAAGTGGTTGATCTTGTTATTCATGTCAGCTTTTACTTCGTGTAATTGGCTGCCGTTTACCGCATCAGTACTGTCTGCTGCAATGCGCCCTGGTGCAACATTGGTAATTTGTTTATTACCTGCATCAATACCATTTTTAGTCATACTTGGACCGTTTTTAATGGTTACGCCATTGCCATCAATCACAATATCGCCCGCAGTGAATTTATTCGCAGTTACGCTTTCCACTTTAAGGTTTTTCTTGATACCTACACGAATATTGCCGCTCTTATCAATGTTGGTCATCACATTATCGCCACCATCAAACTCACTCCAGTTTGTGTTGCTATCTGCACCTTTCACATTGATTTGGCTATTTAATTTCGCACCGTAAACATCACCTACATTTGCACCAAATTTTAAGCCATCGCTTAATGTTGCGATAGTTTCACCACCAAAGTTCATACGATTTGGTGTATTACCATCAAGATTTGGTGCTGCATCTTTACCACTTACTACTGTAATTGGCGTTGAATTATCACCTTCACCAAGATTAATTGTAGTGGTATTAACCGTTTTGGCATTCACAGCTCCGGCTTCTAAATCTTTCGTAGTAGAGATAGTGAAATTCATTCCATCTTGCTTAATTTTGATATTTTGTCCTGCGATATAAGTCACGGTATTACCTGGGCTTACCTTTTGAACAGTTTCACCTTCAGCTTCACCACCGTCTTTATTCACAGTGACATTCCAACCAGAATTATTGATTGCATTTGCAACTGTGGTTGCATTCACCAATTTAGATCCATCTACAGGTGTATCAATTTTTCCTGTTGTATTAGGTGTTAAATCAGTGGTCGCTACAGCTTTATAAAGTTGGCTACCGTTTATCGCATCTTTGCTATTGGCATCAACAGCGCCATCTGCAACATTAGTGACTTTGTTTCCACCTGCATTCACGCCAGTATTAGAGATTGATACAGTTTTATTTGGATCTTTAACTGAACCATCTGCTTTAACATTGATATTACCTGCTGCTGATTTAAAGTCTGCTGATTGTGCTTCAGTTACACCTTCACCTTTAATTTTCACCAAGGTATTTAGTTTATGTTTGTTTACCGTACTTTCATTATTACCTGTAAACTTCAAGCCGTCATCTAAAGTAGCAACACTTTCACCGTTTACATCTAAAGGAGGTTTCTTAGTTGTATCGTCACCATCTACACCAGCAGGACCCTCTGCGGTCTTAATTGTAAGTGGATTTGCGCCATCTTTGCCCGCTAGACCGATTGAGCCATCTTTTCCATTGAGTGAAACAGAAGAACCATCTTTACCTTTAACATCTAATGAGCCATCAGTACCTGGTTTCCCATCCTCTGCTTTTTCGCCTAGTGTCATATTATCTGATGTTGCAATTTCATAACCATTTGCAATTTGGGTTACTTGAATATTTTTACCTTGGTTAATAACAAATGTTTCATTGCTCGTAATACGTTTATCTGCCTCAGAAAGATCTGGTGTCACAGTACCATTCGTCGTTAAATTAAAGCCCATACCATCAATTTTCTTATTGATTGTATCGCTTAATGAATATAATTGACTACCATTCACTGTATCTTTGCTATTGGCATTAACATCACCATTTGCAACATTGGTAACTTTATTACCCGCAGCATCAATACCTGCTTTAGTTACACTCGGGCCATCAGCAATTTTTAAACCATCATTGTTAATGGTTGTATCGCCTGCTTTTAAGCCATCTTTTGTTAAAGCAACATCATCACCAACTTTTACACCATCTTTATTTAAAACGGTATCACCAGCTGTTACGCTATCAACTTTGATGTCTTTGTTTAATTTAACTGTAACTTGATCACCTGAAGCATTAGTTTTAATGTTGTCATCACCTTTAATCGTAACAGTAGAACCCAATTTTTCCACATTAGTTGAACCGCTATCACCATTAAAAGTTAAACCTTTAGTGGTAACCGTAGTATTCGCATCAACACCTTTTTGAATATTATTTTTTGTGTCGTCAGAAAGATCGACAACATAATCTGTCACGTCTACGCCATCAGCATTTTTAGTCGTGCCGTTAACTGTCACAGAAACTGCAGTTGAACCATTTGAAACAGAAGCTGAAACTTCTTTTGCAGAACTTACAGCATCAATTTTCTTACGAGTTGCATCATCAATTTTAACTTCAATACCATTGCCAGTTGCAACTGTCGTTAAACCATTTGAACCTGTGATATTTAAAGATTGAGTTGCGAGATTAACCGCTCCAGTCCCCGTATTACCAGCTGTAGTTAAGTTAACCGCTTCGATCGCTTTAAATGCACTATAAAGTTGCGAACCATTGATTGCATCGGTTGAAGTGCCAGAAACGTTACCTGGTGCTAAATTAATAAGCTGACGTTCATACCCCTCTTTACCGATAGAAACAACGTCTCCAGCAATGACTTTCTTACCACCTGCCCACGAATAAGTGTTACCTAAAAAAGTATAAGATTCGTGCGCTTTACCTTCCCTATCAGTGATAGAACCTCCACCGAGTGCAACTGAGTTTGCTAAAGTCGCATTTGCTCCAGTACCGATTGCTACACTATTTGTTTTATCAGCATTGGAAACTGCCCCTAATGCAACAGAAAGATCTCCCGCAATTGCTTTTGCACCAATTGAAACGGCAATTTCACCAGACTTAGTATTTTGATATGGAGACTCTTTTCTATCAATAGAAGAACCGGTTAACTTGCCAAATGCATCTCTTACTACCCCTTTTACTTCTTCATTTTTATCATTGATATAAGTAGTTTGTGTCCCACTAGCTAGAACTGTATCATCTCCACCAATTGCCACAGAGGAATTCCCATAAGCGATAACATTTCCCCCAATCGCAATAGATTGATCTCCTCGAGCCTATGCGCCTTCAGTAATAGAACCACCATATATCTTCGCTTGATCAGCTCTAATGCCAGCTCCAATAGCAATAGACTGGTTTACTCGTACAACAGAAGTGCTATCGCCAACTTGAACATTTTGACCGATGAGAATATTACGACTACCCGTTGTTCCACCATAATTTCCTGTGCCATCAACAATCAGCACACTATTGTCATAACGACCATTTACGCCATAACCAATAGCGGTAGTACTTTCACCGCTTGCTGATGTTGCACTGTTCCCAACCGCAATACTAAAAGGATGTACATTTGTAGGCGCATTGCTTCCATCCCCCACAATCACTTTCGCTTGCGCCGGCATCATCACTGCAGATAAAGAAAGTGCAAATGCAGAAAGTTTGAAAAGAGAAGATAAACGTGTTTCGCTTGTTACACGTTGTTCGGAGTTTGAAGAAGCTTTTACGGCTCCTTTCGCTAATTCTGATGTCACGACGAAAGATTGTGTCGTTTTGTTCCAAATAATCTTAAATACTTTGTTCATAAAAAAGTTCTCCCAAGTTAAATAGATTTAGATATTCATCACATCCCAACAGAAAATAGAACAAGCTGGGTAAAAATAAGGTTCTGGGAGTATAGCTGGCTCATCTATAAGATCAAGAAAATGGTCGCTTTTTATACCATTTTTCACAAGAAATTTACATTTTCTATAGAAGATATCGTTTGCGTAAAAAGAATGCTCATTAAAATTAGGCCAAAGTCAGTAATAATGAGCATGGAATCGTCTTTATATAAGTCAAAAACAATGTAAAAGTTGACCGCACTTTTCCCTCTTATATGTAACTCACCTACCACTTCCCTAATCCTTTTATACCCATTTAGAAGTATTTTTATTTTAAAGTTTGATCAACCTCAAACTTTTGGAAGATAACCTTAGAAAAACTACTACTTTTTGGTATCTTATGCTTGCGTTGAGCCATTTTTATGAGCGAATTCAAAAGCTTAATAGGAATTGTTCGCATTTTAAATTGTTTTTTTTATTCTTTCCTAATGGAGTGATTATCGTGAACGCATTGAGAAAAAGCCTTGTTTTGGCCACTTCTTTCGCAGCTTTAGGTGTATACAACTCAGCGATGGCTGAAATGGTATACAAGCCTCTTGAACAACCTGTTGAAGCAGCGAACCCCAATTTAAAAATTGAAGCAGTAAATGAAAAATTTGCTGAGAAATATCCTAGCCAATTCAATTCGTGGAAAGCGACTGAAAAAGGCGACAAAATCATCTATGCTGATGAACAAGATCCTCGTTTAATCGTGTTATGGGGGGGCTATTCTTTCGCAAAAGAATATAACGCACCTCGTGGTCACGTTTATGCAGTAGAAGATGTACGTAATATTTTACGTACTGGTGCGCCCAAAAATGCAAATGATGGCCCTCAACCAATGGCATGTTGGACTTGTAAAGGTCCAGACGTTCCTCGTTTAATTGCAGAATGGGGTGAAGATGGTTACTTTGGTGCAAAATGGGCTAAAGGTGGACCTGAAGTGGTCAACTCAATCGGTTGTGCAGACTGTCACGATACTACATCAAAAGACTTTGCCGAAGGCAAACCAGCATTACGTATTGCTCGTCCACACGTTCTTCGTGCATTAGATCACTTAAATAATGCACTTCAAGCAAAAGCAAAAGCTGAAGGTAAAGAACAAGCTAACTTAAGCTTTAACACAGCTGCTCGCACTGAAAAACGTGCTGAAATCTGTGCAAACTGTCACGTTGAATACTACTTCGCGGGCGACTTAAAACAAGTAACCTTCCCTTGGGATAACGGTCAAACTGTTGATGACATCGAAAAATACTATGATGATATCGGCTTCAGTGACTGGACTCACTCTCTTTCTAAAGCACCAATGTTAAAAGCGCAACACCCTGACTTTGAAATTTGGTCTTTAGGTATGCACGGTAAAAACGGCGTAACTTGTATCGACTGTCACATGCCTAAAGTACAAGGTAAAGACGGTAAAGTTTACACCGACCACCAAATCCAAAACCCATTCGATGCATTTGATACCACTTGTGCAAACTGTCACGATCAAAGCAAAGAAAAACTTAAAGACATCGTTGCTTCACGTAAAAAAGAAGTGAAAGATGTAATGGGTCGTTTAGAAGATCAACTTGTTCGTGCTCACTTTGAAGCGAAAGCGGCATGGGATGCAGGTGCAACTAAAGAAGAAATGGAACCTGTTTTAATGGATATCCGTCACGCTCAATGGCGTTGGGACTACACAGCAGCAAGCCACGGTGGTCACATGCACGCACCTGATGTAATGCTTCGCGTATTAGGTTCTGGTATAGACAAAGCAGCGGATGCACGCGCTAAACTCGCAGCAATCTTAACTAAACATGGCGTGAAAACTCCGGTTGAAGTACCAGATATTTCTACAGCTGATAAAGCATGGAAAGTAATGGGTATTGATATCGAGAAAGAACGTAAAGCGAAAAAAGAATTCTTAGAAACTGTTGTACCTCAATGGGTAAAAGAAGCGAAAGCCAATGGCAAATTAGCTGAAGATACCGCAACAAAACAATAAAAAAAGAACCGCACTTTGTAACTAAAGTGTCGAAGTGCGGTCATTTTTAACCATATATTTGAGGTAATCAGAATGAATTTAACTTCTTTAATCAGCAAATCGGCAAAATCCCTCGCATTGCTTGCAATGCTTGCGGCAATGCCAATGGCTGCAAGTGCGGAAGAGATGGCAAAAACACCTGCCTCTCAACTCACTTATGAGCCACAATTGGATAACCAACGTGACCCAAACCAATATTGTGCGAAATGTCACAAATTTGACCAAGTTGATAAAAACCAAACTTTAGATCAATCTGGTGGTGAATTACACTTTGGTAAATTCCACGGCGCACACTTAAATCAAAAAAGCCCTAACACAGGTAAACCGATTAACTGTGTAAACTGTCACGGTAATATTTCGGAAGATCACCGTCGTGGTGCAAAAGATGTGATGCGTTTTGATGGCGATATCTTTGGTGATAAAAAACCAATGTATACCGCGCAAGAACAAAACCAAGTTTGTTTTGCTTGTCACCAACCTGCAAAACTTCGTGAAAAACTTTGGGCGCACGATGTTCACGCAATGAAATTGCCTTGTGCAAGCTGCCACACATTACACCCGAAAGATGATGCGATGAAAGGTATTCAACCGAAAAATCGTGTGAAACTTTGTGTAGATTGCCACGGCGAACAACAAAAACGCAAAGCGGCAAAAGACACACAATCACAAACGCAATCAACCGAACAAAAGGATAAATAATGACAGCTTGTTCACGCCGAAACTTTGTTTCCGGCATGGGGGCATTAATCCTTATGACGGGGACATCAGTTACCTCTTTAGCAAAAGAGGAAAAGGCGGATAAACCGAAACGCTATGCAATGGTACACGACGAAACAGCTTGTATCGGCTGTACCGCTTGTATGGATGCTTGTCGTGAAACAAACCACGTTCCTGAAGGCGTTTCACGTTTGGAAATTCTCCGTAGTGAACCTTACGGCGAATTCCCAAATCAAGAATACGAGTTTTTCCGTCAATCTTGCCAACACTGTACAAACGCCCCTTGCGTGGCAGTTTGTCCGACCGGTGCATCATTTATTGATCCTGAAACAGGTATCGTCGATGTGCATAAAGATCTTTGTGTAGGTTGCCAATACTGTGTTGCAGTTTGTCCTTACCGCGTACGTTTCATTCACCCAGTACACCGTACTGCAGATAAATGTAACTTCTGTCGCGATACAAACTTAGCAGCTGGCAAACAACCTGCTTGTGTAGAAGCTTGTCCAACCAAAGCATTAACCTTTGGCGATATGAATGATCCAAGCAGTGCAGTTTCCCGCAAAGTGAAAGAAAATCCGGTTTATCGCACTAAAGTGGAATTAGGTACTCAACCAAATCTTTACCATATTCCATTCCAACACGGGGAGCCAAGAAGATGACATTAGATTATCCTGTTCCGTTTCACACACCTAATTTGGTGTGGGATTCAACAATCGCTATCTATTTATTCTTACTTGGTATTTCTTCCGGTGCGGTACAATTAGCGATTGCTTATAAACGTAGTCACAAATTAGAAAATCCTAGCAAAAACTGGATTATCCGAGCGGCTGCCGTTTTAGGTTCTGTGCCAACATTAATTGGTTTAACCCTGTTAATTTTCCACTTGGCACGTCCTTGGACATTCTGGAAATTGATGTTTAACTATCAATTCAACTCTGTAATGTCTATGGGGGTAATGTTATTCCAAGTTTATATGCTGTTCTTGGTATGTTGGTGTGCGGTTATCTTCAAAGAAGATATCATGGCGTTCATTCAACGTTTTATGCCAAAACTTGGCTTCGTCGGTAAAATTATCAATGTATTAGAACGTTTAACTAGTCCTGTAGAAGTTATTCTCTTCATCTTAGCCGCTGTGCTAGGGGCTTATACTGGTTTCTTACTTTCAGCATTGATCAGTTACCCAATGTTGAATAACCCTGTTCTACCAGCGTTATTCCTGGCTTCTGGTACCTCTTCAGGTATCGCAGCAACCTTCTTATTTATCCTCATTGCAGGTAAATTAAAAGGTGATAGCCATGAATCACACTTCATTCATAAATTTGAAGTGCCAATTATGGTGACTGAACTTGGTTTATTAATCTGTTTCTTTGTTGGTCTACACTTCGGTGGTGGTCAGAAAGTGGTTGCATTACACAATGCACTTTCCGGCTTCTGGGGGGCAGTGTTCTGGATTGGGGTATTCTTAATTGGTATCATCATTCCTCTACTTGCGAACCTTGCAGTAAAAGACAACTTAAAATACAACAAGAACTTTATTATCCTTGTGTCAATCTTCGACTTAATCGGGGTTCTCTGCTTACGTTACTTCATCTTGTATGCAGGACAACTTACCGTTGCGTAAGGATAAACTTCTTATTTAATCAAAAGGCGTATACAATGCGCCTTTTGTTTATTTAAAAGACTAAAGTGCGGTTAATTTTACGTATGTTTTTCATGCTTAAAATTAACCTTATTTTGTCAAATACAACCATTAATACTGAAGAATACTATGCTCCCCGAATTCGGATTTCTATCACTACTCTTCGCCACTACTGCCGCACTCTTACTTTCTATCGTGCCGCAAATTGGTATTTGGCGAAATAAACCCTCTCTCACCAACACAGCTTGGGGATTAAGTTATTGTTTCGGTATTTTTACGAGCGCTTCAATCGGTATTCTTGCCTACTCTTTTGCAACAGATGACTTCACTTTGGAATACGTGGCAGCGCACTCCAATTCTCAACTACCAACATTTTTTAAAGTCGCCGCCACATGGGGCGGACATGAAGGCTCCCTTTTTTTTTGGCTTTTTACCTTAAGTCTTTGGTTAGTGGCTTTTGCCTTTTTCTCTCGCAAAAATGACCGCACTTTTTCTGCACAAACCCTTTCTTTGCTCGGTTTAATTTGTCTTGGATTTGCTATTTTCATTTTGTTCTACTCCAATCCATTTGGACGTGCTTTTCCTGCCCCTTCGGAAGGGCGAGATCTCAACCCAATGCTGCAAGATATTGGCTTAATTTTCCATCCACCATTGTTATATGTAGGTTATGTGGGCTTTGCCGTTAACTTTGCCATGTCCATTTCTGGCTTAATCTTTAATCGTTCTGCACAAGCGATTGCACGTGCGATGCGAGCTTGGGTGCTCGTTTCTTGGTTATTCCTAACATTAGGGATCGTGCTCGGTGCATGGTGGGCATATTATGAATTAGGCTGGGGCGGCTGGTGGTTCTGGGACCCAGTAGAAAATGCCTCTCTTATGCCTTGGTTATTAGGTCTTGCGCTTTTACACAGCTTAATGGTGACTGAAAAACAAGGTGCTTTCAGCTATTGGACAACACTCTTCTCCCTACTCGCTTTTGCATTCAGCGTATTAGGCACATTTATTGTCCGTTCAGGCGCATTAACCTCCGTTCACGCGTTTGCCTTGGATAGTTCTCGCGGTTATGTGTTATTACTCATTTTCTTCTTACTAACTGTTGGTTCGCTGAGCTTATTTGCCCTACGCACAAATAGCAATGAAAGTGCGGTCAAATTCCCTCTTATTTCTAAAACAGGGGCAATTTTAGGCTTAAACATCGTATTGACCGTTGCCACCGTCAGTACCTTCTTAGGCACCTTCTATCCGATGCTTTTCCAAGCTATGAGTTGGGGCAGCATTTCCGTGGGCGCACCTTACTTTAATAGTATTTTCTTGCCATTGCTCACTTTAGTGCTTTTTGCGATGGCGGCAACGCTTTGCTTAAGCTGGTTTAAAGCCGATAAAAAACGCTTTTTCAAACGTCTGTTATTACTTATTCCTGCTGCAGTGATTGCTTATGGCATGATTTGGAATGCGCTGCAAAATGATGGCGCATTACGTTTCCATTTCTTCGCTTATGTATTACTCACCCTCGCGATTTGGGTATTATTCGTCACCTTATGGCAAAACTGGGTAAAAGTAAGACTTGCCTATTTTGGGATGATTCTCGCACACTGTGGCGTAGCTATTGCCACAATGGGTGCCGTGATGAGTAGTTACTTTGGCAGTGAGTTAGGTGTACGACTCGCGCCACAACAAAGCCAACAATTAGGTCAATTTGAATTCCACTACGATCGTTTTTCCAATGAAATTGGGCCAAACTTTACCGCCGAGGTCGCTTTCTTTAGCGTGTCAGAACAAAGCAAACCTTATGCTGAAATTGTACCGGAACGCCGTTATTATGATGTTCGAACTATGACCATGAGTGAAGTGGGGTTAGATGCAGGCTTTTGGGGCGATTTATATATTGTTATGGGTGATAACTTAGGCAAAGGCGAGTTCACATTCCGCTTACATTACAAACCGCTTATTCGCTGGTTATGGCTCGGAGGCATTTTAATGGCACTTGGCGCATTATGTTCAGCCATCAATTTGAAGAGAAAACGTGATGAATAAAAAGTTTATTTTGTTTTTACCGCTGATTTTGTTATTGAGTATTTGCTTACTGCTTTTTATTGGCTTACACAAAGATCCAAAACAAATTGCCTCCGCGCTCATTGATAAGCCTGTACCAGAATTCTATCAAGCGAATTTACTTGAACCGAGTCAAATTGTCAGTCCAAGAGATTTCCCAAAGAAACCTTTCCTACTTAATGTGTGGGGAAGTTGGTGTGGCTATTGCCAACAGGAACACCCTCTTTTGATGGAAATTTCAAAAGAAGTGCCCATTGTTGGAATCGACTATCGTGACAAACCTCAAAACGGCATTGCGATGCTCGAACGTATGGGCAATCCGTTCATACTCACTATTGACGATAGCCGTGGTGAATTTGCGATGCAATTGGGCGTAGATGGCGCACCTGAGACCTATGTTGTCGATGAGCACGGCATGATCCGTTATCGTCATTCTGGCTATATGGATAGAGAAACATGGCTCACTGAGATCAAACCAAAACTTGATGAATTAACTAAAAAGTAAAATGAAAAAATTAATCCGATTTCTGACCGCACTTTTACTGACTTTCGCCCTTTTTGCTCACGCAGAAATGGTGGATACCTATGCGTTTAAAAACCAAGCCGATCGTACTCGTGCTGTTGAACTGGCAAAATCCTTACGTTGCCCACAATGTCAGAATCAGAATTTAGTTGAGTCCAATTCACCGATTGCTTATGACTTACGTATTGAAGTCTATAAAATGGTGGATGAAGGAAAATCGAATCAGCAAATTATCGACACGATGACAGCTCGTTTCGGTAATTTCGTGAACTATAAGCCACCTTTCCAATGGAATACGGCACTACTCTGGCTATTACCTATTTTGTTATTAATTGGGGCTTTTGCTTTAATTTTATTTTCTACAAAAAAATCAGAAGGCGAGCCAAAACAACTCGAGAATCAACCTCATACTGCCCCTAAAGAAGAAAAAAGTGCGATCAAATTTGAAACCAAATCTACGATTTGGGTCTTTGCTATTTTATTAGTTCTCCCCTTAAGTTATTACTTCTCCCTTGATCGTTTTGAGCGTGTTCAACAAGGCGAAAAAGAGATGGTTGAGCTTGCCAACAAAAAAGCAGATACATCAATGGTGCATCAAAAAGAAGATATGGTGCTCAAAATTCAAAATAAAATTCGAGAAGATGTGAATAATCCTGAGCTTTGGGCTCAGCTAGGTGACGCCTATATGCAAAATGATGAATTTGATCATGCACTCATTGCCTATAGCAATGCAGAAAAAATTTCAGGCACAACACCCGCTATTTTAGGTCTAAAAGCGACCGCACTTTATTATCAAGCGGGCCAAACTATCACGCCTGAAATCCAACAAATAATGAACGAAGCCTTAAAACAGGATAAAAATGAAATTTCAGTCCTCACGTTATTGGCGACTGAGGCCTTTAAAAATCATCAACCGGAACAATCCAAAGCCTATTGGCAGCAATTATTAGATTCAGGTAATGCTGCCGTGGATCGCCGTACTGTCATCCAACGAATCAAAATGATAGACTATTTTGAAAAAGGGCAAGTATCACAATAAATTATGAGTCACTATTCAGAAAATATCATTATTGGAGCCGGTGCTGCCGGCTTATTTTGTGCCGCCCAGTTAGGCAAACTTGGCAAACAAGTCACCATTTTTGATAACGGTAAAAAAATTGGTCGAAAAATTTTAATGTCTGGCGGCGGATTCTGTAATTTCACCAATATGGAAATCACATCTGGCCGTTATATCAGCCAAAACAAACACTTCGTCAAATCCGCCTTAAAACGTTATACACAATGGGACTTCATTGCTTTAGTCGCCGAGTACGGCATTCCTTACCACGAAAAAGAATTAGGTCAGTTATTTTGTGATAACGGTGCAGAAGACATTGTGAAGATGCTCGGAACTGAATGTGACAAATACGGTGTTCACATTCAACTACGCAGCGAAGTGAGTGATGTTGAAGCGGTTGAAAACAACCCTAAAGTGCGGTTTAAATTAAAGGTAAATGCAGTTGAATGGCAATGCCAGAATTTAATTATCGCCACAGGTGGGCTCTCCATGCCAGGTTTAGGTGCTTCGCCTTTTGGCTATCAAATTGCAGAACAGTTTGGATTAAATGTAATTCCTCCGCGTGCAAGCCTTGTACCGTTCACATGGCGAGAAAGTGACAAATTCTACTCTGCACTCTCTGGCGTTTCATTAGATGTGGCTGCGACGAATCAACACAAAACCTTTACTCATCAAATGCTATTTACCCATCGTGGTTTATCTGGCCCAGCCATTTTGCAAATCTCCAATTATTGGCAACCTGGTGAAAGTATTCATTTAGATTTATTGCCTTATAACGATATTCGTCATCACCTAGATGGGATGCGTCAATCTTCGCCGAAATTGCAGCTTAAAACCGTATTAAGTCGTTTATTACCGAAAAAATTAGTCGAACTTTGGTTAGAACAAGGCTTGATTCAAGATGAAGTGATCGCAAACTTAAGTAAAGTGCGGTTAGAAAATTTAGAGAATTTAATCCACAACTGGCAATTTATTCCTAATGGCACTGAGGGCTACCGCACAGCTGAAGTTACAATGGGGGGCGTTGATACTCATGAGATTTCATCCAAAACCATGGAGGCCACAAAGATTAAAGGTCTCTATTTTATTGGTGAGGTACTGGATGTTGTCGGTTGGTT
>OBVW01000634.1_pt1 | contig 16059 bp, 12 predicted proteins | sample 1495141 | NCBI WGS metagenome assembly OBVW01 (sample SAMEA2580013, study PRJEB22360) | human gut metagenome | biome: human gut; feature: human-associated habitat; material: faeces | place: Denmark | collected 2008/2010
TGACCGTAGCTGCGGGCATTTTGGCTCGCAGCCAGGAAGTTATCAAAGGAACAGGCGCGGATCAGCGATTTGTAAAAAACGCTTTCAAAAATGCGGAGTGTCACCCTGTATTCTTATAAATATTTTTTCTTATCTTCTTTCTGACTCATACATGCAACACTACCTACAAATCACAATTTGCAATAAATTTTGTAAAATGTTAAGATTAATAAAGAAACACACCCAAGGAGAAATACAAAAATGGAAGAAAGATGGGACATTTACGATAAGAATAAACAACTGACAGGCCGTACAATGAAGAGAAATGACTGGACATTAAAAGATGATGAATATCATCTGACAGTTCTTGGAGTCATTAGAAGATCAGATGGCAAATTTTTGATCACAAAGAGAGTTATGACAAAGGCATGGGCACCAGGATGGTGGGAAGTGTCTGGTGGTGCTGCGCAGGCAGGGGAAGCATCTTATGATGCAGTTCTTCGTGAAGTGAAAGAAGAAACAGGACTGGATGTTAAAGATGCTGAAGGCGGATATATGTTTACATACAAGAGAGAGAATCCGGGAGAAGGAGATAACTATTTTGTAGATGTTTATCGTTTTACATTAGATATCGATGACAGTGATGTAAACTTTCAGGAAGCAGAGATTGACGGCTATATGTTTGCCTCAATAGATGAGATCAAAGTATTTGCACAGGAAGGAATTTTCCTGCACTATGACAGTATAAAAAAGGTATTTGAGTAAGGCAATGAGTTCAACAATAAAACGTAATAAATATGAAATTGATATGTGCAATGGAACGATTATGGATAAACTGATCTCATTTTCGTTACCATTGATGTTATCCGGAATTTTGCAGCTGATGTTTAATGCAGTGGATATTATAGTTATTGGAAGATTTAGTGGGAGCCAGTCGCTTGCAGCGGTTGGATCAACCACTGCCCTGATCAATATGTTTACCAATTTATTTATTGGAATATCCCTTGGAGCGAATGTTTTATCCGCAAGATTTTATGCGGCGGGCAAAGATAAAGAAATGTCTGAAACCGTTCATACGGCAATCACACTGGCGCTGATCAGCGGAATTATTATGGTCTTTGTAGGATTGATCTTTGCAAAACCAGTATTAGAATTAATGGATACACCAGATGATGTGATCAATCTTTCCACTCTTTACATGAGAATTTATTTTATGGGGATGCCGTTTTTTATGCTTTATAATTATGGAGCATCCATTTTAAGAGCGGTCGGAGATACAAAACGTCCGCTGTTTTATTTGATCGTTGCTGGAATTGCAAATGCAGGTCTTAACATGTGTCTGGTTATCATTTTTCATCTTGGCGTTGCAGGAGTTGCGATCGGAACGGTAATTTCACAGCTGATTTCAAGTATACTTGTGCTTCGATGTCTGTATCGATCAGAAACAAGTTACCAACTGCGTTTTTCAAAATTAAAGATTCAAAAGGAATATTTAAAACAGATTTTTCAGGTGGGAATTCCAGCAGGAATTCAAAGCACTGTTATTAATTTTTCTAATGTATTATTGCAGTCATCAGTGAATTCTTTTGGATCGATCGCAATGGCAGGATATACGGCAGCAAATAATATTTTTGGATTTTTGTATGTTACAGTGAATGCAGTGACACAGAAAAAGCCGTCACTGATATTCATCCTTGTGGGTGCAGTGACACAGGCTTGCATGAGTTTTACCAGTCAGAACTATGGTGTTGGAAAATGGAAACGAATGGATCGTGTCTTGATCGACTGTCTGATCTTATCATTTGTTGCAATGATGATCTTGGGAAACAGCGCTTATTTCTTTGGTCCTAAACTCTTGACGATCTATACAAGTAATTCAAAAGTAATTCAATGTGGAATGGAAATCTTGTTATATACAACGGTTACGTATTTCCTCTGTGGATTTATGGATCTGTTTCCTGGAGCACTTCGTGGAATGGGGCGTTCTGGTGTGCCAATGATCCTTTCGATCATTGGGACAGTAGGAACAAGAATCGTATGGATTTTCTGGATCTTCCCGAATCATAGATCTTTGGATATTTTATTTATATCATATCCAGCATCCTGGATCATAACAATCGTATTACAGGTGATCTGTTATTACTTTGTGAGAAAACAATTATATGCAAAAATGAGAGCAGAAGCATAATAACAAACAGGCAGTACATTAACCAGAACTGGAAGAATGTACTGCCATTTTTTGTTGGAATCCTGTATATCGGAATTCTATTTTTCCTTTTTATGAATATGAACCTCAGGAATTGCTACATTATCATAGAGAATAGAATGTTTTTCTTCTTTTTCCTGTTCTATTTCATCAATATGTTCCTCAATCTCATCAAAATCTTTTGTATGGATCTCGGGTATTGCAACATTTTCGCTTTTCATTTTATATTCTGATTTCTCACGGAGCTTATTTCGGATTGCTTCGCGTCTTTTTTTTCTTTTTCCAAACATTTTTCATCGTCTCCCTCTAGATTATAGAAAATTGATAAAGAACGTGATCACCAGACTATTTAAGAAGTCTGCAAATAAACTACCGATCAAAGGTACCAGAAGGTAAGCTTTGACGGATGGGACATAACGTTCACAGATTGCCTGCATATTTGCCATGGCGTTTGGCGTGGCACCCATTCCGAAACCACATACGCCAGAAGATAATACAGCGGCATCATAGTCTCTTCCCATGATATTAAATATTACAAAATAAGTAAATAAGAACATCAAAATAGTTTGTCCTGCAAGTAATGTGATCAGTGGAAGTGCAAGGTCTGCAAGCTGCCATAATTTTAAAGTGATCATGGCGATTCCTAAGAATAAAGATAGGCTGATACCACCAATATCATTGATCTCACCCATATAAATTGTAAATTGTCCAGAATATTCGCCGATGTTACGCATAAATGCAGCAGCAATCATGGCACCGATATAGATTGGGAATGTCATACCTGTCATGGAAAGCAATTTGGAAATGATCGTTCCAATCCCCATGGCGATGATCAGCTGGAACACGGCAGCTGGATACATACTTGTGTGACGTTCATGCTTTTTCTCTTCTTCAATTAACAGGCTGTTATCTTCAGGAATTGCAGTCTTTAAAAGATTTTTCTTCTCAATCAGACGTTTTCCAACGGGACCGCCCATGATACTTCCAGCGATCAATCCAAATGTAGCAGCAGCTGTACATAAAGTGCTGGCACCTTTAACACCAAAGTCTTCAAGAACAGGTCCAAATGCACCAGCGGTACCATGACCACCGATCATAGGGATAGAACCTGTACAGAGTCCAACCAAAGGACTGATCTGTAGTGCTTTGGACAGACCGACTGCAAGAAAGTTCTGGCATATGATCAACATGATCACAAGGATCAGGAAAATGATCAAAGATTTTCCACCACTTTTTAAGACTTTTAAGTTTGCCTGAAATCCAACAGATGTAAAGAAGAATACCATACAGACTTCTTTTAGAATATCATCAAAGGAAAATTCGGCAAATCCAGTTACATAACATACACAGGTAAAGATTGCAAAGATCACACCGCCGATCACAGGTGCAGGAATACAAAATCGTTCTAAGATTGCAATCCTGTGTTTTAAAAAGTTTCCTAACATCAAAACGACTACGGCAACCGCGATCGTCTGATACATATCTAGTTGTATTGTCATTTATTTACACCGCAGCGGTTAATTGCTTCCTTTCTCTGTATTTACTGTGATTCCATGTTGTTTATAATAGGCAGCAGCACCGTCATGGAATGGAATCGTGATACCATCAACGGCAGTTGTCTCATCAAGAGAAATATCTACAGGTAGTGCATACTGAATCTGCTGTTGATTCTTAAACAGAATCTGTGTAATGTCTTTGACAGTATCTTCGGAAAGTTTATCACTTGCAAGAAGAACAGCTTTGACACCAACAGTTTTAATTTCTTTAGTCTGATTTACATATGTACCTGCAGGTATTGTATATTCTGTGTAAAATTTATAAGATTTCTTCAGACGAGAAACCCCTTTTTGATCAAGACTGACCAGACGAATCTTACACTGTTTTGACAGCTCATTGATCACAGTCGTCTGAACACCTGCGGTACAGAAAAATGCATCAATATCGCCAGATTTTAATTTCTTGGCGGCATCTGTATAATTCAAATTTACAGTATCAACAAGTCTTTCGTTTAATCCATAAGCATTTAAAATCTGCAACGCATTCTGTTCAGTTCCAGATTCTTCTTCACCAATGCAGACCTTTTTCCCTTCTAGATCATCCATAGACTGAATGTCTGAATCCGCAGGAACCACAATCTGACAGGCTTCTGTATAAAGGGAAGCAACAGCACGATATCCCTGATATTTCTTATCATTTTCAAAAATACCAGTGCGGTTATAAGCATCATTGATCAAATCCATTTGGGCAACAGCCATCTGAATGTAATCTTTAGATAACAGACGAAGATTTGCAGCAGAACCTGCAGTTGTTTTTACTTCAATGTTATATTTTTTACTCTTAGATGAGATAAGGTTGGCAAAAGTATCACCAAAAATCTGGTAAGTACCACCGATTCCAGCAGAACCAAAGCGGATTTTTCCAGAATTCATCTTACACCCAGTCAAGCATGTACTGATCATAATTGCGACAGCACAAAGTACCATAAGTTTCTTTTTCAAAATATCACCTCTCATTTTTTACCTTTCCTTATCTTTATTTTAACATTAAATTGTTATTTCGAATAGTTTTAGGGCAATAAAAAATTATTTATGACCTTTGTTATATAGTTTTTGTATGTTTTCAGGAAGTTTATCAGGCAACATGGCATTTATAGCATCTTCATTACCGTCTTTCATTGCTGTTTCATAATACCAGCACTTGAATTTTAAGAGAGAAAGAGTTTTTTGAAGTTCTTGGATTTCAGTTTCAACAGCTGATTTTCTGGTTTCAAATAATTCTTTCCTTTTTTCATAGCTTGCGCTGCCTTCAGATACCCAGATAAAAAATTGCTTTATATCTTTGATCTCAAGACCGGATTTCTTCAGACATTCAATAATACGAAGCGCTTCCAATTCATTATCACTAAAATAACGGATGTTTCCTTTACGTTCCAGATTAGGGAAAAATCCTTCCTTGTCATAATACCTTAAGGTAGAAACAGGAAGATCAAACATTGTAGAGACTTGACCGATCGTGTACATAGAAAAACCTTCTTTCAAAATATTCTTGACCTAAAGTTAACTTTAGGTTGTATGATATAAATATCATACACTATTGCTAGTGTATTTACAAGAAACCAGACAAGGAGAAAAATAGATGTATATTGAAAATATCAATGGTCCAGAAGATGTCAAGAAATTATCCGAGGATCAGTTAAATGTACTTGCAGAAGAAATTCGTGATGCATTATTAAAAAAATTAAGTAAGCATGGAGGTCATTTTGGACCGAATTTCGGTATGGTAGAAGCAACGATCGCCATGCATTATGTATTTGAATCGCCAAAAGACAAGATCGTATATGATGTTTCCCATCAATCTTATCCACACAAAATGTTGACTGGACGTAAGGATGCATTCCTATATGAAGAACATTATGATGATGTATCAGGATACAGTAATCCAGGAGAAAGTGAGCATGATCATTTCACAATTGGGCATACATCAACTTCTATAAGTCTTGCACTTGGACTTGCCAAAGCAAGAGACCTAAAAGAAGAAAATGGAAATGTGATCGCAGTGATCGGAGATGGATCTTTAAGTGGAGGGGAAGCATTAGAAGGTCTTGATTATGCCGCAGAATTAGGTGGAAATCTGATCATTGTAGTTAATGATAACGATATGTCGATCGCAGAAAACCACGGTGGATTATATGATAACTTAAAAGAACTTCGTGATACAAATGGAGAGGCGGAATGTAATCTGTTTAAGGCGCTGGGATTAGATTACATTTATGTCAAAGAAGGAAATAAAGTCGTTGACTTGATCGAAGTATTTAAACGTGTTAAGGATACAAAAAAAGCAGTTGTCGTTCATATTAATACGCAAAAAGGAAAAGGATATAAATTAGCTGAGGAACATAAAGAAGAGTGGCATTATTGTGCCCCATTTGATGTGGAAACAGGAAATCCTTTAGATTCCTTTGATGGTGAGGATTTCTCAAGTGTAACAGCACAATACTTGTTAAAGAAAATGAAAGAAGACAAGAAGGTTGTAGCGATCACTTCTGCAACACCAACAGTTATGGGATTTACAGAAGATAAACGTAAGGAAGCTGGAAAACAGTTTATCGATGTTGGGATCGCGGAAGAAACAGCAATGGCAATGGCGGCAGGAATCGCAGCAGGTGGTGGAAAACCGGTTTATGGAGTATATTCAACATTTGTACAGAGAACTTACGACCAGATCACACAGGATCTGTGCATCGATAGCAATGCAGCAACGATCGTGACTTTCTGGGGATCTGTTTATGGAATGAATGATGTTACTCATCTTGGATTACAGGATATTCCAATGATGAGCAATATTCCAAACTTAGTATACCTCGCACCAACAACAAAAGAAGAATATCTGGCAATGTTGGACTGGAGTATCGATCAGGATCAATATCCAGTCGCGATCAAACTTCCAGGTGGAGAAATGATCTCTGACGGTAAAAAAATAACAAAAGATTTCAGTCAGTTAAACAAATATGAAGTCACAGAAAAAGGAAGCAAAGTTGCAGTCATTGGACTTGGAACATTCTACAATATGGGATGTGAAGTTGCAAAAGCAGTAGAAGAAAAGACAGGAACAAAAGCAACTGTGATAAATCCATATTATATTACTGGAATTGATGAAGTATTATTAGAAAATCTAAAGAAAGATCATGATGTAGTTATTACATTAGAAGATGGATTTTTAGAAGGAGGATTCGGAGAAAAGATTGCACGATTCTATGGGGATTCTGATATGAAGGTATTTAATTATGGAGTGAAGAAAGAATTATTAGATCGATATGATGTTACCGAACTCCTTGAGAAGAATCATTTGACGGTTCAGCAGATTGTGGGGGATCTTAAATTTTAATTTGTATGAGTTGAAGGTCATCGAGTATTTAGAGAAAAAATGAAAGATAGCATATGAGCAACACGAATTCCATTGACGGAGTTTTGACAGAACGCCTATTCGCTGGATCTCCTGCAATAACTCGCGTTGAAAGTTACTGAAACCAGTAGTCTTTGACGCTCAAACAATTGCCCGATCCAGCTGCGATTCCGTCAAAACTCCTATGGGATTCGATCGTTGCTCACATGCTATCTTTCATTTTTTCTCTAAATACCTGAAGACTTTCAATCATAAAAATAAGAAAATTCAGGCTGATGGATGTATGTTAAACATTATTGTTTTTCAATTTTTGTAGTGGTAGACAGATGTTTATTATAAATGCTAATATAGTAAAATATTCACCCCCCACCAATAACTTCAGTTCATCAAACTACCCTACAAATCGGTGCTTGTAGATTTTAGCTAAACTTCTGTTAACGAATACAAAAATTATCAATCAATACCATACAACATACACACTGTATAGTGATTTGAATTACGTAAATTATTTGAATATTCCACCAATAATTTCCGTCATCAAACTACAATTTACTCCCCAAAACTTATACCAATCGTCTTAGCGTCCTTAATCATCTGGCACTTCGGATCAACATATTTTAATTTTCCGGCAACTTCAGATAATGGAACCTTTTTTGTATCTCCATCAACGATACCAACCATATAGCCATACTCTTTATTAAGGATCAATTCAGCGGCATATGCTCCAACTCTTGTAGCAAGTACACGGTCGTAAGCACAAGGAGCACCACCACGCTGTGTATGTCCTGGAACGGTGACTCTGATCTCACGATTTGTTTTTTCTTCTAGTGCAGCTGCAATCTCATAAGCAACAGAAGGATATCTTCTTTCTGCAAGTTTTGCCTTATACTGTTTCTTCTTTAACTTCGCATCTTCTTTTGAAATAGCACCTTCAGCAACTGCGATAATCGAGAATTTCTTTCCAGCTGCAAAGCGGTTTTCTACAACTTCGGCTACTTTATCAATATCATAAGGAATTTCAGGCAGCAGGATTACGTCAGCTCCACCAGCAATTCCTGATTGCAGGGTAACATGTCCGACTTTATGCCCCATAACTTCGATGATAAATATACGGCTGTGAGAAGAAGCTGTTGTATGGATTCGGTCGATCGTATCAGTTGCAATATCAACGGCACTCTGGAATCCGAATGTCATTTCAGTTCCCCAAAGATCATTGTCAATTGTCTTTGGAAGTGTTACAACATTTAAACCTTCTTCACGAAGCATATTTGCAGTTTTGTGAGTTCCGTTTCCGCCAAGGACTACAAGACAGTCTAATTTATATTTACGATAATTATTTTTCATTGCCTCGACTTTATCAAGACCGTTTTCATCAGGGATGCGCATCTTTTTGAATGGCTGTCTGGAAGTTCCAAGAATTGTACCTCCACGGTTTAAGATTCCAGAAAAATCATCTGGTGTCATACGGTCAGCAATATCGTAGATCAGACCTTTATATCCATCGCGGAAACCATAGATCTCCAGATCATTTCTCTTTACACTTAAACCTTTTATTAAACCACGCATGGCAGCATTCAATGCCTGACAGTCGCCGCCACTGGTTAAAATTCCAATTCTTAACATGAATTTATCTCCCTTCTGGTTTTATATTTGTATTTAAACCATCTAACATTAGTTAACTACTATTTTAACATATAATTATATACAAAAATTATAAAATTTAGTAAATAAAACGTTAAGAAAGCGTAAAATCTGATAAAAAGATAAGATCATGATCTTTGTTTTCGTACAATCAAAATATCCGATAAAACAGATTAAGAAAATATAAAAATGTGCATTGAAAATAAATAAAAAACCAGATAATATAAATATAGAAAGTCACATATGAAATGTGGCATATTCACGACGGAGGAAGCCAGATGAAAAGTGATCGTTTTTTAATAAAAGCAGCAGAACTTTATTACCGTGATGGATTATCGCAACAAGAGATTGCGAAAAAATTACATACATCAAGAACCAGTATTTCCAGAGCATTGATCCAGGCGAGAAATGAAGGGTATGTTCAGATCAGGATTCAATATCCTGAACAAAGTGATCTTGCATTGGAACGGAAATTAGAAGAAAAATATGGATTGACAGAAGCATTGATCGCTGTTCCGGCATATGAACAGTCATCGGATCAAGAAGTAGCGTTTCAAGCGGTAGACTATATTCTAAGAGTTTTGAAAAAAAACATGGTATTTGGAATGACATGGGGAAGAGCCATGCATGAATTTGTGGAGCAGTTGGCGAAAGATGAACGTCTTAGATCTCTTTCATTTCAGAATGTAAAAGTTGTTCCATTTCTTGGAACACCGGGAGCGATACAGTCAGATTCATGGAATACAACAACATATTCCAATACACTTGCAACGAAAGTCGGAAATTTATTACACTGTGCAAGTTATAACTTGTCTGCACCAATGTATGTGGAAGGTACAAAAGAAAAAGAGTTGATCGAAAGTATTGATGAAATCGCCAAAGTTCTTCATATGGCAGAAACAGCGGACATTGCATTGATCGGAATCGGATCGATGCAGGACGATTCTTCGATTATCAAGGCAGAAATACGGACAAAGGAAGAATACAAGGAACTAGTGAGAAAAGGTGCCGTTGGAGAAATCGTTGGAAGGATTTATGACAAGAATGGCCAGACGGTTGATGAGGATCTGAAAAGAAAAATGGTTGGAATTTCATTGGATAAGATCGCAAAGATACCAGTCAGAGTCGGAATGTCTTATGGAAAAGATAAGATCGAAGCAATCAAAGGTGCGATCGCAGGTGGATTAGTGAATGTGTTGGTAACAGATGTGCCGACGGCAGAGTTATTATTAAAATAATATAGAGATAAGAATATGAAGCTGATATGCAAATAAAAGTAAGCATATCAGCTTCTTTTTTTATTGTAAAAATCTTGTAAATCAGCACTTTTTGTGTGATGGAAAAATAAAAAATTGTATTGACAAATAAAAACGTTGAATCTATAATAAAAAAATATCAAATGACAATGTACATGGTCATATGACCACACGACGCAAACAGAAAGGAAAAGGGATAAGCTATGAAGACAAGAGCAGTCAGACTTTATGGGGAATCAGATTTAAGATTAGAAGAATTTGATATGGGAGAACTGAAAGACGATGAGATCTTAATGGAACTGATCACTGACAGTGTCTGCATGTCTACTTACAAAGAATCTATTCAGGGAGCAAAACATCAGAGAGTCAACGATGATATCAGCGAACATCCGATCATCGTAGGACATGAATTTGCAGGAATCATTCGTGAAGTTGGGGCGAAGTGGAAAGATAAATATCAAGTTGGAACAAAATATACCATGCAGCCAGCAATCAATATCAAAGGTTCTATGGCAGCCATCGGATATTCTTATGAATACTGCGGAGGAGCAGCAACCTTTATCAAAGTTCCGCCAATTGTAATGGAAAAAGACTGCTTATTACCTTTTGATGAAAACAGTGCATTTTTTGAGGCATCACTGGCGGAGCCTATGAGCTGTATCATTGGAGCATTCCATTCTATGTACCACAGTGAACGTGGTGTTTATGAACATAAGATGGGAATTGTAGAAGGTGGAAAGAGTGCACTTCTTGCAAGCTGCGGTCCAATGGGATTAGGAGCGATCAGTTATATGTTAAATTGTGATCGTAAACCTTCTTTACTGGTGATCACAGACATTGATGAAGTAAGATTAAAAAGAGCTAGTGAATTATTTACAGAAGAATATGCCAAAGAACGAGGTGTTGAAATCCATTTTGTCAATACTGCGAAAGTCGATGACCCAGTGAAGACATTAAGAGATTTAACTGGTGGAACAGGATTTGATGATGTATCTGTATATGCACCAGTCAGACCAGTGATCGAGATGGCAGATGAGATTTTAGGATTTGACGGATGCTTAAACTTCTTCGCAGGACCAGTGAATCCAAAATTATCTGCGATGTTTAATTTCTTTGACGTACATTATAAGATGCACCATCTGGTAGGATCAAGCGGTGGCAATACCGATGATATGAAAGAATGTTTAAAACTTGCAGGAGAAGGAAGATTAGATCCAGCTGTTATGATCACGCATATCGGGGGAATTGATGCACAGATCGATACGATATTGAATCTTCCAAAGATTCCAGGAGGAAAGAAACTGATGTATCTTGGAAAGAATCTTGAACTAACAGCAATTGAAGATTTTGAAGAAAAAGGAAAAACAGATGATAGATTTAAAGAATTAGCTAAGATTACAAAAGAACATAATGGATTATGGTCCAAAGAAGCAGAAGATTATCTGTTAGCTAATTTTTAAAAATGATACAAGTGGAACTTATAAAGTAAAATTTTAGAATGAATTTTCGGGAGGATGAAACAGATGTTAGTAAACAGTAAAAAGATGTTAGAAGAAGCCAAAGCAGGACATTACGCAGTCCCAGCAGCCAACATTGTAAACCTTGAGAATATCAAAGGAGTGATCGAGGCGGCAGAAGAAACAAAACACCCATTGATGGTGTGTCTGGCGGAGGTACATACACCGACATTAGGTATTGAAGAAGCAGCAGCGATCGTAAAATATTACGCAGAAAAAAGTAACCAAGATATCGCGCTTCATTATGATCATGGATTTACGATCGAGTTGGTTAAGAAAGCTATTGATGTCGGATTTACCTCCGTTATGATTGATGGATCAAGCCTTCCATTTGAAGAAAATGTGGCAAAGACAAAAGAAATCGTGGCATATGCACATGAAAGAAATGTTACGGTAGAAGCTGAAATCGGACACGTAGGAGAAGGAGACAGCTATCATGTTGAAGGAAATACAATGTTAACAACACCAGAAGAAGCAAAGAAATTTGTAGAACAGACAGGAGTTGATTCCCTTGCAGTATCTATTGGAACAGCTCATGGAGAATACAAAGGAATTCCACATCTGAATTTTGAAAGATTACAAGAAATTGCAACCGAGGTTTCTATTCCACTAGTACTTCATGGAGGATCTGGTTCTGGAGATGAAAACTTATCCAAAGCAGTAGAACTTGGAATTGCGAAAGTAAATATTTGTACAGACTTATTAAATGCAGCAAGAGATAATACAAAAGATGGATATGCCGAAAGAAGTTACTATGATAGTGTAACACTTGCAAAAGATGGATTTAAAGATTGCCTGAAACATTATTACGAAGTATTCCATACAAAATAAACAAAAAGAAATGCGAAAACATACAATTCAATATTGACGAATCGCCATTTTAAGTGTTAAGATAGCTCTATATGATAAAAGCGAAGAAGGAGACAGTACTTCTATCATGAACGCATGAGCGAGTCCGGGGCGGTGGAAGCCGGGTGTTAGTAAGATAAGAAGGAAGATCACTCCGAAGCTGCAGGCTGAATGAAGTAAGCTGTGCCGGTATCCTCCGTTAACGGGATAACATATGATAGTATGTGAAATAGGTGGTTTAGAAGCAACAGCGTTGTCCTATTTTGGACAGCGCTTTTTCTTATTTTTTCCTATTTCATTAGATTTTCTAAGAAGTAAAAGGAGAGATGAAGATGTACAAGAAAGTATCATCTGACATGAACTTTGTCGATCGAGAGAAAGAGACCGTAAAGTTCTGGAAAGAAAACGAAATTTTTGAAAAGAGTATCGAAGAAAGAAAAGACGATCCGACATATACATTCTATGACGGACCACCAACAGCTAATGGTAAACCACATATCGGACACGTTTTAACTCGTGTTATCAAAGATATGATCCCTCGTTACCAGACAATGAAAGGTCATAAGATCATTCGTAAAGCTGGATGGGATACACACGGACTTCCAGTCGAACTTGAAGTTGAGAAGATGTTAGGTCTTGATGGAAAAGAACAGATCGAAGAATACGGTATGGAACCATTCATCAAGAAATGTAAAGAAAGCGTTTGGAAATACAAAGGTATGTGGGAAGATTTCTCAGATACAGTAGGTTTCTGGGCTGATATGGAGAACCCATACATCACATACGATAATAACTTTATCGAATCTGTATGGTGGGCATTAAAACAGATCTGGGATAAAGGATTACTTTACAAAGGATTTAAGATCGTACCTTACTGCCCACGTTGTGGAACACCATTATCCGCACAGGAAGTGGCACAGGGATACAAAGATGTCAAAGAACGTTCAGCGATCGTTCGCTTTAAATTAGTAGATGAAGATGCATATTTCCTTGCATGGACAACAACACCATGGACACTTCCATCTAATATCGGTCTTTGCGTAAACCCAGAAGAAACATACGCAAAAGTAAAAGCCGCAGATGGATATGTATACTATATGGCAGAAGCACTGCTTGATACAGTTCTTGGAAGATTAGCAGACGAAGAAGCAGGAACACCTGCATATGAAGTCTTAGAAACATACAAAGGAAAAGACTTAGAATACAAAGAATACGAACCATTATATGACTGTGCAGCAAAAGTTGCAGAGAAACAGCACAAGAAAGCATTCTATGTAACATGTGATGGATATGTAACATTAACAGATGGTACAGGTATCGTTCATATCGCACCAGCATTTGGTGAAGACGATGCGAAAGTCGGACGCAAATATGAGATGCCTTTTGTACAGTTAGTAGATGAACGCGGTAATATGTCAGAAGAAACACCATTTGCCGGATTATTTGTTAAGAAAGCAGATCCAGAAGTCTTAAAAGATTTAGAGAGCCGTGGATTATTATATGATGCTCCAAAATTCGAGCATAGCTATCCACATTGCTGGCGTTGTGACACACCACTGATCTACTATGCAAGAGAATCTTGGTTCATCAAGATGACAGATGTGAAAGATCAGCTGATCGCAAACAACAATACAGTTAACTGGGTACCAAAGAGCATCGGTAAAGGACGTTTTGGAGACTGGTTAGAGAACGTACAGGATTGGGGAATCTCAAGAAACCGTTATTGGGGAACTCCATTAAATATCTGGGAATGTGAATGTGGACATCAGCATTCAATCGGTTCTATCGAAGAATTAAAGAGTATGTCTGATAACTGTCCAGACGATATTGAACTTCACCGTCCATATATCGACCAGGTAACAATTAAGTGTCCACATTGTGGAAAACCAATGCATCGTGTAGAAGAAGTAATCGACTGCTGGTTCGATTCAGGATCTATGCCTTTCGCACAGTGGCATTACCCATTTGAGAATAAAGAAATCTTCGAAGATAACTTCCCAGCAAACTTTATCTCAGAAGCTGTAGACCAGACTCGTGGATGGTTCTACTCCTTAATGGCAATTTCAACTTTATTATTTAATAAAGCACCATATAAAAATGTTGTTGTATTAGGACACGTTCAGGATGAAAACGGACAGAAGATGAGTAAGTCCAAAGGAAATGCAGTTGATCCATTCGATGCATTAGAAGAGCATGGAGCAGATGCAATCCGTTGGTATTTCTATACAAATAGTGCCCCATGGCTGCCAAACCGTTTCCATGCAAAAGCCGTTACAGAAGGACAGCGTAAATTCATGGGAACATTATGGAATACTTATGCATTCTACACATTATACGCTGAGATCGACCAGTTTGATCCAACAAAACATGCGTTAGAATATGACAAGTTATCTGTAATGGATAAATGGCTGTTATCTAAGATGAACACAATGGTCAAATCTGTGGATGATAACTTAGGAAACTACAGAATCCCAGAAGCTGCAAGAGCATTACAGGAATTTGTAGATGATATGAGTAACTGGTATGTAAGACGCTGCCGTGACCGTTTCTGGGCAAAAGGAATGGAACAGGATAAGGTAAATGCATATATGACTTTATACACAGCATTAGTTACTGTATGTAAAGCAGCAGCCCCAATGATCCCATTCATGACAGAAGAGATTTACCAGAACATCGTAAGAAGTGTTGATGCATCTGCAAAAGAAAGTATCCACTTATGCGACTTCCCTGTATACAATGCAGAACAGGTAGATGAGAAATTAGAAGCAGATATGGATCTCGTATTAAAGATCGTCGTATTAGGACGTGCATGCCGTAATGGAGCAGCGATCAAGAACCGTCAGCCAATCGGACAGATGTATGTAAAAGCAGAAGCATCTCTTCCAGATTATGACGAAGCGATCATCTTAGACGAGTTAAATGTAAAGAACATCACATTTACAGATGACGTATCAAACTTCACAACATACAACTTCAAACCACAGTTAAAGACTGTAGGACCAAAATACGGTAAATTAGTTGGAGGAATCAGAAACTACTTAGCAGCAGTTGATGGAAATGAAGCGAAAGCTCAGTTAGACTCTAAGGGAGTATTAACATTTGAAGTTGATGGAACACCAGTAGAATTAGCAGAAGAAGATCTGTTGATCGAAATGGTAAAACAGGAAGGATTCGTAACAGAAGCAGATAACGGAGTGACAGTTGTACTTGATACAAACTTATCCGAAGAACTGTTAGAAGAAGGATTCGTCCGTGAAGTAGTCAGCAAGATCCAGTCTATGAGAAAAGAAGCAGGATTCGAAGTAACAGATCATATCACATTCTCTTACAAAGGATCAGACAAAGCCGCAGACATCATCGGAAGAAACGAAGCAGCGATCGCTGGAGATGTTTTAGCAGATGAAGTGAAAGCTGGAGAAGTTGCTGGATATGAAAAAGAATGGAACATCAATGGTGAGAAAGTTACTTTAGGTGTTGAAAAAAGATAATTTCATATAACGAAGAAAATATAAAAAAGATCAGCTGTAGAAAGTTTTACAGCTGATCTCAGACTGTAGACAAAGTCCCGGTATTTGCCGGGACTTTCAGACTGTAGACAAAGTCCCGGTATTTGCCGGAACTTTTACTATGAGCACTGTTTTTCTGGTATAATAGAATTATCAGAAAGGCGGTGTTTTTTATGATGACGAAAAATGCAGACAAGAAACGA
>OBVW01000651.1_pt1 | contig 15694 bp, 9 predicted proteins | sample 1495141 | NCBI WGS metagenome assembly OBVW01 (sample SAMEA2580013, study PRJEB22360) | human gut metagenome | biome: human gut; feature: human-associated habitat; material: faeces | place: Denmark | collected 2008/2010
ACTAAATATGAGACAAATTCTTTTTGGTTAAATTTAATTTTTTTATTAATAAAATATAATCGATAGATTTGTGAGATGACCATCGTACTAAATTTACCCACAAAGGCAAATACTGGATTATAACCTAGTGTGAACAAATAATAAGCCAATGGTACTGTACAAAGATCAATTAACGCCACGATGATATTGTATTGTTTTACGGTAGATGTGCCAATGGCTAATGCACTCATCCAAAATGCGCCAGCCATTGCGCTGATTAATAAGCAAGCAATAATAGCTTGTACAAGTTGTTCAGTATATTGCGGAAGATGATCGCCTAACCAAAATGTCAGTAAGGTATGGGTGAAATACAATACAGGCGCAGAGAGAATCGCCATTAAATAAAGTGAATATTTTGAAATACCAAGAATTAATTGGCGATTGCGATCGTAATCTTTTGCCGCATAAGACTGAACCAACTGCGGATTAGCTGCCATTTGGAAATTATTCACAAAGCTATAAACGGCACCTTCTACTTGTGTCGCAATGGCGACAGCGGCGTTGACTGCGACACCAAAGAATAAGTTAGATACCATATTCAAGCCTTGGGTCGAACCTACATAAGCGACTTGTCCCATAAGCATCCAACCGGAAAAACTCACCATTTCTTTGGTTTTGCTTAAATCTTTATATAAACGGAAACGTGCGGCTTCTTTGAAATAATATTTAGTGAATAACACATAAAGAGAGAGCACAATTAAGCTGACTGAAAGCAATAAGCAGCCATAAGTAATCAACTTATCATAATGTGTGATATGACTTAAGATAAAGACAGAGGTCAGTTTTAAGATGGTTTCCCCTAATCCCAACCACGCATAGAATCCCATTTTTTCGTGTGCAACAATCATGGCATTGAATGGCACTTTAATGATTTCAACAAGGGCAATAATTAATGCCAATTGGTAAACGATATTCGCCGCTTGCAAGCGTTCAGCAGGGATCACCAATTTGTGATTTAAAAACCATAAACCGACGGTTTCAGCTAACACGAATACGATAAAAATAATGAGTAGGTGATTTAAGATACTAATATTAAAGACTTTATTGACACGTTGGATGTCATTCGAGGCTTTTTCTACGTTAATAAAACGCTGAGTGGTGGCGGTCATTGTGCCATTAAAAAAGGAAAATAAGACCACGACCCCCATCACAATGTTATAGATACCAAAATCTTCTACACCCAAAACCTGTAATACCACACGAGAGATATACAGCATGGCCCCCATGTTGAAAAGCATTCGGATGTAGAGAAATAGCGTATTTTTTGCAATGGTTTTATTTGACATTGTGAAAATGGAATTAGAAAAATTGGGGGAATTATAGGGGGGATTGGGGTGTGTAGCAAGCATTGTCCAAGTTCTAAGCAATTGTACGGGCGTAGTAAAAAGAAAAGGCTAAATATTATTTAGCCTTTTGTTATTTAGACGATGCAGACAGCCAAATCCAATTGTTTGTTATGGAATTGATGCAATGTGCCACGATGGCCAACACTCATAATGATCATATTGGGTAAGCGCTCTTTAATTGTTTTATAAAGCAGATACTCTGTTGGCTCATCAAGTGCTGATGTGGTTTCATCTAAAAAGACCACTTCAGGTTTGGTCAGTAAAATACGAATAAATGCCACACGCTGTAATTCACCCGGTGACAAAATTGCTTGCCAATCGTTATCTATATCAAGACTATGAAGGTATTTATCCAAACAGCAATCTGCGAGTGTTTTTTCCAATTCAGGATGATAAGGATCAATATCAGGATAGCAAATTGCTTCACGTAGTGTGCCTTGTGGCATATAAGGACGTTGCGGTAAGAATAAACTGGTCACACAAGGATGTTCTACCAGACCAACTGTCTCAAAAGGATAAATCCCCGCCATCGCTTTTAATAGCGACGTTTTCCCTGTGCCAGATGGACCTTGAATTAATAAAGCATCACCATTTTTTAATTCAATATTTAAGTTATTAAGCAACAATCTACCTTGCTCATCTTTAATACCAAAATTTGATAACGCAACACGGTTAGAACATTTCATGGGGTGATGAATTTCTAAATGATCTAATTCATCCAACTTCGTCATAAAACCATAAAGACGATTTAAGCGCGCTTGATAGAGCGTAAACTCTTCATAGAACAAACGGAAGAAGGAAAGTGCGGTCATTAATCGGTTAAATGCTTGCACAGTTTGGTGCATATCGCCCAGTTTGATTTGTCCAGTAAAAAAACGAGGGGCTTGCAGCATTAACGGTAAGAGTTTCGCCACTCGTGTGACGCTTCCATTAAAGCCGTCTAATCCCAACATTCTTAATACAATTGCCCAACGGTTATGAATAATTTCGGCAAATTTGTTTTTCAGTAAATGCTGTTCTTGCTGTTCACCTTGATAGAACGCGATACTTTCCGCATTATCTCGCACTCGAATTAAAGAATAACGGTAGTCACCATTGAGTTTTTCTTTATTGAAGTTCAGCTTGATCAAAGGGTGACCAATCCATACAGACATTAATGTTGCCAGGATAATAAAGGCATAAATAAAGAAAACGACGCCTTTTTCGATATTCAAACCGAAAAGACTTAATATTCCAGAAAGTGACCAAAGAATGATGGTGAATTCAATGGTAGTCAGAATAGAATTAATCATACCGCGCACAATTTTGACGGTACTACTGATAAATTCACGTGCATCTTGTTCAATACGTTGATCAATATTATCGGGCAGATCTTTTTCGTATTTGAGGCGATAGTATTTTTTATTTTCTAACCATCGTTTAACAAGGACTTTATTCAAGTTTTCCAACCAACGGATTTCAAATACTTGTTGCAAGAAATAATCGGCGATGGAGTGGATAACTTGTACCAATACTAAGAGGGCATTCAGTTTTGCAAAGAACCAAAACTTATCCGCATCTAATTCCTGCATTGAGCTATAAAGCCCGTTATAGAAAAAAGAGTTGAGTACGCTGAAACGCACTTCTAACAAAATCATGGTAAACAACACCAGTAGCATAACGATGATTTTGATGCTGTTACGGCGATTAATTGAAGGAGATGCAATATGCCAAAACTTTTGACCAAATGAGGTTTGTTTTAATGCTATCATCATCATGCTAAAGCATAAAACTACCCAGAAAAGTGCGGTCAAAATCCAGCTTAAACTTGAGTTAAGTTCAGTTTGCCAATTCATTGATTATCCATAAAGTAAAAAACAAAAAAAGGGCGAAATGATTCGCCCTCGTATTGTGCGCTCAATTAAAACTCAACTTTCGTGTTGAAGATAAATTCACGTCCATAACCTAATGCAACAGGGATTAACGTGTTTGTTGCGTTACCAGAGGTAGATGGATAGTAAGTTTTATCTGTTAAGTTTTTACCGTTAAGTTGGAAGGATACTTTCTTGCCAGAGATTTTTGTATCGTAAGCAATAAAGGCATCATATACCACGGCATGAGGTAATTTGTATGCTTTTGTGTAATCACTGTTATAAGCATACCAAGAACCTAAATAACGAGCACCACCACCAACACGGATGTTACCAAAATCAAATTCACCTACGTTATAAGCTAAGAATAGAGAAGCTTGATGTTTTGGTACACCTGAAAGTTGTTGATTTACCGCATCAGGATAACGCTCGTTTTCAAGTGATTTTACTTTGGTGTAGGTATAGTTAGCTGCTACGCTTAGACTATCCGTAATTTGACCATTAAGATCAAATTCCACACCACGAGAACGTTGTTTGCCGACGATATTCAATTGCGCATTTGAACCAGAACCAACGGATTCAGCCACATTACGTTTGCTGATATTGAATAATGCAAGTGTCGCATTGAAACCTGAGTTTTCATATTTTGCACCAATTTCGAACGATTTGCCTTGTTCAGGTTTTAAATCTCCGCTCACAGGTGTTGCCACACTCATTTGTGGACGGAAAGACTCAGAGTAGTTTGCAAAGGTCGCAATATGTGGCGTAAATTTATATACGGCACCTAATTGATACAATAATTTACCATCGTGCTGATCGGTATTTCCGGTTTTTGTTAGATTTTGACCTTTTTTACAGTTTGCTGCATTTAAGCAATGACGTCCTGCAAATTGATCAAAGTACTCATAACGTAAACCACCCGTCATGATAAAGTTATCTGTAAAGTAGGCGGTATCTTGAATATAAACACCAACGGTTTTGAGATAGTTATATTGGTAGGCGTTGCCATTACCATTTTTATGTGCTGCAACAGGGCTGGTATAGTTTGGATTATCAATATTAATATCTGAATTTGTAATACCTTTGTTATAAATCGGTCCAAGATCACGAATATTACGCATTGCATCAATACCGGCTACAAAGCGGTTAGCAATATCACCAATACCAAATTCACCAACGATATTTAATGTGCCACTATGAACACGCTGGTCACCTTGTTGCTGTTCAATCTCTCGGCGTACATGACGTGCACTTAATTCAGGAGAGGTAATCTCGCCCTTTTTATTTTTAACTGCAGGGATAGCAACATCTGTGACGTTAATATTTGTAATACGAGCTTGATTGTAGAAATATTTGTAACGCGCATAGCTATAACCCGCATTTAATTTCCAACCATCACTTAATTTGTGTTCAATTTTAAAATCAATGTTATCGGTTTTGGCCGTGGTTTCATTATTTGGTTCATCTAAACGACGCGATACTGGAATATCCGGTAAGGCATTGGTCGCGGTTAAAAGATTAGTACCACGATCAAATGGCTCAAGAATATCTTTGTGTTCATAAGAAATAAGCACTTTAGTTTTATCATTTTCCCAAGAAAGAGAAGGGGCGTAAGTCGTATTTTTCACTTTGCCAAAATTACGCCAGTAGTCTTTTTCTTGTTTGTCATAAATAAAGCGGTAAGCGAAACCATTTCCTAAGCCACCAGTAAAATCTAATTGCGTTCCCCATAGGCTATGATTACCTAAAGTTCCACCAATGACATAGCGAGGTGTTTGTTGTGGTTTTTTAGTAATGATATTAACCACACCACCTGGATCTTGAATACCATAAAGTACAGATGCAGGCCCTTTTAACACTTCAACGGTTTCAGTTGTCGCGCTAAAGTTTTTAGCTGGGCCAGCTTGTAAACCGTTACGCATAATTGAGTTGTCACGGTTTCCACCAAAACCACGTTTTTGAATAGAGTCAAACATACCACCTAAGGTATTTGCTTGACTCACACCACTGACGTTATAAAGCGCATCAATGAGTGATTCAGGTTTGCGATCTTCTAGTAGTTTAGTTGAAAGAATATTTACTGTGTTTGGTGTGTCGAATACTGGCACTTCAGCTTTTGATACAACTGATGTCCCTGTCGTTTGGTAACCATTTTGTTTAATCCCCGTATCTTGAACGTTAATTTGCTCAAGTGTCTCGGTGTTTGTATCTACGGTTTGCTCAGTTTCTGCAAACGTAGAAATGGAAAAACTGGTTAAAAGTGCGGTTGAAATAAGGCTTAATTTAAAATTCATAATCGCTTCCCAATAGATAATAAAGAGCCTAAAGTATAGCAAAAACGTTTTCGTCAATCAATGCAAATTATTTTCATTTGTATGTATGCTTTATTCAGAAAGATTCATTCAAATTAAGCGGGGGATAAAAAGAAAAATCCCAAGCTAAAAAGCTTGGGATTGTAATATGGTGCGACTAGCTGGACTCGAACCAGTGACCCCCACCATGTCAAGGTGGTGCTCTAACCAACTGAGCTATAGTCGCGTAAAAGATGTGGCAGATGATAAACAGTTTTAATGATGAAAACAAGGGGATTTGTTTTAAGTTAAATTTAGCTGCTAAAAAAATAACCAAAATTTGTTGCAAAAACTCTCAGTGCTTGTTTTGATTTTACTGTGGTTTAAGCGTATAATGCGCGACGGTTTTTATCTCGGATGAGCCGAAATTAAAAAAGCTTTTTTAAATTGTAACTATTTGTGGAGTTTAGATAATGTCTAGAAAATTAAGAAGAACGAAGATTGTATGTACAATGGGTCCAGCTACAGACCGCGATAACAATCTTGAAAAAATTATCGCAGCAGGCGCTAATGTTGTACGTATGAACTTTTCTCACGGTACACCAGATGATCATATTGAGCGTGCTGAGCGTGTTCGTTCGATCTCGAAAAAATTAGGTAAAACCGTGGCAATTTTAGGTGACTTACAAGGCCCTAAAATTCGTGTTTCTACTTTTAAAGACGGCAAAATTTTCTTAAATGTTGGTGATAAATTTATTCTTGATGCGGAATTACCAAAAGGTGAAGGTAATCAAGAAGCCGTTGGTTTAGACTATAAAACACTTCCACAAGATGTTGTACCAGGCGATATTCTTTTATTAGATGATGGCCGTGTTCAATTAAAAGTCCTTTCTACTGATGGTGCAAAAGTATTTACTGAAGTGACAGTTGGTGGTCCATTATCAAACAATAAAGGGATCAACAAATTAGGCGGTGGTTTATCTGCAGATGCATTAACTGAAAAAGATAAAGCAGATATCATCACAGCTGCACGTATCGGTGTAGATTACTTAGCTGTATCGTTCCCTCGTTCAAGTGCAGATTTAAACTATGCGCGTGAATTAGCAAAACAAGCAGGTTTAGACGCGAAAATCGTTGCTAAAGTTGAACGTGCTGAAACGGTTGTTGATGAAGCAGCAATGGATGATATCATCCTTGCTTCTGATGTCATCATGGTTGCGCGTGGTGACTTAGGTGTTGAGATTGGTGACCCAGAATTAGTTGGCGTACAGAAAAAATTAATTCGTCGTTCACGTCAATTAAACCGTGCGGTTATTACTGCAACTCAAATGATGGAGTCAATGATCAGCAACCCAATGCCTACTCGTGCAGAAGTGATGGACGTGGCAAATGCGGTATTGGATGGTACTGACGCGGTAATGCTTTCAGCAGAAACTGCAGCAGGGCAATATCCAGCTGAGACTGTGGCGACAATGGCTCGCGTATGTTTAGGTGCAGAAAAAATGCCAAGCATCAATGTTTCTAAACACCGTTTAGATCGTGAGTTCAGAGATATTGAAGAATCTGTAGCGATGTCAGCAATGTATGCTGCAAACCACTTAAACGGTATCGCTGCAATCATTACCTTAAGCCACTCTGGTCGTACACCATTATTAATGTCACGTATCAGCTCAGGTTTACCAATCTTTGCACTTTCTCGTGTTCAAGAAACATTAAACCGTTGTGCATTATACCGCGGTGTGACACCAGTTCATTTTGATGGTGAATCTCGTAGCTCTGCAGGTGCAAAAGCAGCGATTAACCTATTAAAAGAAAAAGGTTATTTAGTTTCTGGTGATGTTGTTTTATTAACACAGGGTGATGAGTCAGAAGGTACAACTAACGTTTGTCGAACTTTAACTGTTGAATAATCAACATTCATGAATAAAAAAGAGCGGTGGATTTTTCCATCGTTTTTTTATATCTAAAATATTGAAAATATTGACCGCACTTTTTTCTTAAAACCACCTCGTATTTGCGGTATCATAAGCACAGTTTTTAGTTTAAATTGAAATCCTTATGGCCTCACAAAGACAAATCCAATCTCCAGATCAGAAAACTGAACAAGTTAGCATCCCGCCTCATTCCACTGAAGCTGAACAAGCCGTACTTGGCGGCATTATGTTGAGTAATCAACATTGGGATGGTATTGCAGAAAGAGTGATCGCTGAGGATTTTTATACTTTTGCGCATAAAGCAATCTTCCAAACCATGGAAGAATTAATGCGTAATCAAAGCCCGATTGATTTAATCACCCTTTATCAAGCCCTTAAAGCGAAAGGTATTAGCGATTCTGTAGGCGGTTTTGCTTATTTAGCCGATCTTTCTAATAACACGCCAAATGCCATTAATATTTTGGCTTATGCTGAAATCGTGCGTGAAAAAGCGATTTTACGTGAGCTTATTGCTGTGGGAAATCGTATCGCAGAAAACAGCTATTCTCCGAAAGGCAAAGACATCAAAATGGTGTTGGATGAGGCTGAAAGAGAAGTGTTTGCTATTGCTGAAAAACGCAGTTCTTCAACTGAAGGGCCACAAAATGTGATCAGCGTGTTGGAAAGTACTATTGCTCGAATTGATACCTTAAGTAAGCTTGAAAATCATAGCGGTGTGACAGGAGTCACAACGGGCTTTGTTGATTTAGATAAGAAAACAGCAGGTTTACAGCCTTCAGACCTCATCATTGTCGCTGCACGTCCTTCTATGGGTAAAACCACGTTTGCGATGAACCTTTGTGAAAATGCCGCCATGGCAAGTGATAAGCCTGTGTTGGTATTCAGTTTAGAGATGCCTGCGGAACAAATCATGATGCGTATGATTGCCTCTCTTGCTCGCGTGGACCAAACCAAAATTCGTACTGGTCAAAATTTGGATGAAACGGAATGGAGCAAAATTGCCAGCGTGTTTGGGATGTTTAAGCAAAAAAATAACCTTTATATCGATGATTCTTCAGGTTTAACTCCAACAGAATTGCGCTCTCGAGCACGTCGTGTGTACCGCGAAAACAATGGTTTAAGCATGATTATGGTGGATTACCTTCAGTTAATGCGTGCACCGGCATTCTCAGATAACCGAACCTTAGAGATTGCTGAGATTTCACGTTCTTTAAAAGCCTTAGCGAAAGAATTAGAAGTCCCCGTTGTAGCTCTTTCCCAGCTTAACCGTACGTTGGAACAACGTGCAGATAAACGCCCAGTAAACTCGGACTTGCGTGAATCAGGCTCTATTGAACAGGATGCTGACTTGATCATGTTTATTTATCGTGACGAAGTGTATAACGATAATTCTGAAGATAAAGGTGTTGCTGAAATCATTATTGGTAAACAACGTAACGGTCCGATTGGTCGTGTACGTTTAGCATTTAACGGTCAATTCTCACGCTTTGATAACCTTGCCGAACAGCGTGAATACAGAGATGATTATTAGGCAAGAGATAACGGATTAGAAAAATGAACGTAAAACCGGCAACAGCGAAAATCAGTTCGCTTGCCCTAAAACATAATTTACAAGTTATTAAAGAAAAAGCACCACACAGCAAAATTATTGCCGTGGTAAAAGCAAACGCATATGGTCATGGTGTGGTATTTGTTTCATCCGCTTTAGAAAGCATGGTGGACTGCTTTGCCGTGGCTCGTTTAGAAGAGGCGTTATCTTTACGCTCTAACGGTATTATTAAACCGATCTTATTGCTAGAAGGTTTTTTTGATGAAAAAGATCTGCCTATTATTGCAGTAAATAATATTGAGACGGTGGTACATAACCGCGAACAGCTTGAAGCATTAAAACGAGCTGTGGTACCAAGTCCAATCAAAGTTTGGTTGAAGATTGATACCGGTATGCACCGTTTAGGTGTGTCACTTGATGAAGTGGATTATTTTTATCAAGAGCTGAAAAAACTTCCTCAAATTCAACCGCACTTAGGTTTTGTGAGTCATTTTAGTCGAGCAGATGAATTAGATTCTGATTACACTCAAGTTCAGCTCGATCGTTTCCTTCAAGCCACAAAAAATAAAGAGGGAGAGCGAACCATTGCCGCATCAGGTGGAATCCTATTCTGGCCAGAAGCGCATCTAGATTGTATTCGACCAGGGATTATTATGTATGGTATTTCACCAACAGATACTGTAGGTGCTGAATTTGGTTTAACTCCTGTGATGAATTTAACGTCATCTTTGCTTTCTGTACGTGAGCATAAAAAAGGGGAGCCTGTTGGCTATGGCGGTATTTGGACGAGTCCGAAAGATACCAAAATTGGTGTAGTCGCTATTGGTTACGGTGATGGATATCCGCGTGATGTGCCAGAAGGTACGCCAGTTTATCTAAATGGTCGAATTGTTCCTATTGTCGGTCGCGTCTCAATGGATATGCTGACGGTGGATTTAGGTCCAGATAGCCAAGATAAAGTCGGTGATGAAGTGATTTTATGGGGTAAGGAATTACCAATTGAAACGGTAGCTAAATACAGTGGTATTTTAAGCTATGAATTGATTACAAAATTAACGCCACGTGTTATAACAGAATATGTCGATTAATTGTTTTTGTAAGAAAGCAAAAATGTAAAGAATTCAATTTTTAAAAGGAAATATTCATGAAAAACATCAACCCAACCAATACACCAGCTTGGAAAGCACTTGAAGCTCATCAATCTCAGCTGGCTAATACCACGATTGCTGATTTGTTCAAACAAGAACAAAATCGTTTTAACGATTATTCTTTAACTTTTGAAAATCAAATCTTAGTGGATTTTTCTAAAAATAAAATTAATCAAGAAACCCTTAAATTGCTTCGTCAATTAGCCAAAGAATCGGCATTAGATGAAGCAATTAATGCTATGTTTACAGGCGAGAAAATTAATCGTACAGAAAATCGTGCCGTATTACATACCGCACTTCGTAACCGTTCAAATACACCAGTATATGTAGATGGCAAAGATGTGATGCCAGAAGTGAATGCAGTATTAGCGAAAATAAGCGCGTTCTGTGATCGTGTGATTTCAGGTGAGTGGAAAGGTTATACCGGAAAAGCAATTACTGATGTGGTGAATATCGGTATCGGTGGTTCAGACTTGGGGCCTTACATGGTGACTGAAGCGCTTCGTCCTTATAAAAATCACTTGAATATGCACTTTGTTTCAAACGTAGATGGTACACATATCGCTGAAACGTTGAAAAAAGTAAATCCTGAAACCACACTTTTCTTAGTCGCATCTAAAACCTTTACCACACAAGAAACCATGACCAATGCGAATTCTGCGCGTGATTGGTTATTGGCGGCAGCGAAAGATAACAGCGCGGTGGCAAAACACTTTGCTGCACTTTCGACCAACGGTAAAGCGGTAGCAGAATTTGGTATTGATACAAACAATATGTTTGAATTCTGGGATTGGGTTGGTGGACGTTATTCTTTATGGTCTGCAATCGGTCTTTCAATCGCACTTTCAATTGGCTTTGATAATTTTGAAGCACTATTAAGTGGTGCGCATGAAATGGATAAACATTTCCGTACTGCACCATTAGAAAAAAATATCCCAGCGACATTAGCGTTAGTAGGCTTATGGAATACTAACTTCCTTGGTGCACAAACTGAGGCAATTTTACCTTATGACCAATATTTACACCGTTTTGCGGCTTATTTCCAACAAGGCAATATGGAATCAAACGGTAAATATGTCGATCGTAATGGCGATGTTATCCGTGATTATCAAACGGGCCCAATTATTTGGGGGGAACCGGGTACAAACGGTCAACATGCGTTCTATCAATTGATTCACCAAGGTACGATGTTAATTCCTTGTGATTTTATCGCGCCGGCACAAAGTCATAACCCATTAGGTGACCATCACAGCAAATTGTTATCAAACTTCTTTGCACAAACTGAAGCACTTGCTTTTGGTAAAACCAAGGAAGAAGTTGAAGCAGAGTTTGTGAAAGCCGGTAAATCGTTGGATGAGGTAAAAGACATTGTGCCATTTAAAGTCTTTACAGGTAACAAACCGACCAACTCTATTTTAGTGCAGAAAATTACACCATTTGTTCTTGGCGCATTAATTGCGATGTATGAACACAAAATTTTTGCACAAGGTGTGATTTTTAATATCTTTAGTTTCGACCAATGGGGCGTGGAATTAGGTAAACAATTAGCGAATCGAATTCTTCCTGAATTGGCAGACAAAGAGAAGGTTTCAAGCCATGATAGCTCAACCAATGGATTGATTAACCAATTCAAAGCATGGCGATAATATAAAGTAAAAAGTGCGGTCAAAACAGACCGCACTTTTTTATTTTCATTAAACTGATTTGACTTTCCACATACAGCCTACGCTGATAAAAATTAGTGCCACAGCGACATAAAAAACAGAGTTGTAATGCCAAATTTCCGCAATAATACCCGCAATAGGTCCTCCGATAATCCAACTACTTTTCGCTGCATTACTAAATAAGGTGGTGGCAGTACCCATTTTAGTCGGCATTAAGTCTTGGAAATACACCATCCCAATGGTAGCGGTAATACCGATAAAAATCGCATTAAGCATTTGTAATCCGATAAGCTGCCAAGTTTGTTCAGCGAATAATAAACTTGAATAGAAGGCGAGCCCTGAAACTAAAGCAATCATCATCAAGTGTTTTTTACTGAAATATTTGGTGAGATAACCCGCTAATATCATCACGGGGATTTCCAATCCCGCAGCAGTTCCCATTAATGTTCCCGCCAGTTCTTTGTTTAAATGTAATTCATTAATCACAAATAATGGCATATTAATGAGATACATGCTGTTACAGGTCCAAAGTAATAGGTTAGCGATGAACAAGTAAATCACACTTTTTCTTGGTGGCGTATTGTCTAAAATCTCTTGATTTTTAACCGCACTTTGACGAGGAATTTTCGGCAATAATTTGCTGACGCCTGCACATAGTAAAAAGGCAGAACCTGCCACCAAATACATGTAATCAAAGCCCCAGTTTAACGCAATGAAAAAAGAAAGCGGTGGCCCAACAATCCAAGCCAATGAGATTTGAGTTCGCATAATTGTGGTGAACATCACCGCTTCACGATGACTACTTTCAGCATATTCTCGCGCTAAAGCAAAAGATTGCGGATTAGCGGATGAACCTAGCCCTAATAGCGTGGTACCGATAATAATCAACACATAATAATTTCGACTATAAGCAAAAATGAGACAGCCAAGCACGGCAATCAAACAGCAAACAATCATCACTTTTCGACGGTCATCTTGCTTATCAGAATATTTGGCCAGAATTTGGCTCAAGATAATGCCAATAATGGCATTGACTGAATAGAACAAGCCCACAAAAAAAGGTGAAACTTGAATCTCTTGAGAGAGATATAAACTCAGGGTCGGCGTTTGAAACGCAGATGCAATCCCCGTTAAAAAGGCAATCAATAGAAAATTGAATGCCACAATATTGGATGGCGTTGCGTTTTGTTGTTGAACAAACATAGTCATTAATTTTAATAAAAAAATATAGTTGGAAATAAAAGTGCGGTTAATTTTAACCGCACTTTCATGTTTTATTTTGTTGCGTTAGAACGTTTATCTAATTCAGCTTTGATCTTAGCCATATTTTCTTGCGTGAAGAAATTATCAATATTTTTCCAAACAGAATGATAGCCGTAAGGGCCTTGTTGCATTTCACGTTTGGCTTCATTGAGATCCCAATTTTGATAAATCACACGGTAGCTTGCAACAATTAAGCCAGTTCTATCAGCGCCATGATAACAATGTACTAAAACCGCACCATTTTTTTGGTGTTGTTTGATTTGCCACAGAATATCAGCCACTTCATCTGGACTGATTGACCAAGTCAGTAATGGGGTATTAATCAAGTTGATCTTAGTATGACCAAATGCTTGTTTATCATCATTACGGTCAAAAAAGCGTAAATTCACAATCGTGTGAATATTCAACTTATTTAATAATGTTTCAGATTGCGGCTCTAATTGCTCACTACGGTAAAATTTATTATCAATCTGATATAAATTTTCCTGTTCGCTGATTAGCGTTGCCCAATGTTCTGTATTTTTTAGCGGTTCACTTGGTGTTGTCGTACAGGCGACTAATGAAAAAGCCGTTAAAGCAAAAAGGACATTTTTGCTCATCTTGTATAAATTGAAATGAGTTTGTTGCATAAAAACCTTTTAAATATATTGAATAGCCGGTAAATAACCGATCATTAAATCTAACGGGCGATTGCTGGTTATTGTATTCTCTCTGTTCTCAATGAAAAATCTTGATGTCATGGCTTTTTCACCATGATTCAAGAAAATTTCAATAATCGAGCGATCAAAGAAAATTTCAACAGTCTGCAGATTTTCAATTTCGCAGAAACGTTTTGTATCGAATTTCTCCATTAATTCCGTTTGTTCGCTTTGACTGCGATCTAAGCAAATCAAACCATTTTCGTAAGATAGACGCAGTGATTGTCCTTTTTCATTTTGGAAGAAGGTTAAGTCAAAGGCTTGGTTATTTACCTCAAATTTAAGATACGCACGATCTAAATTAGCAATATCCGCTTTTTCATCAAGATGAAGCGCTGAAAGTGCGGTCAGATTTTCGCATATTTTAGCAATCGGACGTTGATAAATTTTCGTCCCTTCTAAACGCAATTCTCTTGGTAAAGTTAAAGCTGAATGCCATTTAAATTTATCTGTTGGGTAAGTTAAATCTGGTAAACCAATCCAACCGAAAAGCACAGCATAAGCTTGATTATCTAAGCCAGCAAATGTTTGTGGTGCATAGAAATCAAAGCCCTGATCTAATTCGCCGATATAGTCTGCTTCAAAGGTTAAATCCGTTAATTTGCCCACTGCATAAGTTGCATGATAATTATTTTGGAATTGATGAGCTTCTCGAGCTTTACCTTGTGGCGACCAAATAAACACATCTTTATCACCGATCTTCAATAGGTCAGGGCATTCCCACATAAACACGTTTTTGTTGTCAAAAGCAGGCAAGGAAAGCTCACCTAATAAACGAGGCGTATCTTCAAGATTGTCCATTTCAAAAATAATGGCTGTTCCTGTGAGGTTTTCTCGCTGTGCACCACAGATAAAACGGATTTTTCCGTCTTCAGTAAAATACGGTTTAGGATCACGAACATGCTCTGTATAACCTTCTGGTGCATTTTCAATTAACGGACGTTTGCTAAGCAATTTCCCATTAAGATTGAAAATTGCTAAATTTTGATAAGGCACGCGTTGATTATCACTTGGTCGACGAGTATTGCCAGTATAGAACATGGCCAATTTGTCACCAACTTTTAAAGCGCCACCAGAATAACAGCCGTGAGACTCAAAAAGCTCGCAAGGAATCAGATCATCTGCTGATTGATAATGTTGGAAATCTTTCGTGATTAAATGCTTCCAATGTTTCATCCCGTGAATTGCATCGAATGGAAACCATTGGTAGAACAGATGATACTTTTCACCATCAAAGATCAAACCATTCGGATCATTCATTAAGCCCGTTAGTGGAGCAATATGAAAGTGCGGTCGAAAATCCTTGTCTTTTTGCACGGTTTCAGCAATTTCTGCGAGTTCGCCTTTTTCTGCAGCTAGGATGCTTTTGTATTTGCCATTATTGAAAATAATCATCGTGATCGTGCCTCGTTAATGTGATCGGGTAAGTAAAAGGTGCAATAATTTGCACCTTTGATCCTTAGTCGGCTAGGAACGCTGCTAATTGTGCTTTATTTGGTAGCGCAGACATTGCCCCTTTTGCTGTCGTAGCAAGGGCACCACAAGCATTGGCTTGACGGATAATTTGCACAAGTACATCATTTTCTTTCCAGTTTGGATGCTGTGAAAGCCCCGCAAGCAGACCACCAACGAAGGCATCACCTGCGCCTGTTGTATCAACTGGTTGTAAGGCTTTTCCGGCAATTACATCTTTTTTACCTTCTAAGTGATAGAGCGCGCCATCTTTACCTAGAGTCACGATAATCAATTTTTCAGGATAAAGTGCGGTCACCTTTTCAAAGGCTTTTTCAAGGCTATCAGTATTGGTTAAAAGTGTTAATTCTTCTTCAGAGAATTTTAATACGTCAGCTAATGCAACGGCTTCCATTACCACGGTTTTCATTTCTTCTAGGCTAGACCAAAGTGATTCACG
>OBVW01000689.1_pt1 | contig 14922 bp, 20 predicted proteins | sample 1495141 | NCBI WGS metagenome assembly OBVW01 (sample SAMEA2580013, study PRJEB22360) | human gut metagenome | biome: human gut; feature: human-associated habitat; material: faeces | place: Denmark | collected 2008/2010
TTGGTTTAATTATAGAGCTTACTTGCATAACTTGTCAAGTATCGAGCCAGAAAATCCGGGAAGGAATTTAAAAAACACTGGATTTTTAATTTCAAGAGCATTTGTATTGCTTTTGTGCGTACAATATGATAGAATATGCTTGAATCTATCATGGAAGGAGTTCTAGGTAATGGCAGCAAAAACAGCAAACCTCTATGCCCGAATAGAGCCGGATGTAAAAGAGCAGGCAGAGCACATCCTCTCTGCGCTGGGGATTCCTGTTTCGAACGCGATCAACATATTCTACAAACAGATCATCCTTCAGCGCGGACTCCCCTTCGAGGTCAAACTTCCGACTGGAAAACCGATCCAGATTGAAGAACTGAACGAAGACCAGCTTCATGCAGAACTCGAGAAAGGGTACTTGGACATGCAGGAAGGGTACACCAAACCGGCAGACAAAGTATTTTCTGAGATTCGTAAGGATTATAGCCTATGACCTATCGTATCGAGATGACAGATCAGGCCGAAAACGATCTTCGAGAGATTTTAGAATACGTGGCTTTTTCTTTGCTGGCACCAGATAACGCTGTCCGGCTTTTGAATCGACTGGAAGATAGAATTTCGGCTCTTTTTCAAATGCCCCAACGCTTTAAGCCTTACGATAAGGAGCCATGGAACTCTCGAGGTCTCAGGATGATGCCGGTAGACAATTTCATTGTCTTCTATATCCCGGATTCTGATAAAAGGATTGTAACCGTTATCCGCGTCATGTATGGCGGACGAGACATAGACAATGTGCTTGGAGCTACATCCCAAAATTGAATATGTACATCATACAAAGCAAGCATCGGCCATCCGTCGATGCTTGTTTTTCTCTCAAAAGGTCTCCTGTAATTTTGGCATATATCAAAAGTAGGAAAACATGGTTTTTGACACACGATTTTTGGGTGTGTCAAAAGGTATAGTTTTTGGCACACAGCATGCAGAGGAGGAACAGCAGACATGATTATTTTTTACGTGCGGTGTTCAACAGCCGAGCAGAATGAGGCACGCCAGCTCGAAGATGCCAAGCTGCACAAGGCTGACAGAATTTTCATCGATAAGGCTTCCGGCAAAAACAAAGACCGCCCCCAGCTCACGGCCATGCTTGCCTTTGCCCGGGAGGGCGACACGGTGGTATGCTCTGACATCTCGCGGATCGCGCGCAACACACGGGATTTGCTGTTCATCATAGACGAGCTGCAAAGAAAGGGCGTCGCATTTATGAGCCTTAAAGAATCCATCGACACCGCCACGCCGCAGGGGCAGTTTATGTTGACGGTTTTCGGCGCTCTGGCCCAGCTTGAGCGCGACTGCATCCGTCAGCGCGCCAAGGAAGGCATGTTGATTGCAAAGCGGGAAGGACGTCTCAAAGGCCGCCCGCAGATCGATACCGACGAGAAAAATTTCCGGGCTGTCTGTACCCTCTGGCGCGCCGGAAAGATCACCGCCGTTCAGGCGCAGCAGCGTCTTAACATGTCTCCCAGCACCTTTTACCGCCGAGTGAAAACGCTTGGTACATAAGAGAATTTGTTCCATACCTGCACTCACTATCTTGGAGTCTCGGATGCTATCCCGTACTACCTTGTATTATTTCAGACTCTTATAGTTTGACAGAAGTTTTCTTCCTGCACAAGTCGCCGAACGTTTTTACGCTCACAAAGCAACTCGTGTATTATAGTGTAATTTTCAAAGAAAAACTCATTGATATTTACACGAATATTTGATATACTATAATTAGCACTTTGAAGGAGGTCTGATTATGTACCGAAAAATTATGAGCTTTTTAGAAGTGTGGAAAGACAGCGAACACCGTAAACCCCTTATTTTACAGGGAGCAAGGCAGGTCGGTAAAACCTATTCCATTTTAGAGTTTGGTCGCACCTGTTATGAGAATGTGGCGTATTTTAACTTTGAAACCAATCCAAAGCTGAATGAAACTTTTGAGGAAAATATCAGTCCCGATTATCTGATACCCATTTTGTCACACATTGCAAGGCAAACGATAGTAAAGGAAAAAACGCTGATAGTATTCGACGAGGTACAGCTTTGCGAACGGGCTTTAACTTCTCTGAAATACTTTTGCGAAGACGCTCCCGATTATCATATTATTGTAGCGGGAAGTCTGCTCGGCGTTGCAGTGAACAGAGCGAAGTTCTCATTCCCCGTAGGCAAGGTGGATATGAAAACCCTCTATCCTATGGATATGGAGGAATTTATGGTAGCCTGCGGTGAAAGCGCCCTTGTGGAGCAGATTAAGAAATGCTTTGCAGAGGATACACCTTTACCCTCTGCCTTGCACGATGCGGCAATGCAGCTTTACCGTCAATATCTTATCGTCGGCGGTATGCCTGAATGCGTAATGCAGTTTGTGGAAACAAAGGATTATATCCTTGTGCGCCATACGCAGGATACTATACTGGCAAGCTATCTCAATGATATGAGCAAGTATAACAATCCGAATGAAATCAAAAAAACAAGGCTTGCTTATGACAACATCACCGTGCAGCTTTCCAAGAAAAATACCCGTTTCCAATATAAGCTGATTAAAAAAGGCGGCAGGGCTTCCGAGTTTGAAAACGCTATCGGATGGCTTTGCCTGTCGGGTATCGTGTCGCAGGTTTACAAGGTTGAGCAGATAAAAAAGCCCCTTGAGAACTATCGTGACATTGATGCATTCAAGATTTATGTTTCCGACTTAGGACTGCTCTGTGCAAAGAAAGACTTAGCGGCAAACGATGTCCTCTATATGGTCGAGGAACTGAACGACTTTAAAGGCGGTATGGCTGAAAACTATGTTAATGTGCAGCTTGCCATTAACGGATATAAGACCTACTATTGGGAGTCCGAGCGTGGAGCTGAGATAGATTTTGTCATTCAGCGTGACGGTGAGCTTATTCCCATTGAGGTCAAGTCTGCCGACAACACACGGGCAAAGAGCTTAAAGGTTTATATGGAAACCTACAAGCCTGCTTACGCCATCAAACTCTCTGCAAAAAACTTTGGCTTCGAGGATAATAAAAAGACTGTTCCTCTTTACGCCGCATTTTGTATCTAAAATCAATCCTATTGCATGGAGGATGTTATGTCATTAGCTTCCCCATATGACGATAAAACCGGTTTGCCGAAGGATAAAAGCTATCTGGAACATGGCCTCCCTGTGTTCCTTTGGGAGTCCGTGCGCCAGATGGACGCTGCATGGAAAAAACTCGACAACGGTGAAAAGTATCTGCGTTGGGACTGCGATTACTGTAATCTGCAAAGCGACATCAATATCGCAGAAACAAACGGGCAGATCAGCACAGAACAGGCTTGGTATCTGCGCGAGAAGTATTTGAGAATGGAAAGGATATAAGGCCATGCCGGTGATTTTGATTTTATCCATATGCCGCAGCGCAATAAAACGTATGCAGGAGCGAATGGAAACAAAATTTCCGTTATCTATCAGGGCGAACAGTATATGCTGAAATTCCCGCCCGTACATACCAAAAACAAGGACATGAGCTACTTCAAACCGGCTGGATCAATCAATCCAACCGGTTTTATTTCATCCAAAGTCCGCCAATAGTTACTTGTTCAGGTACAAAAAGCGGCAACATTGCCGCTTTTTGTAAGAGCGGGCCTCCTGTCGGCATTCTCAGGTACGCCGAAAACCGGCAACATTGCCGCTTTTTCGTAAGTGCAGGCTTCTGTCAGCATTCTCAGGCATGCCGAAAACCGGCAACATTGCCGCTTTTTCGTAAGTGCAGGCTTCTGTCAGCATTCTCAGGCATGCCGAAAACAGGCAACATTGCCGCTCTTTATAGAGGCGGCCTCTTGCCGGTATTTAAAGTGCTACACTAAAGTTGTAACGGGAGTGGCTAATAAGATATAATGAATCTTATATAGGGATGAGCAAAACCTATGTTTTGCTCATCCCTAATGCTTTATCTTAATTATGAATTGCTCCCCTTAAAAACAGGTCTATTTTAAGGGAATAACTTTAAGAGTAAGGGAATGTGTCCCTTGTACTCAGGATAGTAGCCAATCAATCAGGTATAAGGATTTGATGCCATCGTAGGAATTGATATAGTTTCTATCCATCGACAGTACGATCTTCTCGTAGTTGTCCGGTATCATGCGCAGCGGCCTTAACTCACGTTCACGGGTTTCTGGCGACTGCATGCTTTCTGTTACTTGGATATACAGCTTATCATTTGGCTTTTCCGCAACAAAGTCGATTTCTGTCTCTCCGACCTTGCCAATATAGACACGGTAGTCACGACGAATCAGCTCCAAGAACACGATGTTTTCAATAATGTGGCCTCGGTCTACATCACGGTAACCGAGCAGCATATTGCGGAAACCCATATCGATGATGTAATTCTTACCTAATGTTTTCAGCAGCTGCTTGCCCTTGACATCATATCTGCCTACAGAGTAGAAAATAAAAGCACTGCGAAGCATGGCAATGTATTTGTCCACCGTTTTCCCGGCGACATTTTTTCCTTTCCCGGTTTGAATATCGCCTTCATTGGAGAGAACATTACCAATGCTGTTGGGAGAAGTAATGCTACCAATGTTGGAGCAAAGGAACAGCATGATTTTCTGAAGCATTCCCTGATCAGCCTGATTGTTGCGCTGAAGAATATCACGCAGTACAACAGTGGAATAGATGCCCTCCAAGGCCTGATTGCTTCTTGCCTCGTTAAACTGATATTCTCTCAGAATTGGCATACCTCCGAATTGCAGGTAACGCTGGAACTTTTCTTCTATAGTGACTGAAGGCTCAAATTCGTAAAAAGTCAGAAACTCCTTAAATGACAACGGTAGCATACGGATTTCTACATATCTGCCGGAAAGCAGAGTAGAAAATTCTGTGGAAAGCAAGTAGGCATTGGAGCCGGTGATGTAGATATCCACATCAAAGTCGAGACGGAAAGACTCGATGGCTTTTTCCCAATGCTCTACAGCTTGGAGTTCATCAAATATAAGATAGGTCTTTCCAGACTTCTCTATGCGTTCACTGACATAGTCATAGAAAGCAAGATAGTTAGAAAGATTTCGATAACGCAGTGACTCCATATTCATGTGAATGATGTTTGCCTCGGATACTCCGTTATCGGACAGATATTGATGAAACAGGTCCAGCAGGGATGATTTTCCGCATCGGCGGATGCCGGTGACGATTTTAACCAGATCCACATCTTTATTTTGAATGAGCTGTTCTAAATACTCAGGGCGATTTATAAGTTCAGCCATGACGCACCTCCTAAATTTCTTATCTTTATTATACTCAGAAATCCGAAAAAATCAATACTTTCAGACTTGAAAGTCTGAAAGTTTATAAATTATTTTAGTTTTCGACATTAAACGCCCGAAACTTTACTGGCAAATTAACTTTTCCATCTGTACGTCAAAAATACTTATTTTAAGTTAATTACTGAATTTGAAATAAGAGAGCCAGATTTGTATTCTTATTTCAGTTTACGCAATTCATATGAAGCACGAACGGCAGCATAGCCGAAAAACGATATTTTTTAGTCACTGGTGTTACAAAAATGCTTGACCACAACAACCACAACAGAGCGAACCTCTTGCCGGCGTTCTTCAGGCCATGCCGAAAACCGGCAACATTGCCGCTTTTTTCATAAATTCCCTTTAATGCTAGAATTTACTTTACCGGATATATGTCCGGCAAATTTCTATTAGGGGGTTTACCTATGAAAAAGCCGAAAAAAGAATACACAATAGGAGAATGGGTTACAAATTGGCTCGAGAACTATGCGCAGCCATCCCGAAAAGACAGCACCATGAAAATATATCGGGACGCATTGCGCAGGTTATACCTCGAATATCCCGATGTTATGCAGCGTAGGCTAACTGATCTAACTGCGTTAGAATTTGAAAGTATGTTGAACAGCCTGATTGACAAATATGCTAAATCCACACTTCGGCATATGCGGATACTGATGAATCAAAGCTATAAAGCAGCCAAAAAGGCGGGTATCACCTTTGCAAATCCGATTCAGGGCACAGAGCTTCCCAAGAATGCCAGGGAAAAAGAGATTACGCCTTTGACCGCAGAAGAACAGTCTGCTTTTGAAGCACATCTTTCTGTTCTCCCCCTCATCGATGATTACGCTTTGAGAATTCTTCTCCTGACCGGATTAAGACGCGACGAGCTTCGTCTTCTTCAGTGGAGTGATTGGAATCAGAAAAACAGAATGCTCACGATTCGGACAAGTAAAACGGTTGCCGGTATCCGACAATTACCGCTTATTCCGGAAGTACAAAGCATGCTTTGTATCCTGCACGTTCGCTCCGCGCACCGACCAGACGACTATATTATCAGCCAACACGACGGAAATCCCGTATGTAAAACGCATTTCCGACACATTTGCAATAAGGTTGCCCGTGCAGCTGGCCTCCGGCATATAACCCCGCATATGCTCCGGCATACCTTTGCAACGCGCTTGATTGAAAACGGCGCTGATCCTAAAAGCGTTTCTCTTTTACTTGGACACACAACCGTGCAATTTACACTTCAGCACTACGTGCATCCGGACTTTGAATACCTGCAACGTCAAGTTTATAAAATCTCTCTGCAACACAGAGCCTAAAAAACCGGCAACATTGCCGCTTTTAGTATAGGCGGGAAATGCGTCGGCACCTTTGCCGTTTTTGGTAGGGGCGGGTGTTCCTGCCGGTGTTTTGAGGCTGCATTGTAAAAACCGGCAACATTGCCGCTTTTTGAATGTTTTCTTCTTTTTATCGATTACAGCCGCTGCCGCCGCATGAAAATTTTTTGTGAACGGCATATTGACACCTGAAAAAAGAACCGCTATAATTAAAACAAATGAAAATCGTCCGACATACTCGGACGAGGCTAGGCCGCTTGCTGATTTGGCGATCAAACAGGCGGTTCCAGATGATACAGCATCTGAAAACTTCCATAGTCAGTCGTGCGATATATCGGACGATTGGATTTACGTGGCTATTGTACCACATAAATTACGACTTTGCAAGGCTTTTCGGATTGCACAATCTGGAAAGCCTTTTCATTTTGTTCCTTGAAAACTACATGAGCCTTCGATGGGGATACTCACAGCAAATCAGTGCCGCAGCCGCGCATCTCTGCTTGTGAGAAATACGAGGACTTACACAGGCGGACAAAACTGGCTGTGCCTCAGGAAGCGACATCGACGCAAGGACAAAATAAACTCAGAAATAATCAATACGGACTCCTACTCCGTACTGGTTTTTTCTTAATCGATGCGCACAGCAGTACATCCTACTGTGCGCATACATTAAGAAAAAATTTTGGAGGTGACACCCGGATTTGAACCGGGGAATCAGGGTTTTGCAGACCCACGCCTTACCACTTGGCTATGTCACCAGATTTTGAAAAAGGCGCTCTAGGGGCGCCTTTTTCTTTTTGGAGCGGACGACGAGGCTCGAACTCGCTACCTCCACCTTGGCAAGGTGGCGCTCTACCAGATGAGCTACGTCCGCATATTGGTGCCTCCGATCGGAATCGAACCAATGACACGGGGATTTTCAGTCCCCTGCTCTACCAACTGAGCTACAGAGGCAAATGTGGCGACCCGGAACGGGCTCGAACCGTCGACCTCTAGCGTGACAGGCTAGCGTTCTAACCAGCTGAACTACCGGGCCACATTTTGGTGGGGACAATAGGACTCGAACCTATGACCCCCTGCTTGTAAGGCAGGTGCCCATTTTCTCTAGCACTATATTCATCTTCAAGTACACAAAAACCGGCAACATTGCCGGTTTTTAATTTTCCTCGCCCCAAGCGAGAGATTTAAGGAGGTTTCATCTATGAAACACATCAAAAGAATTGCCATCACCAACGAGAAGGGGGGCGTCGGCAAAACTATGACAGCTGTAAACCTTTCTGCCATTCTCTCTGAACGCGGATACAAAACGCTACTGATCGATGCAGACCCGCAAAGCTCTGCAAGCGCTAACTTTGACTTGTATCATTGTCCGTCCCCTACACTTGCCGACGTACTGAAAGGGACGAGCCTTTGTACAGAAGCCATACGCAGTACAAGATTTGGCGTAGACGTTCTTCCATCAAGTGCAGACCTCACAGAGTTTGATCTTACGCTTGCTTCCCGAAAGAAGAATCACGACAGCTATGTTTCTGTCTTCAGCGATCACCTTGCCCCTTTGAAAGATTATGATTTTATCATCATCGATTGCCCGCCGCAAAACTGCTCGCTTATGGACACCATACACTACTATGCGGATGCCGTTATTATCCCCATGCTCGCTGAAGACTACGGAATTCAAACTTTGAGCGCGAAAGTTTCTACGATTGCAAACATACGACGCTGGATCAACCCCAGACTGCAAATGCTCGGAGGCTTAATCACGATGGATGAGAAGCGCGGCCTACGCAGCGATTACCGCTCAATTCTTCAAGAACAAACTATATTTCCGATTTTCCGCTCAACGATCCGGCGTAATATCACACTGGTTCGCGCCATCAATGCGCGGGAGCCTATTTGTGTTTTCGACAAACGCAGCAATGGAAATCTCGATTATCAGGCTTTTGCCGACGAATTGCTTGGGAGGATCGCGGAATGAAGAAGCTAAATTTTCAGGGAATAACATCTGGATTAAACGATCTCAGCACAGCAACAGACAGTAACTCAAAGGCTGGCTATAACGAAACGATTGATGTAACGCTAATCGACCTCGCTCCTAAAAACAATTATGCTACAGATGATAACGAGGACGCTTATCTCAGTCTCGCTGCAAGTATTGAATCTGCGGGTCTTTTAACGCCTCTCGGTGTCATAAAAAACGGGAATCGATATACTCTGTTTTCCGGCGAAAGACGCTTTCGAGCAATAACGCAATATCTCCACTGGCCCAGCGTTTCCTGTTATGTCTTTGAAGGGGTTTCCCCTCTGCGCGCTGAATTCATGCTGCATCAGGCAAATGCTGCCAGAGAATATACACCTCAAAGAAAGCTACAGCTTTACGAAGAATACATCGATCTCTTGTCCCGTATGAAAGCTGCCGGAGAATTCAAGGGCGGAATGCAAAAACAGCTCGCTACGTTATTGGGGGTCTCCGAGCGCTCTATTCGTTACTATAAGCAAATGTCCGAAAAACTAACGGACAGGGAAAAAACTCAAATAGCCGATGGATGCTTAGACATAAAAACAGCGCGCCGTATCGCAGTCGGGCGAAATGAAAAAAACGGCAACATTGCCGCTTTTAGACCGGACACGCCGTCTCCACTGGGTACTTTCAAGGATACGTCGGAGAAAACCGGCAACATTGCCGCTTTTGAACTGGACACGCCGCCTCTGTTGGACGCTTCCGAGGATACGCCGGAGAAAACCGGCAACATTGCCGCTTTTGAACCGGGCACGCCGCCTCCGTTGGACGCTTCCAAGGATACGCCGGAGAAAACCGGCAACATTGCCGCTTTTGGAAGCCATGAGCATGAGGACGAATTAAAGCGCGCTGTCCTTCACATTCTGAATCTTTTAAATGAGATTCCTGAAGAATCCTCCAAACGCTTCATCCAGCATTATTTCCGGAGGTACTTGGAATGAAATTTAAACGCATTTTCGTACATCCAGTTTGCCTTCCGGATCATCACGTCAAAGCGATTGCGAATCTCATTACAGAGGATGGCTATGCCATAAACGGAATACTGATCCTTCAAAGCGCCAACCGGCTATACGTTCGTTTCCCTTTGGTGAGCACTAAAGCGCCTGACGCCCCCCGTTCTGGACATGCAGGTATCTTTGCTTTCACCCCTTGCACACGTTCTGCCCGCATGGAAATTGAAACAGCAATACTGGACACTTTTAACAGACGATATTCCAAACACCCTAAAAGCCAAGGAGGTTGATTCATTATGTTTTCGTCTGAATACTTAACCATTCTTTTTGCAGAAAACACTACCGCTGTTTGTATCGATGATGAAGGAAATCTTTGGTACACAGAGATTCCCGAAGAATTCGCTGTACCCGGTGAGGTTACAGAACGTCGTTACGCACATCCGTTCAGCGAACTTCCCTCTGAGATAGCCGAACGCTACATATCTATCTATAAGAGCATGCCTGATGCTCTTATAGATTCCCTGCTTTTCGATGGATTGGAGGGGGACATATAAATGCGGCAATTCTATTCATATGAGGAACGGGAGCGTTATCGTGCGCAAAAGCAGGCAGAAGCTACCCAACAGATTAAGGACTTAGCTGTCAACTGGAAAGAATCTCCCGAAAACATCGCTGAATATCTGGCCTTTAGCTCTCGCCTGCATACATACAGCGCACGAAACACTATGCTCATCTATAAGGCGAACCCAAACACACTTTTTCCTGCCGCTTATAAAACATGGGAATCGATGGGATACCACGTCCGAAAAAACGAGCATGGAATCTCAATTTCTGTTTATGCGCCAGTCACCTATTTCCTTCCCAATTCAGCAAATACCACATGGCAGCCGCTAAAATATGCTTCCCCCGAACAAAAGCATCAAATTGAGATTGGAATGTTGCCAACGCGAGAAATTCCCCACTACAAACAGGGAACTGTTTTCGATATAAGTCAAACAGACTGCCCTATAGAGGACTATCCGAAAATCTGCGGCCTCGGGTATAACAGCCTACAGCACCGGGAAATATACGAAGTCTTTTGCCGGTATTCGGAAAAGATCGGCATGCCCGTTGTTGAAGACGACTTTCGCGGTGTAGCAACTTTTGGAACCTACAACATGCACTCACACGAAATCACCATCAATGAACTGCTCGGAGATACGCAAAAGCTATCTACTTTACTGCATGAGATGTCACATGGTCTGATGCAGCACAAACCGGATGATTCCAAATCCACTATGCAGCATGAATTTGAAGCAGACAGTCTCTCCATCATGTTTGCCAATACATATGACATCAAAATTACGGATGCCCGAAAATCACATCTTGCAAATTGCTACCGTTCCCTCATTTCAGCAGATGCGAATATCGAGATCGATAAACTCCTCACTCCGGTTACTGAAAAATACTCCGTGCATCTTGAACGCATGAATGCGGAACTGTCTCTGTCAAACATTATGCCCATAATGAACAGGATTCCCCTCCAACAACCTAAACAGGTGCAGGCAATCACCCTTAAACCAGAAATGGGGATGGAAATGCAGATGGTTTGAAAAGCGGCAACATTGCCGCTTTCAAACCACAACCAAAAAACAAAATTGATCCAAAAAGATTGAATTATTACAAAAAACAATGTATAATCGAGGTAATAAAATGACAAACGATATTTCGGCTACTGTTGATGCTCTTTTAGTTGTTCTTATACTCTGTGTTATATTCTGTGCAGGAGTGGTCATAGTGCTTAATAAATTTTTTTCTTTTCTTGGTCAACAAAACAAAATCAATATAGAAAGCAACGAAATTGAAGAGCGACTTCAGGAGCTTTCCGCAAAAAGTGATAATCTGGATGAAAACTATCAAAACGCTATCAAATCTGTTGAATCACAATATTCAGAATTATTAAATAAAGTAACTAAAAAACTATCTTGCCTAGAACAAGACACCCAAACTCTTATCAAAAACACACGCCAGATCACCGTTTTGTACGGACTGCTCTCTGAACATATACACTTTCTGTCTGAGTATACAGTAAATCCTACTGAAGAAAAAGAAAATGATTTAAAAGCAGAGATGCAAGCTGCAATTCTACGTATTCAGGAAATCAATACCTGTATCTCCCAACACACAGTTGAACTTGAAAATGCATTACATCGTATAGAATTGGAAGACTTACATCTTCAGCATGAACATAATCTAAATCATGTGATCTCACGTAGAAATTTGGAGCACGAAATGGAGTTATAAAATATGAATTCCAAAGACAATCCGTCATCAAATTCTTTATATAGATTTCAACGCGTACTTAAAAATATTTCGTATATCTTATTTGCCCTTGCACTGCTTCTCCTTGCCATTCCCACTGGTTTAGCTTCACTTGCAAGCACAGACGCTGGTAAAGATTTTTTCAATTACCTACAAAACGCAGCGAAAGAGCATCTTCGTACATTTTCATGGATCGCCCTCACGTGCTTGATGGCTTTCTTAGGTATACAATTTTATCTACGCAAGTGGCAAGCTGATAAGACAATGGCGCATCTTTTATCGATAAAAGAAAAAGTCAATAAGATAGAAAATGACTTGCAAAGCAAAGACCGTCATCTCCTACTCACTCAATCCTCTATGCTGAAGACATCGTTTCGTCTAGAAAACAACGTATTAGAGAAAATCAGCACACAGCAGAATAGTGTTTCTGTTTCCAGCGCACATCAACAAGCTGAACGAAGAAATATGCAGACTAATTTTCGTCGGATAATTAAAGAACTTTATTTGACTGCTTTAGGACATCAACAAAACATTTCAGAGGATATATGTAAATTGAGAGATGAACTCAGGAATCTTTAATGCTTTGAACCAACAACCAACTTAGAAAGACCGCTAAAGCGGTCTCTCAGCCCGTAGAAAAGCCTGCTCCAGCCTGATGCCGGAGCAGGCTTTTTACACTGTGAGTATACAGCAAAATGATTGGAGATACTGTAAATCATGTGTGATCGTACTACTCAAGAAATAATAAGCAAGATCGACGTAAGACTAACACTCTATTTCGAGGTTTGGGATGCGGCGATATTCCACAGCCCGGGCAATATCGGGTATACATCTGTCGTCAACGATCATATCCGGGATTTCTCATATTTGGCCGATCAATCGAGGCTTACAGAGATGGTGGAGGAATCCCGCAGGGGCATTGCCGAGTTCTTGAAAGTCCCGCCGGAAAAAGTGCGCCTGATTACCCGCGAGGAATTTGAGGCTGTAACGGAAGATGATGAATATAAAATAGCAGTTTGGGAGTGAGAAACACAGATGCCGAACCTTTTGCATTGTTCCGATAAACAAAAAATATTATTCCGATAGCGTTGCTATTATTCCGTTAATAGGGTATAATGCTATTATTGAAAGTGAGGTGCAAAACTATGTATATGTCGGTAAAACAGGCCGCAGAGAAATGGGGAATTTCAGATAGGCGAGTACGGATATTATGCTCAGAAGGGAAAATTCTAGGCGTAATCCGTGAGGGTCGCAGCTATCGGATTCCGGCAGAGACGAAAAAACCGGAGGACGGACGGTATAAATCTTCCGAAAGCCTGCTTGAGAGTATTGACAGGATGAAGACAGAACTGGATGCCAAACGTCCTTTAACGGAAGGTGAGGTAGAGCGGCTGACAGAGCAGTTTGTGGTTGAATACACTTATAATTCCAATGCAATCGAGGGAAACACGCTGACTTTGCGCGAGACAGACATGGTACTGCGTGGATTGACGATTGATCAGAAGCCCTTGAAAGATCACATGGAGGCGGTCGGACATAAGGAAGCCTTTGATTTTGTGCGAGACTTGGTAAAGGATCAGTTACCGTTATCGGAGAGTATTATTAAACAGATTCATTATCTGGTGTTGGCAGATAAAAAGGATGACAGAGGAGTTTATAGAAGAGTTCCGGTAAGAATTATGGGTGCAAAGCATGAACCTGTGCAGCCTTATCTAATTCAACCCAAAATGGAACTGCTGCTGGAGGATTATAGAAACAGCACAGAGCATATGATTTCCCGACTCGCGCGATTTCATATCGAATTTGAAGCGATTCATCCTTTCATCGATGGCAATGGCCGCACGGGACGACTGCTTGTGAATCTGGAATTGATGAAGGAAGGATATCCGCCGATTAATATTAAGTTTGCAGATAGGATTGCGTATTACAATGCTTTTGACGAGTATCATGAAAAACATAATCTGGGAGCGATGGAAAAGCTATTTGCAGGGTACGTGAATGAAAGGCTGGACAGTTATCTGGCAATATTGTAGAGGAGTGTGTATGAGGAAAACAGAGAAGGGATTTTAGATGGCCCGCTTCAAAAAAATATCGTGTGGAGTGCGTAGTATCGTTGCTAGAAGATTAAGAACAGAATATCAAAAAAATGTAAAACACAAGAGATTTCCGAGAGTCAGGCTTGTTACAGGACAGGTTCGGGCTCCGAATCTTTCATGTAGCACAGCAAAAGAGAAGAAAACCGCCGTGTAGGAGTTCCCATACGGCGGTTTTCTCATTTGTCAAACAAATCACTATAAGTTCCCGTGCGGGCCAGCGTTAACACCAACACATCATTCTCGATGCGATAGATGAGCAGCCAGTCGGGCTGGATGTGACACTCCCGGCGACCCACCCAGTCGCCAGCCAATTTTCACCTTTTGCCAGCGCCCGGATGATGTCATCTAGCAGGTTGATGTCCATACGGCGTTTGATCGCCAGCTTGTAGTCTTTTTTGAACTTGCTCGTCCAAACAATATCGCGGTTCATCGTTTCAACTCCCGGAGGGCTTCTTCCACATCGGAGTAGTGTTTCACACTGGGATCATGGGCGATTCGCTCTGCTTCAAGCATGGCAGCAACAGTCTCCTTGTTGGGCTGTTCCAGCCTCACCTCAAAGGGAAAGCCACCGGCGCGAAGAGATTGACGTAAAAATACATTGATGGCCGTGGTAAGGTTTATTCCCAATTCACTGTAAAGAGCTTCACACTGCTTTTTAATATTGCTGTCCATACGAACGCTGAAATTTGTTGTGTTTGCCATAACATCATCCTCTTTCAAGTTTACTGCACTTATATTATGCGATTTTTGCATTGCATTGTCAATCTATTAGATTTATTTTCCGAGATGCACATTTTGCAGACGAAACAGCACCCCAATAATCCTTTTTCTTGACACAAACCAAATTTTGGAATATATTTTAACTATCAGGAGGAAGAACCAATGAAAGAAAAATTCAACAGCCTAAGTAAGAA
>OBVW01000693.1_pt1 | contig 14823 bp, 24 predicted proteins | sample 1495141 | NCBI WGS metagenome assembly OBVW01 (sample SAMEA2580013, study PRJEB22360) | human gut metagenome | biome: human gut; feature: human-associated habitat; material: faeces | place: Denmark | collected 2008/2010
CCTGCTTGACTGCCGTTCCGTTCACATAGATTTCAAGGTCAGCCATGAGCCGGGGAAAATCAGGGTGCGCCGCCAGCTCACACAAGAGGGAATTATCCACCCGCCCACTTTTCAATAGTTCAATCATATCATCACTCAAACGCAGGTCTGCAAGCTCGGCGTTTGGGTGATTTTTTGTTTTAGAGCGTCCCAGCAGGTAATCAACGGTCACTTCATAAACCTTTGCCAGCTGGATAAGGGCATGGTGGCTGATGTCTTTGAGATTGTCTCCCTCATAACTGCCTAAAGCAGATTTGGAAAGATGAGTTTCCTCCGCAAGCTGTTCCAGCGTCAGCCCTCGTTCCACACGCAGGTCTTTCAATCGTTCTTGTATGGATAATTCCATGCTCTCCCTCCCTGTCTGCTCAATAAATGGGAAATTAGAAATAGGACTTGCTTCTTCTCATATCTGTAACCAAATCCGTATTACCGTCTGCTTCCATGCAGGCAATCAACTTGGGAATGTTATTGCGATCCGCAATAATTGCTTGAAGTTCCGATTCAGTTATTCCGACAAGCTGAATAAATTCTGTCTTTCCATACACAGACATCTGCGGTTTCGCTTCTGTATCGTTTACCAATAAAAGTGCAGTAATTGAAGAATTTGCGCCGATGTGCAAGGAGGTTCCATTGCCTTTAATGTATTGATTTGCTTCAAAAAAACGATTAGTTGTATATGTATATCTTGCCAAATTAGACATCATATCAACCACCCACATACAACTTTCTGTGTCATGCTCTTTCAGCTTCATAGTCATTTCATAACCCCAGCCGTTCCATTCGCCACCAAAAGCATCCTCGTCACCGTAAAGAACTGTCATTCCATAAGTAACCAAATGCTTGTAACCTTTCGGAGAATTGTATATGGAAAATCCGTCTAAATATTCATCTCCGCCCATCATCGCTCTTGAAGTCAGAATTGTCCCAAAATGGTCTGGGGTTTGCCCTGGATAAAGTTTCTCAAAGGCGTCATCAATAGCTTGCCAGCCAGGTGAGTAATTTTCATCTTCTTTTATACGAATTAAAAATTCTTCCTTTGTCATATAGTTCCCTCCATAATTCTGATTTTCCGTTCTGTTTCTTCCATTCTATCACAATTCCGAGAGCGTGGAAATAGGCTGTTTTTCAAGCCGATTTCCTACCTTTCGGATATACGGGGCGGGCGGTCATTTAGGTGTAGACTTAGGGTAGTTCATCGATGAGCTTCACCTTGAAAAATGAATGGCCGTCCGAAAAGGAATACCCCGGCAGGGGAAGCACCGCATTTGCGTACCAACGGAGAAATACGCCGCCATTGTCGGGGTCCCCGCATGGCTTTGTGGGGAGAGGAGGAGCAGCGGAGCGAGTGAGTTTTGCCGCTTGCGGTGAAACGAACGATACGCAGCTTGAGACGACGAGGCAGGAAGCCTTTTCGGGGAGAACGGCTAAGGAAAAATGGAGGGAACACATGAGAGAGAACCCATATAAACGACTGCCGCCCATAGAGCGCAGGCAGGACGGTTCCCTTTACCGCATGACACCGGCACAGAGGAAACAGGCAAACGCCCTGATCTGCCGGGAGTGCTGCTGTTATGAGGATGGGAACTGTATGCTCCTTGACGATGGGGACACCCACACCTGCCCCCAGACTATTTCTTTCTCGGTCTGCTGTAAGTGGTTCCGCTGGTCGGTCTTGCCGCAAATCGGAACGCTGGAAGCAGAGATTTTCCGGGATAAGGACTTGAAACGCTGTGCGGTCTGCGGCGGTGTGTTCGTCCCTAAATCCAACCGGGCAAAATACTGCCCCGGCTGTGCCGCCAGAGTTCACAGGCGACAGAAAACAGAAAGTGAACGGAAAAGGAGGTCTTGTGTGGACAGTTAGGGGCTGAAAAGTCCTTGATTTACAAGGCTTTGCAAGCACAGAACAGGGGCCGGCAATAGAAACTACCGTCTGCCCCCGGAAACAGTCTTCTAACCGTCCACAAAACACGATATGACAAACACCATTTATATCCATCAGCCGGAAAAGGCGGTCAGCTTTACCCGGCTTCCCAATTTCCTTTTTGAAGCCCCCACATTCACGCCCCTGTCCAACGAAGCAAAGGTACTGTATGCCTTTATCCTGCGCCGGACAGACCTGTCCCGGAAAAATGGCTGGGCGGACGAATACGGGCGGATTTACCTTTATTATCCCATCAACGAGGTAGTGGAGCTGCTCCACTGCGGGCGGCAGAAAGCGGTCAATACCCTGCGGGAGCTACAATATGCCGGACTGGTGGAAATCCAGAAGCAGGGCTGTGGAAAACCCAACCGCATTTACCCAAAATCCTATGAAGCGGTTCCAAACACCGACTTCAAGAAATCCCGTTCTGGTACGCCAGAGGACTGAAAACCGTACTCATGGAGTACGATAATCAATCCTCTTGAAGTACGAAAACCGGACGGTATATAGAAATACAGAGATTAAAACGATTTTATTTATATCTTATCCATTCCTATCCTATCCGAGATATTTTCTGCGGGATTTTCCTGTGGAAAAGTCCCGGAAAGGAACGGAATGGGGAAAGGAGTTTCATGGCACAACACGCAATTTTGCGATTTGAAAAACACAAGGGCAATCCGGCAAGACCGCTGGAAGCCCATCACGAACGGCAGAAAGAGCAGTATGCCAGCAACCCGGATATTGACACCAGCCGGAGCAAGTACAACTTCCATATTGTCAAGCCAGAGGGACGCTATTACCATTTCATTCAGAGCCGCATTGAACAAGCCGGCTGCCGCACCCGCAAGGATAGCACACGCTTTGTCGATACGCTGATAACCGCCAGTCCGGAGTTTTTCAAGAAGAAATCCCCGGAGGAAATACAAACGTTTTTCAAAAGGGCGGCGGACTTCCTCATTGACCGGGTAGGGCGGGAAAATATCGTGTCGGCGGTGGTACACATGGACGAGAAAACGCCCCACCTCCACTTAACTTTTGTTCCGCTGACAAAAGACAACCGCCTGTGTGCAAAGGAGATTATCGGGAACAGAGCCAACCTTACAAAGTGGCAGGACGATTTTCACGCCTACATGGTGGAGAAGTACCCGGCTTTGGAGCGAGGGGAGAGTGCCAGCAAGACAGGCAGGAAGCATATCCCCACCCGTCTGTTCAAGCAGGCGGTCAATCTATCCAAACAGGCAAGAGCCATTGAAGCCACGCTGGACGGCATTAACCCGCTGAATGCCGGAAAGAAGAAAGAGGAAGCCCTCTCCCTGCTGAAAAAGTGGTTTCCGCAGATGGAGAATTTCTCCGGTCAGCTCAAAAAATACAAGGTCACAATAAACGACCTTTTGGCAGAAAATGAACAGTTGGAAGCCAGAGCCAAAGCCAGCGAAAAAGGCAAGATGAAAGATACGATGGAACGGGCAAAGCTGAAAAGCGAACTGGACGATTTACAGCGGCTGGTTGACCGTATCCCGCCGGATATACTGGTGGAACTGAAACGGCAGCAGCGGCACACAAGGGAACGGTGATTGATGGCAGAAAACATTTCACGCCGCAGCATGGCGGCACCGCACTTTGAAAATTAAATACGGAGGTACTATGGAGCATATCAGATACAAGAAAGAAACCGAAGTCGTGACTTTTCAAGGAAAGGAAATCACGCTGGAAAATCTCTCCCCGGTGTTCACGCCGGAGCAGGAAGCGGCAAAACGCCGGGAGCTGGAACAGCAGCTTTATGAGGTGTTCCGCAAGTATGCCGACAAACGGCAGAGTGAGGAAGCCGGGGCATAAGGTTTTCCAAAGCCATCGTTGATTTGCGGGGCTGCTGACGGTATAATAAAGGTGTCAGCAGCTCCGTTTCTTTTTTAAGAAAAGGAGCGACAATATGAACAATCGAATAGACGCAATCTATGCAAGACAATCGGTAGACAAAAAGGACAGCATTTCCATTGAAAGCCAGATTGAATTTTGCAAATATGAGTTGAAAGGCGGTAACTGCAAGGAATACACAGACAAGGGGTACAGCGGCAAGAACACAGACCGTCCGAAGTTTCAAGAACTGGTGCGGGACATCAAGCGGGGCTTAATTGCAAAAGTCGTGGTTTACAAGCTCGACCGTATCAGCCGTTCCATTCTGGACTTTGCCAACATGATGGAGCTGTTCCAGCAGTACAATGTGGAGTTTGTGTCCTCTACGGAAAAGTTTGATACCTCCACCCCGATGGGGCGGGCGATGCTGAATATTTGTATTGTGTTCGCCCAGCTTGAGAGGGAAACCATACAGAAGCGGGTAACGGACGCTTACTATTCCCGCAGCCAGCGAGGTTTCAAGATGGGTGGGAAAGCCCCTTACGGCTTCCACACCGAACCAATCAAGATGGATGGTATCAACACAAAGAAGCTGGTGGTAAATCCAGATGAAGCGGCAAATATCCGGCTGATGTTTGAGATGTACGCCCAGCCCACTACCTCCTATGGGGACATTACCCGGTACTTTGCGGAACAGGGGATTTTGTTCCATGGCAAAGAGCTGATACGCCCCACGCTGGCGCAGATGTTACGCAATCCTGTCTATGTGCAGGCAGACCTTGATGTGTACGAGTTTTTCAAAAGTCAAGGGACAGTCATTGTCAATGACGCTGCCGATTTTACAGGCATGAACGGCTGCTATCTGTATCAAGGGCGAGATGTGAAGCCCAGCAAAAAGAACGACTTGAAAGACCAAATGCTGGTGCTGGCTCCCCATGAGGGCATTGTCCCCTCTGACATCTGGCTGACCTGCCGCAAGAAGCTGATGAACAACATGAAAATCCAGTCTGCCCGAAAAGCCACCCATACATGGCTGGCGGGAAAAATCAAGTGCGGGAACTGCGGGTATGCCCTTATGAGTATCTTCAATCCCTCCGGCAAGCAATACCTTCGCTGTACGAAACGGCTGGATAACAAGAGTTGTCCGGGGTGCGGGAAAATCATTACTTCGGAACTGGAAGCGGTTGTTTATCAGCAGATGGTAAAGAAACTGGCAAGCTACAAGACGCTGACAGGCAGAAAGAAAGCGGCAAAGGCAAACCCGAAAATTGCCGCCCTGCAAGTGGAACTTCTCCATGTGGACAGCGAGATTGAAAAGCTGGTGGACAGTCTGACGGGTGCAAACAATGTCCTGCTCTCCTATGTGAATGTGAAGATAGCAGAACTGGACGGGCGCAAGCAGGAACTTCTGGCGAGGATAGCGGAACTAACGGTGGAAGCCATTAGCCCGGAACAGGTCAGCCAGATTTCCGGCTACCTCGACACTTGGGAGAATGTATCCTTTGACGACAAGCGGCGGGTGGTGGATTTGATGATTACCACCATAGCCGCCACAAGCGACAGCTTGAATATCACATGGAAAATCTGACGGGCGGCACACCTCCCGTCAGACCGTTACCCTGTGTAGTCCCTTGTAAACTGTACTTTTTCTTACAATACATAACTTCATATTTACTGGTAATTTCTTGTACTATCTTTTTAAATTCTATGTTATCCATAAAATCCCCTTTTAATATGTGTCTAAAACCGAGAGGAGTAACCTTTTCCAAAAACTGTTTCAATTTCTTCAAGATATCCTGCTAACTGTTTTGTTCCTTTCCTTGCCAGACAGCCATGATGCATTAATTAGATGATGTGCATAAAATCATTCCGAACTCTTACATCTACTCTCTAACTCTCCAATTGCTTCACTAATATCTAAATCCCCATATTTTTCTCCAATACTTTTTATTATATTTATATATTTTCGCTTTCCTGTAAAAGCCAAAATCGAAATAATATAATCTGATATTTCTTCACTATAATATGGACTATCAATCTTAGTAATACCAGGCGGTTGAAATTCCATTGAAATAGGGGACAAATATTTTTTCCCTTGTTGAACACGAACAACCCATCCATTTGCGGCATTACTGCCCGCAGGTGCTGAAGCATCAATACCATGAATTCTTAATTGCTTCGCAACAACCATGATGGTTAATTAATAGACGTGTAGGAGTTGTAGGTTGTTGAATGTCCGAAAGTATATCCCTAATTAAAACTATTTAGTTGCATATCTTTTTATTTCACCTAAAAAATATTCACAAGCTTCAGTTTCTGTTTCAAATATTTTTAATCCACTCTTATTTCCTCGTTCACTATAATAAACCTGCCATTTATCCTCTTTTACGATACATAGTTTTTCATTAGGTAATCCACCCGTCATTATAGAATACAAATCATCCGATATTCCCAGTTGTAGTAGTTCACGTTCTAATTCTATTATTGTCATTACTTAATCCTCCTTAATATGCCTGCATCCAGTAATTCATCTACCGTATTAGGTAATAAATATTGTATCCCTCCACCTGATTCATCAAACCATGGTGCTATTTCACCAGCCTTCACATTGATTGGTTCAACAACTTCAAATACTTTCCACTGCTCTTCTTCATCCACGTTCACACGGATGGTTTCATACAGTTCCCTCAGATCATCTCCCAGCTTGTTGACTTTCTCATTATATCGTACCAGTCCATCCTCTGTCTTTCCTGCGCCTCTAACCATACTAATCCATTTTTCCTACTACAGCCTCACTACTCGGTAATTTCTCATATATTTGTCTCAATAAATCATCTGCATTCGATTGATTATATCCTAATGCACTTTCAACATTACTGCCAGAAATATTAATATCGTATAATTCATGCATATGAAATTAAGGCTCATAGTTACCATTGTGATCTTTTGGGATAGCTACATCCATATCTCCATAACTGGTGTGCATGGTTTTTCTGGAATGACCGTTTCTACTGTTATCGGTTTCTTTGATGCTGATATCATTATTTTTCAGATAGTTAGTATGCCTAACTCAACAAAGTTTTAGTGTCATTTATAACACCATGGATACTTAATTGCTTTTGGGCAACCATGATGATTAATTAATAGATATGCATGGGTTGTAGTGATGCTATTAGATGTCTGAAAGTATAACCATAATTAAAATTATTCCATATTATATTTTTCTAAATCCTGTGCAAATATATTGTTTTCGATAAGAGCATTAACAACTTCACTCTTTTTCGATATTACTAATATTAATGAACCATCCCAAACCACAATTTCTGAAACTGCTAATGGATGTTGCAATGCTATTGGATTTTCCCAAAATCCTTTATATCCATCAGCATACGGATAATCATATTTTAATACTTCTTCAAGTCTTATTTCTTTAGGGAAAGCAGAGAAGACCCCCCATATCCATTGGAACTCCTCTTTAGCTAGTAAATCTAACAAGCTTCTTCCTTCAATCCAACAGTACTCATTATCCAAAATTTTTACTATCTCTTCGTCACTTGGATAACATTCAATATTTGTAATAAGCCAATTATAGTTGTCCACATCTCCAATAATATTGCAAATATCTTTTATAGAAATCTCATCATTTTTTATTATACAACCTTTCATCTCTTCTCCTTAATTTCTTTTTGGTTTTCCATTGTTATATTCCCATGTATGTTCATGTGGGACTTCTGGATGTTCTTTGGAATTTCCATGGTCACTCATATCAACATCTCTATATGCTTTACCCTCAGAATCATACCATCGAATAGTCTTTTTACCATTCTCCAGAAAATCTAAATATCTTTTTGCATCCTCCGGTGACATCATATCGGCAAATGATTCGTATATTGTCCCGCTTTCCTTTAACAGTTTTTCTCCGGATGCCACTGCTTCGGCTGTCTCATCCGAATACCTGAACACTTTTACCCCGTCTACTTTGGTATTATAAAAATTTTTCATGCCCCTGTTTGGTGTCATCGTAACATGTGTGCTTAGAATTATCATTGGAATTTCCACACTTTTGTTTCATTAAGAATTTAAGATAATTTACATCTCCACCCTTAATATTTTTTTTGCAACTATTGTACATTGTTCCAAATTTTCATCATAAACATCCGTTCCAAATGTTTCTACAAATATTTTATTTATTTCTTGCGCCAATGTACAAGCTTGTAAATTGCAATTAGAGCTAACAAATTCATTTATCTTTTTTATTTCATTAATATATTCATCTTTAGGAGCCATTGGGAAAAATCCAATAGGATCCCAATCATTTATAATTTGTGTTATCCTTTCCATTACTTCACCTACTTTCCAAATAATTTACTTATTATTTCTAACATACTACTGTCAAAGTCTTCACTACTCCATGCCCGTCTTTGATGCTGATATCATTATTTTCAGATAGTTACGCATCATTCATCATTTGTCTCATTGCTGCTTTTTGTGGGCTGTCTTTTCTTCTTGCTATAAAAATAACCTCAAAACTGATTAATTTTATCTTACATCAGTTTTGAGGTTTACACAAACTTTGGAACACTCCCGGGAAATATTACAAATTTGTTATATATCTTCATGTATTATAATGTAACATCTGCGCATCCGATATACTCCAATTTCTCATCAACATAATCAACACCTGTATACTCAAAATTATATAAAAGAACAATGCTATTATAATTTTGAATATTTTTATGCTCCAGCATTTTTTGAAATTGAGGTATGATTTCATAATCTCCTGAGAATCCCACTAAAAGCGACTCCACATCTGAACATCTTTCTGAAATCCAATCACTTTCTATTGCATCTAAATCATAGCTTTTAATTGCATAGCTTTCTTGAAAGTTTGAAGGAATATAATTGCCATCCTCGTCATACGATACCTTTATGTAATTCTTAAAATCATCAGCATTTTCATAAAATCCCAACCATAAAGATACTTTATTTTCTTTTACCATGATTCTTATCTCCATTCTACTTAATTTGCAGACCTTCTGGTAATGCTTCAACTCCACCTTTAAGTCTATAATTTGCCTAGTATAATCCACTTTAAATAACAAACTATTTTTATTCACATTCCTATTATGGTATAATTGAACCATCGGAGGTGCCAATTATGCCTAATACAATTAAAACTATTTCTTTAACAGATGATGATAAATCTTACTTAAATAAACTGCTGACTCAGAGCACTTTGGAAATTCGCGTTTATCAACGTGCCAGGATCCTTCTGCTCAAATCTGAGGGTGCATCTAACAAAGCAATTGCTGACAAACTGGATATTGGAATCGGTGTGGTAAAACGTTGTCTTAACAAATTTAAAGAGAACGGTGTTGAAGCTTCTTTATGTGATAACAAAGGCCGTGGAAGAAAAGCGGAAATCACCGATGACGATATCACCTGGGTAATCAGTAAAGCCTGCCAAAAACCGAAGGATTACGGCTATTCTGCTGAATTCTGGTATCCCATGAGTTTTAGGAAATTCATCAACTCTATAGCAGAAGCGGAAGGACATCCTCGTATGGCAACAGTAGCTGAAACAACGCTTCGGAAAATCCTGAGCAATGCAAGAATCAAACCATTTCAGGTGTCCTATTACTGCGAAAGACGGGATCCTGAGTTTGATGCAAAAATGCATGATGTCCTTGTTATCTACAAGCAGATTGAAATGCAGTTTGACAAGGATGGAAAACTGATTCCTTGTGAGAAAGATGCCGTACATACGCTGTCTTATGATGAAAAGCCAGGAATTCAGGCAATTGCCACCACGGGTGAAGACCGTCCACCGATTCCGAATACAGATAAAAGCAGTGGCTGTCAGCGAGATTATGAGTATGTCAGACTGGGAACCCTCTCTCTGCTTGCAGCGATTGATCTGCTCTCAGGAGAAGCAATTCCATTAGTAAGTGAAACTCATAAAAGTTCTGACTTTGTGACTTTTCTAAAGAAACTTGATGAAAAATATCCAAAGGGCGATATCATTCGGATTATTCTGGATAATCACGCTGCACATACATCCAAAGAAACCCAGGAATATCTGAATACGGTTTCTGGACGTTTTGAGTTTGTATTTACACCCAAACATGGTTCCTGGTTAAACATGATTGAAGGTTTTTTCAGTAAAATGACAAAGCAGATGCTGGGTGGAATCCGTGTGGAAAGCAAGAAAGAACTCGAGGATAGAATCTACAGATACTTTGATGAAATCAACAAAGAACCTGTGCCCTACAAATGGACATATAAAATGGATACCATCGATCTTTCTAAAGAAGATATTGATTCCATAGTGTATGAGGTTGTAAATGCAAAAGCTGCTTCAGCAGAAAACAAAAACAAAAAAGCACCAAAACCAATTTCACGAAAGAAAAAGTCTATCCAGAATTAGCATAAAATGCTAATTTGAAACAGGCTTCTAATTTGCGTGGATTATACTAGTTATTTAATTTATTATTTTGTACTGAAATTTTACTTTTTTATATAATTTCTCTAATGCCTCTTCCTCATTCTCAAACGTCCATTCTGCCTTCATTCCTCTTTCATTATTTTGATAAACCTTCCATAATTTTTCATTATTATCAAAACCATATCCTATAACAAAATCTGCATCTGTAATTTGATTTAATACTATTTTCCACATGCCTATGTTATCTTTAAATGATAACATACTAGAAATTAATTCGTTTTTATCCACACTTAATTCTCCTTTAAGGCTGTATATATCCTGCACCGGATGATCAGTGCAAGAAAACCAATGAATGATTAATTAATAGACATGAAGCTTTCCTATTTCCAAGCCCGCTCCAAATCTTCCATACTGGTCATCCAAATCACATTTTAGCCAAAAGGAATCATATAATTCATCTACATTCATTGTTGGTCTCCTTTAATATCGTGGTTTCATTGTCATAGTTCCGGCATCCCACTTATAATTATCCAAGCCGATGCTCCTACCCCGAAAAATGAATACACTTCCCAAAGCCGACTGTTACATCTGCTTATCTTTAAATTAATCCCCATGGATACATCCCCTTCGACGACAGCTATTACGATTAATTTAAAGACTGAAAATTTTTGTAGTGGTTGTCCTTATGTGGAAACATAATTAAAATGATTGACACTCATTACAATAATAATTATCTGCATCTGTTACTAATTGCCAAAAAGTATCATCGGCACAAAGTTCATCATAATCTGAAACCCCTCTAATAAGTCCCATCACAGCACCATTTGAATTTCTTATTGTTCTATTTTGAATAGCAATAATTAATTCATTTACATATTCCTTATACTGTTTCAAATATTCCATTGTAGCATTACTTTCTAAGCACATAGTATCAATATATGCATTTATAGCAGTCAACTTTCCTTCTAATATTTCATATTTATTCATATTTTCTTCTTTCTATGGCAATGATTTTGTATCCAAAACCCAGCCATCATCAAATACCTCCTTTTCATCAGCAGACAATTTTTGATATATATATATCTGCCCCTTCTCCACTCAATAAATCTTCTCTATCTTGACTATCATATGCTTGTGCAAAAAAACTTCCGCAGGGATATTTTCCCATATCTGGATCCTTTTTATACAAATAATATATTTCTATATCAAATCTGTCTATTGCAATCATAATTGCAAATTCATCTCCAATCATAGCTGTTTTTAACGGAGATATTTTTACACACACCAAATTATATTCCTTACATATTTTGTTCATATACATTGGTATATTATCATTAATATTTGTCCATAAATTATCCATGTTTTTTTCCCTACTTAACCATTGTTTTAGTAACAGTATCAAAATAATATCCATACTTCTTCAAATATGTATACTCTCTACCAAAACCAGTAAGTTCTGTTTTTCCTGTAAACATATTTACACGGGTCAATTATCCCACGTAGGTTCTGTAGCTATTTTAAATATATCATTTTTTTCAATGGCATTATCTAGCCATGGTTTATTATATTCATTCCAAAATTGACTAGGTGAAACATACAATTCATCTGGTGTATTTAACAGATTAAATCCACCATCTTCATCATCTGGCTCATGACAGCTGGTTCCTCATCTTTTTGGAAATCGTAATAAACACATTTTCCATTAACATATTTAAAAATCTCTCTTCCCGAGATTTATTTGTTAGTTCTTGAAAATATCCCCCTCTTCTAGTACATCGAATAATAAGTTTCTGATACATTGACGCCGGATGATTACTTCATATGCAAGGCGGAGGAATGAGGCGTAGCGGTGGCTACGTCGATTGACGACAACGCAGCAGATGAAAAATCAGCCAAGTCAAGGTGTCAGTTATTTATTATTCGGTGTACCAGTTTTCAAATAGGCTCTGACATTGGAACTTTCATAATATGAATAATCATCCACTAATTGCATACTCTTTAAAACTTGCTCATCATTTTCTAATTCCAAATTCATATCAATATTTGTATACTTCAGTACATTTTCTCTATATTCCAAATATTTACTTACAACGCTTTTCTCGTTCATTCAATAACTCCTTTATGTCTTTGACCCTTTTTATACCTTCAGCATTCTTCTTGTATAACTTACCATCTTTATGAAAATAAAAATTAAATTCATTTTTTAACAAAACAGACTTTAGCAAATTAATTGCTTCTTCAATACATTCTGTACTCAGATGATTTTTAAATTTACAAATTCGCTGCAAAGAATTAGATGCTTGTTCATCATCAAAAATTGATATATCAAATAGTGTTATATCATTTTCTATCACAATTCTATAATTATGAGGATAATACTTGTATTCTAATCTAAAAAAACCTCTGTTTTCAAAACTGCATATTGCTTCTGTTTTTTCGATATCTGTACCAAATATTTTACACATATATGAGTCAAACAGCTCAACATATTTATTATAAAAACTACTATCTAACCGCATGCCAAATTCCCCCTTCATCAACAAACTTATAACCATTATCTAGCAGATATTGGAGTTCTCTAGAATAAAATTGCTCTTTACCTAAATATTCTTCTGGATTATGCGATAAGTATATTTCTCTCCCAGAACTTGTCTGGATATCCAGAAACTTTTCATTAATTTTCCAAATCTCATCATCAGAATAACGAGCTGCAAGCTCATCCCAATTATCAAGTTGGAAATATTGCGCATCCATATCTTTGGCAACGCTTGTATATGCCGTCGGACCACCATCCCCATGTTTTCCCAATACGACTGCATCCACTTTCCCTGCTTTTTCTACTATAACATCCAACTTCTTTGTTGTCACATCATGTTTGTCAAACATATGTAAATGGTAACTGTTAATATCATTGATATAATCTCCGATTTCCAGTTCTTCCATAAAAAAATCTTCTACAAAGTCAAATACTTTCCACTGCTCTTCTTCATCCACGTTCACACGGATGGTTTCATACAGTTCCCTCAGATCATCTCCCAGCTTGTTGACTTCCTCATTATATTGTACCAGTCCATCCTCTGTCTTTCCTGCGCCTGATACTTCCAGTCTGGCATTGCTTCCTGCCATAAAAATAACCTCCAAACTGAGTAATTTTATCTTACATCAGTTTGAAGGTTTACACAAACTTATTACATCGTTTGATTCTTTAATGCTACCTCTGTCTTTAATTATCCCTTTATATCAGCCATCCCTTAATAACCTCTAACGCTCCTACATCTGTAATTCCTTCATTATCAGCAGATCGACCATATTTTTTCAGTTTTCTTTTTCCTCTCACACAAAAAGTGAAATCCGTATTTTCAAAATGTATGGCATTTTCATTTTTTACATTGCAGTATGGATCATCTCCAAAATCTCCGATAAATATTGGCATTCTCTCTTTTAAACGATTGATATAATTCAAAGTATCCCGATTTGTGATTCCTACACAAATAAGTTCTGTTGGATTTAGCCCCTCTACAATTTCCCCTATAAAATCATTTATATTTCCTGCACAAAATACTATAACTCTGCCGGAGTTTCTTTCTTTTAAAACTTTATTAATTGTTTGCAATACCGGCTGTATAGGAATCTGTGTCTCAATATCACTGTGGTCATACCTCAGTGTATGATATCCTGCTCTTACAAAAAAGTCTGATATCTCATCATATTTTCCTATATGTCCCAGCAATCTCTTTTTCCTCTTGTTTTGATACCATACCCTTCCATTCAGATCACTTTTGTAATAATCCGGATGCATGAACACTATGGTTCCTTTAAAATTATTTTCTTTTTTTCGTTGTGAGTAACAAATCTTTACATTTTCTTCTGTTAAAAATTCTTCTTTTAAATCGAAACTCTCTCTTTGAACTGGCTTAGTTGTATTAGATATGCCTTTAAATGCAATGATGATAACCTCTAAGATCCATATAACAATCGTAATATCTAATGAAGTACTTACATAATTATGAACATTTTTATTATCCATTGTAAAATATTTTATCAGGAATAAACTACTTAATATGATATCTACACTAATGATTATCTTATATAATTTAGCTGCTTTCGGGGATAATGTCTCATATCGCATTATATAGATGCAGGCTCCAACTGAAAATATGTATAATTCTAACACCGTTATTAAATAATAAATTGTTTTTGCTGTCATACATATTATTCCCCACTTCCATTTTTTTCAGATAATTGTTGAGTTATAATAAACGTTAATACCTCGCTGTTTATATTAGATATTCCATCCGCCAATTGTATTTTTATATAACTTAATATTTCTTCACGAACAGACTCATTGTATAATATTCTACTTAAATCAGTTCCAAGAATATTATTACTATTATTCCATAAGTTTGTCTGAGCATATTCCGTTCCCCTTTTATTATAATAATGGGTTTTACTGCTTCGGTTTCCGAATAGATGATGTTGTTCCAAGTTTCACATTCTCCACACACTTCAATATTTATTGCCCACTCCTTCTCCTTTTTTTATTAAACTCTGAATTAGGATTTTG
>OBVW01000694.1_pt1 | contig 14812 bp, 12 predicted proteins | sample 1495141 | NCBI WGS metagenome assembly OBVW01 (sample SAMEA2580013, study PRJEB22360) | human gut metagenome | biome: human gut; feature: human-associated habitat; material: faeces | place: Denmark | collected 2008/2010
AAAAGCTCCGCAATTACTGGGAATTTTTTCGATTAAATTATTTGAATTACAAGTTCACGTTAGAAGAAAACAGATTGACAGGAACCTCTCCTTCCTGCAGCTGGAGGAGAGAGGCATTTTGAATTCCGCTGCGGCGGTCTGCCGCTGGTGCAAAATAATCTTCCACGGTTATAATTTTAAAATCATCTGTATCAATTGTAAGGAAAAATGGTCCTTTGTTATTTTGTTTTCCTGTAAATACTGCTCCCATAAAAAATTTTTAAAAAATAATTGAAAGTAGTTTTCAAATTCATTTATTTGTGGTATACTTTTTACAGACAGAAACGGATTCATGAAACGGTTCTGTCGTTTGGAAATTTTCGCACTCCCAAGCGAAAATCACTCCTTTCCAACTTCCTTTATTTTTTTATACTCCTGAAAAGGGACGGTGCGAGCCGTCCTTTTTTACTGTATAAGGGAATCGGCTTGCAGAAATACCGCTCTCCCGTTTTTTCTGAAAAGGCAAACAAGGCTTACAGGACATTTCATATCAATACATTACGATAACGGATTCCACCCTCTATACTGTTTTGCATCAGCTTTCCGTTCCCGCATTCCTAACCACGAAAATAAACATTTAATACAAAACCTGTCCCAAGACGGACACATGAAAAGCCCGCGATGATCTTATTTTCTCCCGCGGGCTTTTCATTTTTGATTTTATTTTTCGATGCTTACGAATTTGTAATCTTTGTCTTCGACAGCCTTCCGTACATCCGCATCAGCGACTTCTTTGGAAAGAGTGAGCACGGCGGTACCCGTTTCATGGGACACTTCCGCGCGATCCACACCGTCAAGGGCCTCCAGCGATTTCTTTACTGCCGCCTCGCAGTGGCCGCACATCATGCCTTCAATTTTTACTGTTTCTTTCATTTTCATTTCCTCCTTTGGAAATACCATTCCTTTGTAAATGTAATCCGCTTCGGAAATTGCTTTCTTCACGGTTTCTTCATCAGGAGCGGCCGAGCAAGTCATCTTTACTTTTCCTGTGGTATGATCCGCTTTTGCTTCCACAACACCTTTTATTTTCTTCAACGCATTTTCCACGTGGTGCTCGCATATTTCACAGGTCATGCCTTCTACGGAAATAATAGCCGCCCTTTCCTTTCCTGCCGCCTCTTTCTTCTCTATAGCAGTGCCGGTTTCTGCACCAGGCACTTCCGCCGGCAGAAGCGCTTTCTTCTTCAGGGGCTTGTCCTTCCCGCTGTCATGGACTTTAAACAGATTCAGCCGAAGGGCATTCAGACAGACGGTGACACTGGAAAGAGCCATCGCCGCCGCGCTCCACATGGGATTTATGGAGATCATGGGATATACGCCGGCCGCCACGGGAATGAGCAGAATATTATAAGCAAAGGCCCAGAATAAATTTTCACGGATATTTTTCAGCGTCTTCCTGCTTAATCGGATGGCAGCGGAAACATCGGTGAGCCTGGAATTCATAAGAACGATATCGGCGGAGTCGACAGCCACATCTGTCCCTGCGCCGATGGCGATTCCGATATCCGATCCGGTAAGCGCGGGCGCATCATTGATCCCGTCCCCTACCATAGCCGTCCTTCCCCGTTTCTGCAGGTTTTTGATAACAGCCGCTTTCCCGTCAGGAAGGACGCCTGCAATGACACGGTCAACGCCTGCTTCTTTCCCGATGGCGTCTGCCGTCCGCTGATTATCTCCTGTCAGCATGATGACTTCAATCCCCATATGCTGCAGTTCTTTAACAGCTTGGGCGGAGTCTTTCTTAATCACATCGGCGGCGGCTATAATCCCCAAGAAAATCCCGTTCCGTTCAAAGAAAATCGGCGTTTTTCCTTCTCCCCCCAATGCCCGGGAGAGTTCTGTCATATCCTGCGGTATATCCGCCAGCGTGGAAATATAGGTTTCCGACCCGCCGTGAATCGTGTCCCCGTCCATAATGGCGGCAAGGCCGTTTCCCGCAAGAACCCGGAATCCGGAGGTTTCTTTCGGACTCATGCCTCTTTCTTCCGCCTTTTCCACAACGGCCCGGGCAAGGGGATGCTCGGATTTCCATTCCAGCGAATACGCCAAAAGGAGAAGTTCATCGTCCGTCATATGTCCCGCAGGATAAATGCCGGTGACCTCCGGTTTTCCTTCCGTAACGGTACCGGTCTTGTCAAGCGCGATGATCTGTATTTTTCCCGCATTTTCAAGAGATTCGCTTGTTTTGAAAAGAATGCCGTTTTTCGCGCCTACGCCGCTGCCGACCATAATGGCAACGGGCGTTGCCAACCCCAGCGCGCAGGGACAGGAAATGACGAGGACGCAGATGGCGTATTCCAATGCTTTCGCCACGGGCGCGCCGAGGAGTATCCACACGATCATGACGAGAACGGCTACACCGATAACGGCAGGTACGAAGACGGCGGACACGGCATCAGCAATTCTTGCAATCGGCGCTTTTGTAGCAGCCGCATCACTGACCATGCGGATGATCTGTGAGAAGGTCGTGTCTTCGCCTACACGGGTGGCACGGGCACGGATGAATCCGGAACGGTTTATGGTGGCGGCTTTCACGGGGTCGCCTTCCGCTTTGTCCACCGGAACGGATTCTCCCGTAAGAGCGGATTCGTCTGCCGCTGTCGTACCTTCTATAATCACGCCGTCTACGGGAATGGTTTCTCCCGGTCTTACGACAAAGATATCTCCCGGCTGCACCTCGTCGATGGCAACGGATACTTCCTGCCCGTTTTTTTCGATGAACGCCGTCTTCGGCGCCATCCTCATCAGACTTTTCAAAGCATCGGTGGTCCGGCCTTTGGAGAGGGATTCCAGTGTTTTCCCTACGGTGATGAGAGCAGGAATCATGGCGGCGGACTCGAAGTAGAGCCGGTCATGGTAAAATCCCATGAGATCCGCATTCGATGTGCCTTGCGTAAGGAGGTAGGTCATCTCATAAAGGACATAGAGCGACCAGAGAAAGGAAACTCCCGAGCCGAGCGCCACGAGGGTATCCATATTCGGCGCGCCATGGGCGAGGGATTTCCCGCCGGAAAGAAAGAAATCCTTATTGACATACATCACGATAAGGGCAAGGAACATTTCTGTCAGAGCAAGTCCCAGATGATTATGGTCAAAAAATGCGGGAACAGGCCAGCCGAGCATATTGTGCCCCATGGTGATATACATGAGGAGCGCAAGAAATACGGCAGACCATATGAGGCGCCTTTTGAGCTTCGGTGTTTCATGGTCGGCCAGGGCTTCCGCTTCCTGTGCCAGTTTTTCTGAAGCGGAGCTCTTTTTCTTTTCTTCACCTTTGAGCCGCGCTCCGTACCCCGCGTTTTCAACGGCGCGGATGATTTCTTCGTTTGATGCGGTGCCGTCGACCGCCATGGAATTTGTCAGGAGCGCCACGGCCACCGAAGAGACCCCCGGCACTTCAGCGACTGCCTTTTCCACATGGGACTGGCACGCTGCGCAGGTCATGCCTGTAACCGTATATTGTCTCATTTTTTACCTCTTTCATTTCCTGTCAAAAAATTATTTCATCAGTTTTTGGAGCATGGTGCAGAGCTCATCCACTTTTCCGTCCCGTCCTTCGCGGATATCATCGGAAACGCAGCCTCGGATGTGGGATGCCAGGAGCAGTTTGTTAAAAGAATTCAGCGCATTGGATACGGCTGATACCTGCATGAGGATATCTGGGCAGTATGCGTCAGCTTCCACCATTTTCTGTATGCCCTTGATCTGCCCTTCCACCGTCTTAAGGCGGATAAGCAGTTTCTTTTGTTCTGCCGGTGTCCGTTCCGTACGGCAGCAGGCTTCCTCTGTTTCCATACCGGTTATCTGTTTTGTCTCCTTCGCTTCCATTTCATTTTCCTCTCTGCTTTTTCGTACTCTCTCTCATTCTTACTGCTGAATCGAAAATCTTCTTTTTGATTATACTATACCCCCCTGGGGTCTATCTGTCAATAAAAAAATTAAATATACGGAATAAATCCGAAAAACATGTCCGCTGCCATACGGAAAGAAACTGGAAGAACGCAGTCATATGCAAACAAAATACCGAACAGTAAAAACAAAACGGCGGGATTGTTTCGTCACCCCACCGTCTTATATAAAGCTAAATTTTTCTGTAAACCGAAATTTCCCTGTTTCTTTTTCGAAATATACACTTCTGCAAACGCAGTACCTATCTCCATACACTATTCCCGAAACAAACAAATGCTGTGCCTGACCGGTTTCTTCCATATCAATGGTTTCTGTTTTTCTCATTGTTTATATATTCTTCTACCGCCTGTATCATGAGCGGATCCCGTTCCGGAATATAGTATGGGTCTTCATACAAGTCAGCCTGTTTATATCCTGACTTGATCAATATACTGCACGAAAGGCTGTCCAATATGTCCTGATCCGAATCATATTCTTCCACATCCATACCGATTCTGTAATAGAAGTATCCCATAAACCTGTATGGCTCTTTAATCGGGTGATTCCACCACCAGGATTCCCAATACAGATGTGCGAAATTCATTACAGACTCCGGTGTCCGGCAGTTCTCTTTCAGATATTCGAATGCTGCATGAAAAACCGTATCCCAGCCAAAATCTTTCACAAGACCGGCCGCGAGTTCTTCCATCTTTTCCTCTTCCTGCTCCGACAACTCAACAGACCAGTCACGATTAAAAAATACATTCAGTTTTTGATTCAGCTCTTCATGAAAAGACATTTTTATCTCCGGATGTTAAAATGTCAATTTATGCGATTTCCCTGTGTATGAATTCATTATACCATTTTTATCTGCGCTTCATATATTTCCTTATGCTTGCTGTTCAGCTGCCGGAGAAGAAATACTTTTACGTCTTTTTCTCCGTTTTACATCCTGTCTCCCCCATACTATAATGAAAGAAAATATATTTTTTTAAGGAGGTCATCATGGCAGATCTTACGGTGGGCAAAAAAGCGCCCCTATTCACACTTCCGTCTGACGGCGGACAGGACATTTCTCTTTCTGATTACAAGGGCGGGAAGGTAATTCTTTATTTCTACCCGAAGGACAATACTTCCGGGTGCACGCTGGAAGCGCAGGCATTCCGCGCTAATCTGGAAGAATTTAAGAAGCGGGGTTATTCCGTACTTGGCGTGAGCCGCGACAGCGTGAAAAAGCACTGCAATTTCCGCGACAAGTATGAACTTAATTTCCCGCTCCTTTCTGATGAAAAGGAAACGGTATGCAACTTGTACGGCGTCATGAAAGAAAAGAGCATGTATGGAAAGAAATACATGGGCATCGAGCGTTCCACGTTCATCATTGATGAAAAAGGCGTATTGGTGAAAGAATACAGGAACGTGAAAGCCGCTTCTCATGTAAACGATCTGCTGAGAGACCTGCAATAGCCAATTATAAAGAGGCTGTGACAAAATATTTTTGTACCTCATCACAACCCCTCCACTCATGCCTTTTCGGCGGACAAAAAAGAGCGTCGTTTCTTTTTACGGAAACTCCGCTCTTTTTTCATTTCAATCCGTCAGATCTTCAATGAGCCATGCCTTTTCAAAGGGGAAAGCGGCATATGCTTCGCCTGCCAGGATCGTCCTGCCGGGGTCGTAAATATCGATAATCCATTCCTTGCCAAGACTGTCATTGACAAAGTAGCGGATTTTTTCTCCAAGGAACATTTTATTTTGAATGGTGACTTTTACATTCACCTGCCCGTCAACGGCCTCTTTCACCAACTTCAGACATTCGGGACGGATGCTCAGGCAGTATTCCTGCCCTGCATTTACGCTCTTCGCAGTGGGAATTCTGTCGTTCCCGTAAGAAACAGTATTTTCTCCCAGCCCTTTTACGCTGAGGAGGTTTGTCGTGCCGATGAAGTCCGCCACGAACGGCGTCTTCGGTTCAAAGTAGATCTCCTGGGGCGATCCTGTCTGATGGACGACGCCGCCTTTAAGGACGACAATCATGTCCGACATGGAAAGAGCTTCCGACTGGTCATGGGTGACATAAATCGTGGAAAGCCCCATCTTCTTCTGAATATCACGGAGTTCCACGCGGACGCTTTCGCGCAGCTTCGCATCCAAATTGGACAGCGGTTCATCAAGAAGAAGAACTTCAGGATTCATGACAAGGGCACGGGCCACAGCAACACGCTGCTGCTGTCCGCCGGACATCTGGTTCGGGAAACGGTCCTCCATGCCTTTGAGCTGCATGAGGTCAAGCGCTTCTTTGACACGTCTTTCTATTTCCTCTTTCGGACGGTTCTTCACACGAAGTCCATAGGAAACATTATCAAAAACGTTCATATGCGGAAAGAGGGCATATTCCTGAAATACCATGGCCGTATTTCTGCTGTAAGGAGGAATCCTTTCGATTCGTTTGCCGTTAAGAAGTATTTCCCCATCATCCGGTTCATAGAAACCTGCCACCATGCGGAGAAGCGTGGTCTTCCCGCAGCCTGACGGCCCGAGGAATGTAACGAAATGCCCCTTTTCAAAATCAATGTTCACGTCTTTGATGACATGGCTCCGACCGAAATATTTATTGATCTGTTTCAGCTGCAATACTAAGTCTGACATATTTCCACCTCTGTTGTAAACTTTGAGCGATTATAAATCAAAGATATTAATCTTGTCACGGAGTATCAGTTTTACCACACCGAAAGTCAGGTAAATAACAAGCATGATGCCTACGGCAGTGGCGCTGGCAGTCGGGAGGAATCCCTGATTTGCCAGGCTCATGATATTGATGGACGCCAGGTTCCATTCCGGTGACACGAGGAAAATAACGGTGCTTAAGGTGTTCATGGAACGCATGAACGCGTATACAAAGCTGACAGAAAGTGAATTTTTCAGCATAGGCAGCACAATTTTCCGGAAAGTCGTGAAGCTGCCTGCCCCTAAGTTGGTAGACGCCTGCTCTAAAGAGCCTTCGATCTGTTTCAGCCCCGCCACGGCCTGCCGATATCCTACCGGCAGCTGGCGGAGGGCCATACCGAGAATGATAATAGCAAGCGTACCCGTCATTTCAAGCGGTCCGTCATTAAAGGCGAGAATCATGGCAAGACCGATAAACGTCCCCGGCAGAGAGACGGGAAGCATGGCAAGAAAATCCATAACTGTTCTTCCCGGGAATTTTTTACGGAGCACCAGAAACGCCAGAGCAATGCCGAAGACCGTGCTGATTGCCGCCGTGGACATGGATGCCACCCAGGAGTTCACCATGACATTGGAGTTGATGACGCCTTCTTTGAAATACTCAAGAGTGAAGGTGTAATCCGCACCGAAAGAAACGGTAAAGGCAAAAAGCACGACCACACCGATAATCATAAGGATGCCCAGGCTGAGAAGCATGCAGAAAGTAAAGAAACACCATGTTGCCGCCGGTCCCGCCGTCACACGGATGAGGCCTGCCACGGGCTTTCCCGTAACGGTAACGTAAGAGTTCTTTTCCAGATAATACCGCTGTACAAAGAAAACAATGAGCGTCGGAATGACAAGGAATACGGAAAGCGTGGCGCCCATGGGAAGATCCCAGGCACCGGTGACCTGTGCGTATGCTTCCGTGGCCAGAACATGATAATTACCGCCGACCAGCATGGGGTTGCCAAAGTCCGCCAATGAGTTGATACCGACCAGGAGGAACGCGCTTGCCAGCCCCGGTGTCGCCAGTCTGAGGGTCACCGTACGGAAAAGGTACCACCCTTTCGCCCCCAGGTTCTGTGCCGCCAGTTCCAAATTCGGACTGATATTTTTCAAGACACCCGAAATAGTGATGTACGCCAGCGGGAAAAAAGCAATAGTCTGCGCTACCCAAAGTCCGACAGGTCCGTAAAGATCCACCTTCAAATGAAGCATTTCCCATGTAATAAAGCCGCGGCGGCCGAAAAGCATGATGAATGCCAGACCGCTGACAACGGACGGCGCCATGGTAGGAAGCAGAGCCACCACCTGGAAGAAACGCTTGCACGGCATATTCGTGTAATTCACACCGTAAGCGAAAATGAATCCGAAAACGATAGCCGTCGCCGTAGCAACAAAGGACGAGAAGATCGTGTGGCTGAATACCTCGATGAACTCCTTATCCGTGACGGCGCGCATCCAGTCTGCCGATGTCGGAACGAGAAGAATTTTCACAAAAGGATAAATAATAAATACGGCAAACAGAAGGAATACGGCAAGAATACCGATGAGAAGCGGCGGCTCCCGAAGAAGCACTTTCATCTCCGCTGCGATTCCGGTGTGTTCGCGGCCGGACTCTTTTTCATTCATACAAAACTCCTTAGATATAAAAAGGATTTATTTCTTTAAAACAGCAGGTGCCTTCCGGCTTTTCCATTGGCGAGGGAAGGGCAGGTATAAAACAGACTATTTCTTAAATAAGTAAAAGTAATAGATAAAAAGTTACCCCCACCGTCATTGGTGGAGGCAGCTTTTTGACAGACATATTATTCAGCAAAGAATGTATCGCAGTTCTTCTGTTTATCGGCGCCCGCCTTGACCAAATCATAAGTCTTGAACAGCGGCAGCTCTTTCAGCGGCTTCATGCCCTGGGGCGGAGCCACTTCCGGATTGCAGGCAATGCCGTTCGTCGTCTTTACAAGGATATCTCCCGCTTCTTTGGTAAGGACAAAATCAATAAACGCTTTCGCCACATCTTCATTGGCTTTGTTCTTAATCTTGCCTACGGGACATACTGTCCAGCCTGCCTGATCGTAAATGGTGCTCACCAGTTTCTGTCCCTTGGCGCTGACCAGATTCTGATCGGAAATAAAGTTGACAGTGATAAGATATTCGCCGGCGCCGGCTTTCTGTCCCGGTGTGAATCCGGAAGGAGTGAACTGCGCTATCTGCGGTTTCAGCGCTTTCAGATATTCCCAGCCTTTTTCTTCACCCATATTCTGAAGAACGGAACTGATAAAGGTGTTGCCTGTACCGGATTTACGGGGATCAGGCATAATAATTTCCCCTTTGAATTCCGGTTTCAGAAGATCCTGCAGTGTCGTCGGAGCGGCGACGCCTTTCGGTTTAAATTCTTCATTGAAACGTTTTTCATTGTAGCCGATTGCCAAAACTTCCAGATACGTGCCATACCAGAAACCGTTTTTGTCCTGGTATTCAGGCATGATCATTTTGGCATTCTTGGATTTATAAGCTTCCAGAAGTCCGTCAGCCGCCGCTTTCGCATGGGCGTCCGCCGTGCCGCCAAGCCAGATATCCGCTTTCGGCGCGTCTTTTTCCGCCGTGATACGGGCAAGAGCTTCCCCGGTTGGCAGACGGATGAAGCTTACATCTGCACCGGTCTGCTTCTTAAACAGATCCGCCAGTTCTTTCGCCGTGTCTTCATGGAAAGACACATACATCACCAACTTCTTGCCTTTCAGATCCTGACCGCCCGCTTTCGCACCGCCTGCAGCCGCCTTGTCACCGCCGCCGCAGCCGGCAGCAATCAACGCCAGTCCGGCCAGGGTGCACGCAGCAAGAGCCTTCCATTTCATGAAAAACATCTCCTCTCAAATCTTAAATATGTTTACTTACCAAAGCAATTTTAGCATATATCCCAGACACTAACTATAAAAAGAAAGTCCGTTGTAATTTTAGCATAAATGTATGCTGTTTTCATTACTTTTTATCATTACATAACAGATATTCCTTTTCCCGTTTTCATATTTTCTGCAAAAGAAAAGGACGCCTTTTACGAAACGTCCTGTCCTTTGTCAATTTATATTCTTCCCATTACTGTTTTTCCCCGGACTTTTCTGCCGACCGGCCCGAAATCCTGTCAAGAAGTTTATTCCCCGCAGATTTCACTTTATCCTTCAATGCTTTTTTCTTTTTCTCCGCTTCTTCCTTTTTCTTCTTTTCCGCCGCTTCCTCTTCCTGCTTTGCCCGCGCGGCTCTTGCTTTTTCCATACTGCTTCTTACGGAGGCAGGAATTTCGAAATTCTTCACGGTGTAACCGCTTTCCGCTTCGTACATATAATCACGCCAGATCGCTGCAGGAATGGTGCCGCCGGTATACCCCGCATTGGTGGATGCGTCATCGCCGACCCAGACAGCCGTGGAGAGATCCGGCGTATATCCGACAAACCATGCGTCATGTTCATCATCAGTAGTCCCTGTCTTTCCTGCCGACGGCCGTCCGATATATGCATTTCCGCCGGTTCCGCGGGAGATAACTTCTTCCAGCACGCTCGTCAATGTCCATGCCGAGGCTTCATCAACGGCCTGTGTACTTTCCCGCGCACCTGAATAATCTTCAATTACTTTTCCATTGCGGTCAACAACTTTCATAATGACTGTCGGTTCCACCAGTTTGCCGCCGTTTGCAAACACGCTGTATGCTTTTGCCATATCCCAGACGGACACGCCGTAAGTCAGACCACCGAGAGCTGTTGCCAAGTTCGTATCACTGTATTCACCCTCGGTAACTAAGGTGGAAATTCCCACATTTTTTGCCGTCTGAATAACTTTTCCCATGCCTACCTGATCCGCCAGATAGACCGTAGGTATATTCATGGACTTCACAAGCGCTTCCATGACGGTTACACTGCCGCCGGAAGTGCCACCGTAATTCTTCGGTGTCCAGCCGCCGCCAAAATCTTTCGCTGTATTACTGAGTATATCGAAAGGCGTTACTTTATTTGCAAATGCAGTGAGGTAGACAAAAGGCTTGAAAGCCGAACCCGGCTGGCGGGTCATCTGCACAGCACGGTTAAAATGATCCTGTCCGCGGCCGCCTACCATGGCACGGACATATCCCGTTCCCACTTCTATGGAAACAAGGGCACCCTGGGGCTGAGTCAGATTATTATCATCCGTATAGGCATCAGGAAGATTTTTCTTCAGAGCCGCTTCTGCTTCCTTCTGCAAATCAAGATCCAGCGTAGTGTAAATCTGCAGGCCCTCTTTGTATATCGCATCGGAATCATACTTTTCGCTGATCAAGTGAATGACATAATTTACAAAATAAGACGCCACACTATCCGTTCCCCGCTGTTCCTGGGGCCGGGCTAGATGGATATCCGCTTCTTTTGCCGCAGCGGCCTCACTCTCGGTAATGTACCCGTACTTCACCATCTGATCAAGAACGATGGACTGCCGCTGTTTTGCTGCTTCCACACTGTGGAACGGAGAGTAATAATTCGGACTGTTCGGAAGACCCGCTATAAGCGCGCACTGGGCAAGAGACAAATCCTTCACGTCTTTTCCAAAATATACTTTAGACGCCGTCTGGATACCATAACAGCCCTGTCCGAAATAAATCTGGTTCATATACATTTCCAGAATTTCTTTTTTGGTATACTGCCGCTCTATCTTTAAGGCAAGAAAAGCCTCCAGCAGCTTGCGTTTCAGCGTCTGTTCCTGCGAAAGGAAAGCGTTTCGCGCCAGCTGCTGCGTAATGGTGCTCCCCCCCTGCGCCGTAGCATTGCCGCTGATGATATTTCTGAAAACGGCACGGATGATACCGAGAGGATCCACGCCGTGATGTTCATAAAAGCGGTTATCCTCTACCGCAATAAATGCGTTTTGTAAATTAGCCGGCACTTCATCAATGGACACGGGGAGACGGTTTTCCTCGGCGTGAACCGTAGTAATAAGCCGCCCCTTGGCATCATAAATGCGGGATGACGCATCCGGTGCAATATTTGCGGAAATATCCGGAAGCCCGCTGCTCACCGACAGAAAGAAACCTGCCGCCGCCCCGGCACCTGCAATAAAAACAATAATGAAAAGAAAAAGAAAAATCTTTTTTACCGTGGAAGATTTTTCTTTATGCTGTCTGCGAATTTCAGAATTTCTCATGAAAGCCGGCGCTCCTCTGATTAATCAATGTATATCTCATATAAAAATTTTTACTCAAAATATGAACAATTAAACCAAAAGATAATAATATTTGTTCCATTATAGCACAATCCCGCCGGCAAAGAAGAAAGAAGGCTTTCTCTTCCTTTTTAGAATCATCGTTTTTAAAATCATCGTTCCCCTTTTCTTTTCTGCCGCTGTTTCTTCCATCCCCGGTACAAGACTTTATCCCCTCATACCATTTATGGAAATTCCATTTCTTTTCCTACTATATATAGTACCCTCTTTTCTATAGGTACCTATAGAAAAAATCTTGAATGAGTACCTCCATTGTGAAACGTTTCGTGAAACGCCAAAGCCTCCTGTCTCCTTTCCGCCCCATATCGACATGCCTGCATTTTCCATATTTTGGATTTTCCGCAGCTTTAAAAAATAATGGTATTTTTATAATTCGTTTTTCCTATTCCATTTCCTGTAAATATGTTGTACTATAAATCACGATACAATATGTTGTATTACAACAGAAGTAAAAACTATATTTTGTACGTGTTATTTTAATTTTATTATATCCAATCATTAATAGGGAGTGTAGTCATGCAACAGGGAAATGAAGAGAACGTCATCGTCCGCACAAATGTCATCAAAAGAAACGGACAGGAAGTCACTTTCGATATCACGAAAATCATCAACGCTATCGGCAAAGCCAATCATGAAGTCGCCGGCATCCATCAGATGAACGATTTTCAGATCCACGCGATTGCGGATAATATAGCGAAGAAAATTTCCAATTATCCCCACGCGGCTAATGTCGAAGATATTCAGGATATGGTAGAAACGGGCATCATGGAAATGCGCGGCTATGAAGTAGCACAGAAATACGTCCGTTATCGTTATAAACGCGAAATTTCCCGCAAGAGCAATACCACCGATGACGGTATTCTTTCTCTGATCGAACTTAATAATGAAGAAGTAAAACAGGAAAACTCCAATAAAAATCCTGTCATCAATTCTACCCAGCGCGACTATATGGCCGGCGAGGTATCCAAAGACCTCACGCGCCGCCTTCTTCTTCCTGAAGAAATCGTCAAGGCGCACGATGAAGGCATCATTCACTTCCATGATGCCGACTATTTCGCGCAGAAAGAACATAACTGTGATCTCATTAACCTGGAAGACATGCTCCAGAACGGTACTGTCATCAGCCAGACGATGATTGAAAAACCCCATTCTTTCTTCACCGCCTGCAATGTAACGACCCAGATTGTTGCCCAGGTAGCGTCCAACCAGTACGGCGGCCAGTCCTTTACGCTTTCTCACCTTGCGCCCTTCGTCGATATCAGCCGTCAGAAAATCAAAAAGGAAGTCATTGAAGAACGGAAGCTGATCGGCGAATCCATGAATGATGAAATCATTTCCAAAATTGTTGAAGCCCGTCTTCATGAAGAGATCAAGAGCGGTATTCAGACAATCCAGTACCAACTCATTACTCTGATGACCTGTAACGGCCAGGCTCCTTTCGTCACCATGTTCATGTATCTTGATGAAGTACCGGAAGGCCGCACCCGTGACGATCTCGCCATGATCATCAAAGAAGTCCTTCTCCAAAGAATGAAGGGAGTAAAGAATGAAAAAGGCGTATGGATCACACCGGCATTCCCGAAACTGATCTACGTCCTTGATGAAGATAATATCCATGATGACTCCCCCTACTATGAGCTGACGAAACTTGCTGCGGAATGCACAGCAAAACGTCTCGTCCCCGACTATATTTCCGCGAAAATCATGAAGGAATACAAAAACGGCGACGTATACCCCTGCATGGGCTGCCGCAGCTTCCTCACCCCCGACACGGAAGGTCTTGGTAAAAATGGCGAGCATAAATATTACGGCCGTTTCAACCAGGGCGTTGTCACACTGAATCTGGTAGACGTAGCCTGCTCGGCAGAAGGAAATATGGATGAATTCTGGAAAATCCTTGAAGACCGTCTTGAACTTTGCCACCGGGCTCTCCGCTGCCGTCACGAAAGACTTCTGGGCACCATTTCCGACGTAGCCCCCATCCTCTGGCAGCACGGTGCTCTCGCCCGTCTGAAAAAAGGCGAAGCCATCGATAAACTGCTCTTCAATAATTACAGCACCATTTCCCTCGGCTACGCAGGCCTCTATGAAATGTGCGTAAGAATGCTGGGCGTTTCCCACACCACGGAAGAAGGCAAAGCATTCGGCATGAAAGTCATGCAGAAACTGAACGATAAGTGCGCCGAATGGAAAGCCGCCGAACATATCAGTTATTCCGTCTACGGCACTCCTATGGAATCCACCACTTATAAGTTTGCCAAATGCCTCCAGAAACGTTTCGGCATGATCCCCGGCGTCACGGATAAAAACTACATCACCAACAGCTACCATGTCCATGTGGCCGAACATATCGACGCTTTCCATAAGCTGAAATTTGAATCCGATTTCCAGCGGCTCTCCCCGGGCGGCGCGATTTCCTACATCGAAGTGCCGAATATGCAGAACAACATCCCCGCCGTCATTGCCGTCATGAAGTACATCTATGAAAACATCATGTATGCGGAACTGAATACCAAGAGCGACTACTGCATGCAGTGCGGCTACGACGGAGAAATCAAGATTATTGATGATGAAAACGGCAAGCTCATCTGGGAATGCCCGAACTGCGGCAACCACGACCAGCACACCATGTCCGTGGCAAGAAGGACCTGCGGATACATCGGCACCCAGTTCTGGAACCAGGGCCGCACACAGGAAATCAAAGACAGAGTCCTCCACCTTTAATCATCATTATTAAGATAAGGCGGCGCCATCCTGTATGAGCGCCGTTTTTATTCCCTATCGCGAGGTATTTATGAACTACGCCGGAATCAAAGAATATGATATCGCCAACGGGCCGGGCATCCGCTTTTCCCTTTTCGTTTCCGGCTGCACCCACCACTGCAGAGGCTGGTTCCATCCGGATAAATGGTTTTTTTCCTCTTAGAAGCTC
>OBVW01000711.1_pt1 | contig 14486 bp, 20 predicted proteins | sample 1495141 | NCBI WGS metagenome assembly OBVW01 (sample SAMEA2580013, study PRJEB22360) | human gut metagenome | biome: human gut; feature: human-associated habitat; material: faeces | place: Denmark | collected 2008/2010
CCGCCGAGGAACCCGCAAGCAGCTTGTTTGCTTCCGCGAATTCGTTGAACAGCTTTTCGACGTTGGAAGCGGCGCCGATGATGTCGCTGTCCAGCCAGGCATCCGCCTTTGCGTTCGCTTCGCGCTGCCCGCTCCGGCCGGGCGTGGAGCTGTAGAAGCTGCGGCGCAGGCCGTCCTTCTGCACGTTGATCTGCCAGCGCTTGTATTTGTCGCTCCATGCCGCGGTGTTCGTCCGCTTTCCCACCAGAATACACCTCTTTTCCGATTCCTCTGCGCCCTGCGCGGGATTCTTGATATGGCCGCTCTATTTTTATTCGCGTGAACCTCCCCAAAAATTTAAGGTCTACTTCTTTCCATATCCCCACACATCGGAAAATGACGTTCGCTTATACTCTTCCGTACTTGCCATTTCCCGCACGCGTTTTACAGCTTCCCGCTGCCCTGCAATGTTCAAGGCATCCATGGCTTTATCCATATCGGCCTTGTTCTGCGCTTCCACATCTTCGACTTTTTGCATATTGCTCAGCGCGCCTTTTGGTAATCCAAGTCGCTTTTCTCTTTCCTCTGTGGTTTCGTCTGGATCAACTGCACGGGCAGGTTTTATATCAAGCAAGTAGTCTACCGTTACCCCTAGAGCCGAGGCAATTGCCCGAAGCTGATCGACACGTGGCTGACGTTTTCCAGATTCATACTGCCTAATTGAGATAACTGCCACTCCGCTGAGTTCCGCAAGCTGGGACTGAGTAAGCCCGGACGCACTGCGTATTTCTTTTATTCTCGATCCTATGTCCATACTCTCACCTCTAAATTGGATTTTAACACAAAGCTGTAAAATATTCAAGTGAATACAAAAACGCCCTTGACAAATTCAAATGAATCTCATATAATAGATTCAAACGAATACCGAGAGAGGTGAATCAAAGTGCAAATTGATCGTGTAAAACTGATTGCCGAAATGGCACGGCAACGCATGACCGTGAAGCGGCTTGCGGAGTTATCCGGCGCTTCACGTCCAACTATTACGAAAGTCCGCTCCGGGAAATTCTGTTCCGACCTTGTTGGGAAAGCGATAGCCCGCGCACTGGGTGTAGACGTTGCCGAGATCATCGAGACCGAAAAGGAGGACTAAACCATGACCCACACTCCAACGCCGCTTCCGTGCCTGGTGTTTCTGGAAGCGGGAGACGATGAACCGTTCACCACGGATGAGATCATTGCGAGCTGCGCGCAGGTGCGCCGCTCGACGGTCACAAGGCTCATCCGCAACCATCAAAAAGACCTTAAAGCATTCGGAAAGGTCGGATTTGAAATCCGAGCTTTAGAAGAATCCGCAACAGGCCAAAAGGAAAAGCTCTACCACCTGAACGAGCAGCAGGCCACCCTTTTGATTACATACCTGCGCAACACAGAGCCGGTCAAGGCCTTCAAGAGAGCCCTCGTCCGCGAATTCTACGCCATGCGCGCCGAGATTGCTCGATTCAAAGCGCTGCGCACCGAGGGCAAGCCCCAGCGGCGCAGCCTGACCGACATGATCCGGGACAACCCAAACCACAGCAAGTGGGACTACAAGCTGTATACCGATCTTGCATACAAGGCGGCGTTCGGCAAGACAGCGGCGCAGATCAAGAAGGACCGCGCGCCCGGCAGCGACCGGCGGACCCTCGATCTTCTGACCGCGGACGAGCTTGAAGCCTACCAGAAGCAGGAAGCGGCGATCGCCGGGCTGTACGCCGTGGGCATCGACTACGAGACGATGAAAGCCGTATTCCTGCGGAAAGGAAGTGCTGCGGAATGATCTGGTTGAACGAAAGGCTTGCCATCACTGCGGACAAGTATCAATACATCATCGGAACGCCGAGAGAAAGGCCGAGAAGCCGTGGAGAAGGCACGGAAACCGTAATGCTTGACCCAGCATATTGCCGGACCCTCGCGCAGGCTCTCCGCGTTGCTGTATCGCGTGAGATGAAACGCGGCGTAGAAAGCGGCGAGCTTCAAACGCTGCAAGCATTCGCCCGGCACCTCGAAAAGGTCACAGCCGATTTTGAAGCGAAGATCGCGGCGCTCAACATGTAACACGTGGCAAACGCTGCGCAGCGCTGGAGAAGGCCCCTTTTCGCGGCGGGCAAGGTAGTTTTACCCCTCGACCCAGCAAGGGCTGAAATCGCACGAAAACAGAAAGGACGGAATAACAATGGCAGCAAGAAGATGGTCGAAGCTCAAAGGCCGCATGTTTGAATGCGGTGTTACGCAGGCCGAGCTGATGGAAATAACCGGCCGCGGACAGACGTACATCTCCGCGCGCATCAATGGCTTTATGCCGTGGAGCGGCGAGGACATACAGAAGATAGGCAATCTGCTCGAGATTCCCCGCACGGATTGGGTGGAATATTTCATCGATGGGCAGGCGCCCGGGAGGGCCGTATGATTTACATACTGGCTGGCATCACCGGCATGTGCGGGCTGATTGGCCTTTGCGGGCTTCTGGAAAAGCTGTGGGACATGCTCGACCCTCCCGCGGAAGCGGCGCACAGATCGCCAGAAATCGCCAACATAAAAAAGCCGCTTCGATGCGGGAACACCGAAGCGGCAGGGTGGAACAGATTTAGGAAGCCTGTTTCCACCTCCACTATACCAGAAAGCGGAGGAAAATGCAATGCAGATATTTAAAGACTTGTCAACCGCCATCCAGATCACAAAGGAAATCCGCCGCGCGCGACGCAGCGGAACCGATGAAGTCCGGGTGCGAACCGTTCGAAGAATGCAAATCACAGATTGGGGATACTGGCCTTGGACGCTCGAGGGGAACAACCTTGATGCGCGCGATGATTCCTATCGAAAAATGAAAGCTGTATTTCTTACTTTCGACGAGGACGTCCAGCGCGCCATTGCTTCTCCCCCAGAAGACGGCAAATGGATCGACCGGCTGGCACTCTGGCGGAAGCAGCTTAAGACCACCCTGCCACACAAGGACGCGTGCTTTCTGGCACAGATTCTTGCACGTGAGTATGCCAGCACAAAGCGCCGCCGCTTAATGGCAACAAAACAGAAAGGCGGTGAGCAGGGATGAACGCTGTTTCGCATATCAGCCGGGAGGATGTCCTTGCGGAAGCAAAGCAATACTACGAAAGCATGGGCAAAGAATTTGACGCCAAATCGCGCGAAATCGTGCTGGCAATTCACGAGGCAACGGAAAGCGCGTACCGTCGAGGATATACGGACGGTATAAAGGCAGTACAAACCAACAACAAAAGCTAGGAAATCCTGCGGCGCGGAAAACGCTGCTTTCCATTAACGCAAAAGGAGCAAGAATGAGCAAAGAAAAAAGATACTGGTGGCTGAGACTGCCGGAAGATTTCTTTCAGTCCAAAGAAATCAAGTATTTGAAGCAAAAGCCAAACGGCTACAAGCTGGTGTGCATTTATCTGGGGATGATGCTCGCCAGCCTCCGAAGCGGCGGCACTCTCACTTTCGAAGGCATGGGGGATTCGCCGGAGGAAGAAATTGCCGTTATGCTGAATGAAGATGTTGAAAGCGTCTCTACCGTAACTGGATTCTTGAAGCAATACGGCTTGATGATCGAGAAAACAAGCGATCAATACTTCATCCCCTTTGTCGGCGAGAATTTGGGTTCAGAGGGTGCGAGCGCCTATCGAATGCGGGAGCTTCGAAGTCGCTCCGGTGAACATTATGACACGCCAACTACGAGCGAAAATAAACCATGTGACGAAAAAGCGTCACAAGATAGCGAGTGTACGCGCCAATCATGTGACGAAAAGCCGTCACAAAGTGACGCGGAGGCGTTACAATGTGACGAAAATAGCGTCACTTCGTTACGGAGAGACAGACCTAGATATAGACCTAGAGATAGAGAAGATATAGACCTAGACAAGACAGGGCAAAACGGCAGTCCGTCAGGCTGTATTATTCCTTCTTTTGATGAGGTCAAAGAATACTGCAAGGGGAAAAACATCAATCCCGAAAAATTCTACGATTTCAATCAGCGCCGGGATTGGATGATCGACGGAAAGCCTATTCGCAACTGGAAAAAGATTGCCGACAGTTGGGAACAGAACGAGCACAAGCCGAAACACACGCCCTCGTATGGCGATCTGCAACAGTACAGCGACGACGATCAGCCGTGGATGAAATCCGTAGATCAGTACGAAAAATACGGCGGGGATTATGTATAGGGGGAGGTCAAACAGATGACCATGAGCGAAGAAGCAAAGGCACTGCGCCGTGCATACCAGCGCGAATACAGGCGCACACACCCGGAACAAGCCGAAAAGCAGCGGGAATATACCCGGCAATGGAAGCGGCGAAACCGCGAGAAATGCCGCGAATACCAGCGGCGCTATTGGGAAAGGAAAGCGGCGCAGGAAAATTTATCCCCCGGGGGGCTGCTCAGAAAAAAGCTGAATACCTCCGGCACCGACTGCCCCCCTTCTGGGCTGCAAGGTGCCCAAAATGAAACGAGGAGAACCGCGCCCATGACCCCTAAAGAAGCCGAACGGCTTTTGAACAGCTTTTACGATATGCCGGAGCAGATTGCACAGCTGCGCGACGAAATCGCCACACTTTACGCCGATAGGAACGCCGCTTCCGTGCCTGCCCTGTCTGAGTATTACCGCGAGGAAATCGAGGCCAAGCAGGCGCAGCTTGAGCATATACAGCGAACATATCACACCTTGCAGCCGGTTCTTGCAAAGCTGTCCCGTTTGGATTACCGTCTTGCCGAGCTTGCCTATTTAGGCCCCAAGGATACACGGGAGCGGGAGAGCTGGCTGCGCCGCCCGACATGGTACACAATCGCTGCGGAAATGGATATGAGCGAAACGCAAGCACGGGTCCGCGCTTCCAGAATATTGAAAAAGATCACAGAAATTCCGATGCCCGAAAAATAAATTCTGGACACGGCAATGCGCGCATATCCGCAAGCCGGTGATCCGCAGATTTCGAAAGTCCTAAAAAAGCAAGCGAAACGAAACAAAAAGCAATACAAAAAAAGCGCAGGTTTCGCCCAAAAAGCGCAACCAATAAAAAAACTTGAGCGGATTTAAATATCCACATCCGAGCAAATTCACAAAGGAGAAAAAATGAACACGGCAGAATTGCCCTTCAAGAATTTAGGATCGTATGACCCGGCAAATTGTTCCGGACCGTATAACATTCCGGAGCTTTCACCCGCACTTCCAATTCTACCAGAAATTAAATTTTGGAGTTTTTCCGAGAAAAAAAGCACAAAAAGTCCAAATCATTCCGGATTACATTTTTTCTTGGATGATTACAGATTCAACGTTGTGTGGACATATCCGGACCGATATATTCACATGCTGAGAAATTTCGCAGCCGTTTGTGCTCCGGATTTCTCAATCTACACGAATATGCCCACGGCTCTGCAGATTTATAATCACTACCGGAAGCATTGGGTGGGCGCATATTGGCAAAGCCTTGGCATCAACGTAGTTCCCACGATTTCGTGGGCAGGACCGGAAAGTTTTCAATGGTGTTTCGATGGTGAGCCGCATGGCTCTGCCGTAGCGATAAGCACCATCGGAACACAAAAAAGACGAGAAAGCAAGGCTTTGTTCCTTGCAGGGTACAGAGAAATGAAAAAAAAGGTTGAATCCAGCTCAAATTCTTTGCTATGGCCATATCCCTGCAGAATTGAAGTGCGAAGTTGTCCCGATGGGATGCTTTTACGACAAATTTGAGAAAGGAGGCGGTCAATAATGGGCGGACGAGGATCCAGCGGAAAAAATGGCAGTGGAAATAAAGGTCGCAGCGGAAGCGGCGAACCGTTTTCTGTTCCAAAGATAACCAAAAACATTGCAAAAGGCCTATCCCGAGAGGATCTCGAAACATTTGCTACCGCAATTTTTGCGAATAGTGCTATGAAGTCCGGAATGTCAAGAGAGGAAGGCATCCGGCGAGCAAAGTCTTTGATGTCCGGTAATACAACCGCGCAGCTCAGAAATTATGTAATAAAAAACAGCTAAAGGAGGAACCCCAAATGAACACTTATCTGCAAAGCATGAAAAACGCATTATCCAGCTACTACGCCGCCGCAAAAGCTTATGAAGAAAAGGCTGACCGCGCAAAGCAACGCTATCAGGAAGACGTAGCTGCAAACGAAATCAAAAAGCTGGATGCAGAACTTGAAACCCAGAGGCAGGGCGCCATCGACTCCATCAATGAAGCAAAAGACAAAGCCATCGAAGCCGTCCGCAGATGGGGTGCGCTGGATGGGAATAAGATCGACGACGGAGACATGAAACTCTTGAAGTTCGACCTATCCCTTGAACAGTTTGAAGCTATGGTGGAACGCCACAAGAAAAACGGAACCATGTGCTTCATCCTGCTCCAATGCGGTGAAGCGCATAACAGAAAACATGGAGAAAACAGCGAATTCGATCGCGCAAGCCATTACGACACCAGCATTATTCCAACCGTAGAAAAAAAGATCGCTGCATATACGAGATTTGCAGAAAGTGCTGTCGATGCCGTGAAAAATATGCGCGGAATTGGTTTTGGACAAGGCGTTTCCAGCCCCATTATGATAAACATCGTCGAGACGTTCGGAGAGCCGAATCCGACCAACTACGATCTACTCGAAATGATCGGATAACTAAAGTCCGGAAGCCGTACTTATGGTTTCCGGACTTGCTTTATCCCGCTGGATGCGGTATAATCACCGCAGGACACGTGGAGGAATTACGCCATGAACATGATCTATGTACCCGATAAAGAAACCGTGACCGCCCGCTTCGGCACCAGCGAAATGTTTATTCTCGCAATCACCTACGACGAGGAAACCGCTGCGATCGCGCCGATTGACGAAGCCCCGGAGCACTACATTCTGCTCAATAAAGCCGGTATCGGCGAAATCAACCTCGACCGGTGCTTTCGCGTCGTATTCGACGACAAGGCCGCCGAGTGGACGTTCGTCTGCCCCTCCGATTACGCGCATATCGCCGACAAGCAAAAGCGGATCGCCCAGTTCTACAAGGACGGATTCCGCACGATCTCGCATGTGCTCTCCGACCTAGGCTATATGATCGATCTCACGATTCCGCGCCGCTACCGTCGGCACTTCGACATAATGAGCGGCAACATTCCGGAATAAACAAAAGGCCAAGGGAACGCCGCTTCCCCCGGCTTTTTATAACACACTTTGTAACACACTTTCCATCTCCTGCCGCCCGATGCGATTATCGCGCAGGCGGTAGAATACCCGCGTAGAATCTAGCTTTTTCCGCTCTGCCTTTGGCTGTGTTTGGGCAGAAAAATCACTGTTTCCTGGCTACGAACCAGTAGGTCAGGGGTTCGAGTCCCTTCAAGCGCGCCAAGTTAAAGCTGCATTTTAGCCTTGTTTATAAGGTTGAAATGCAGCTTTTCTTTTAACAATCCTCTTATTATCTGAAGAAACTATATGCAACCAGCATAATGAATAGGCAGAGGAGACGTCATGATTTTTACCTTTGATGCAAAAGGCTATCTTTTATATCCTGTTATGAAATCTTATTTTAAACTCAGTGATGAGAATGTCTATGAGGCCATACAGAGTGGATTCAATATTTTACAGAAACAGTTAACGCTGAAAAACATCTCTTATGATGCGTTAAAAGGCGCTTTGATTCCAAATCAAGATAAGGACAAATTTGAGACATGCTTTGTTATTGACTCAAGCCAAATTAATTCTTCTGACTATGGATATTATGTATTTGAAAAGTTAATTCCGCTTTTGGACAAAGACAGCACCTACAGTATCCTGTGTGGGGATTATATTGACACTCTACGGCACCCCAGTTCACAGCAACTGCTACGTTCTGTAATGCACGAGGTCTTGGTAAGATGTCATGAATTCAAGTATATGTATAGCAACCAGTACTACCTGATCTATGTGAATCGCTTAAGCGGCAGCCAGCGGCTGAAAATTGTTGAAGGGCTCTATCCGTATTCGTGGTTTACTGGATTTGCAGATTTAACATATTGTTCTTTGTTTAAAAGTTACCTTTCCACCATACTTACGTCTGTCTGTATAAAAAGTAAGAATAGAATTATTATGTCACATCCTTCGAATTGTGCAGATGAAGAAAATATTAATATGCGTGGGTTTCCGTTTGAAACCAATGGTTTTTCGCTTTCGAGTATAAACGATGATAGTTATAGCGCATTTCTGAGTTACAAAATAGAAAGCGAAGTACCGGACAAAGATGACATTGGTTTTTCCTTTAATGCACTATTTCCTAAATTTGATTCCTTTGAAAAAATCACCCTAAATATTTCAGACGACAAGTGGAGTAAATATTTGACAGACAAGAAAAAAGGAAAGGGACTGATTATTGAATCGTTGGGTTATGATTCGGACGACAAAAAACGCTTTACCGAAGAAGCCTTTAAGAAAATATGCGCCAATTACATCTATAACCTAAAAGAAAATCAATATGGCGACCTGATGTTTAATGTCTGTGTTGAGTTTCCAACCATTCATGGCAATATTAGAAAAACCACAATTGCTTTAAAATATTATCCTGATAGTGGTTTGATTGATATTGTTACGATCACCTAAATGTTTTTGTAGTAGTTCAAACAATATCAATTATGCCCGTGCCTTCCACGTCGCGGCGAGCCTCAAGGATTTACCGCGACGTGGAAGGCACGGCTTCGCCGTTTGGATTGTCGCTCCTCCTCTGCAAAAGTCGCGCCACACCTGCACTACTCGCTTGTAAACACATTCACAACGCTTCGGCTTGCTACCAAATTTTTGCGGATTGGGACTAAGGTTTTTTGCTGGCATCTTTTTGCAGCGCAAACCCACGATGGAGTGACTTTTGGTCACTCCATTTTTTCTTAGTATTTATGCGGGTTTGGGCTTTGGGGGCAAAATTCGGAAAACGGTTTCACCATAGATATCCAAACAGCAGTTAAATTGGTCAAAGTGGGGTTTCCGCCTGATTATTCAGGTAGGGGTCCCGCTTTTCTACATTCTCCTTATCCCATTATCGGAACTATAAAAACAGCTTTTAGAATAGGTCTGGCAAATCCCGAAACCGGATCGATTTGAGACTCAAAGGCATATGCACTTCATTTCAAAAGCCAACCCAGTAGCCCCCTACCGCCGCCCCCCTATTCCAACCGCCTGCGCCTGTATTCCCGCAGGCGGCGGTAAAAGGTGGCTTGGCTCATTCCGCTCTGTTCGAGTGCTTTCTGAAGCGGGAGCTGCTTTCCCTCCCACTGCCGCACGATATTTTCAAACGTATCCGGCAGCGGGCACTCGGGCCTTCCGAAGCGGACGCCCTTGGCTTTGGCCGCCGCGATCCCCTCGGCCTGCCGTTTTCGGATGGCCTCCCGCTCATTCTGCGCCACAAAAGACAGAATCTGCAGCACCAGGTCGGCGATGAAGGTGCCCATCAGATCCCTGCCGTTTCTTGTGTCCAGCAGGGGCATATCCAGCACGCAGATGTCCGCGCCGATCTCCTTCGTTAAAATGCGCCACTGGTTTTGAATCTCCTCGTAATTCCTTCCCAGCCGGTCGATGCTGTGCACATACAGCAGATCGCCCGGCTTGAGCTTTCCCGCCAGCCTTTTGTACCTCGGACGGTCAAAATCCTTTCCCGATTGCTTGTCCATGTAGATATTCCCGTCCGGAACGCCCTTTCCCCGCAGTGCCGTCACCTGCCGGTCCTCGTTCTGGTCTGTGCTGGAAACACGGATATAGCCATACATCATCAAACATCACCCCTCTGAAAATAAGCGCGGCGGAACCGCACCCATTACGGCTCCGCACGTTCTTTATACCACATTCATGCTTGTTCGACGTATTGCAATCTGATTCCGATCTGCTTTTTGCCTGCGGCGCCGCTCCGTTTCCGGGCGCAGGGCCTGCACAGCACGCCGTTTCGCCGCAGGGGGCGCGAAACCTGTACGCTCTCAGAACAGCCGAAAGCAAGAAAACAAAAACGGCGTATACCTGCCGCAGCATGGCACACGCCGTTCAGAAGTTTCCGGATTAACCTAACCCAGAACCGGTTATTTCCAAATGGGAAATCTGTTTTTCAGCAGATTCAGCCCTTCAAGGGATGGAAGCACATGACCTTACGCGTCTCGTTGAGATAGGTTTCTCCGGGCCGCGCATTTCTGCACTCATCGGTGGCGTACGGACACCGGGGCGCAAATTTACAGTAGGAAATGGAATACTCTTTATCCTCCATATCCGGAAGGACCAGATCTTCTTTCCACTTATCCCCCACCTTCGGCACTGCATTCATCAGAAGCTCCGTATACGGATGCGCCGGGTTATCCATGATCTCCTTGGCCGGACCGTACTCGATCAGGCAGCCGCGGTACAGCGTCGCAATGTAATCCGAAACATAGTACGCCGTAGAGAGGTCATGCGTTATATAGATGAAGGAAATGCCATACTTATCCTTGAGCTCCTTGAACAGATTGACGATATTCATCTTCATGGATGCGTCAATCGCTGCGACGGGCTCGTCCGCAATGATCAGCTTCGGGCGGGTAATCAGCGCGCGGGCGATGGAAACGCGCTGCAGTTCGCCGCCGGAAAACTGCGTGGGATACTTTCCCTTTACAACTGCCAGAGAAAGGCCGACGCTTTTCAGTGCCTCGTCCACCAGCTTCGTCGCTTCCTCCCGGTTTTTCGCGATGCCGAGCCGCAGAGCCGTATTGAACAGATAGGAATCTACCGGCTTACGGGCGGAAAAGGATTCGTAAGGGTTCTGGAAAATGGGCTGCACATCCAGCTTGAACTGCAGCGGATCATACCCCTTTTTATCCAGATAAGATCTCCCGTCCAGAATGATATCACCCATATCCGGGCGGTGCAGGCGCAGCACCATCTTGCACAGGGTGGATTTTCCGCAGCCGGATTCGCCGACGACGGAGAGAATAACCGGCTTGTCATTGTCGATGGAGATCGAAACATCATCGACTGCGACCAACTTTTTGCCGCGAATCATACCGCCGATACGGAAAATTTTGCTGACCCCTTTGATTTCCAACAATTTTTCAGCCATTTATTCCACCCCCTTATTCAGCAGATGACAGGCAGCGAACCGGCCCGGCTTTACCTCGCGGAACGCGGGGATTTCCTTGCGGCACAGGTCCGTCGCATACGGGCAGCGCGGTGCAAAGCGGCACCCCGGCGGCGGATTTGTCAATGCAGGCGGCCGGCCCGGAATACCCACCTTCTGACTCTTATCGCCTACACGCGGCAGGGACCCGACGAGCATCGTGGTATACGGGTGAACCGGATCGCTGAAAATTTCCTCCGTATTGCCCAGCTCGATGATGCTGCCGGAATACATGATCGCCATGCGGTCCGTCACCTGATAGTGCACGCCCATGTCATGGCTGACGATCACCATCGTATTTTTCAGCTGGCGCTGCAGGCGCATCAGCATCATCAGGATGCCGCGCTGCACGACAACGTCGAGCGCCGTGGTCGGCTCGTCGGCCAGAACCACGCTGGGCGACATAAAGGTTGCAAGCGCGATGATCACGCGCTGGCGCATGCCGCCGGAAAGCTGGAACGGGTATGCCTCCAGCACATCCGGAGAAAGGCTGAGTTCCTCCAGATATTTCGCGACGCGGGCGAGCGTCTGCTTCTCCGTCTCGTTTCGCTTGTCCTGCTTCGGTATGGAATCCAGAAACTGCTTTTTGAGCCGCACGATGGGGTTCAGCACGCTCTGCGCCGCCTGCGGCACGTAGGATATATTGTTCCACCAGGTTTTCCGAATCTGGCCGGATTCAAAGGAAAAGGGCTTTCCGTTTTTCTCTCCGCTCAGCGTCACTTTTCCCTGATCGATGACGAGCGGATACTCGACAATGTCGTACAGGGTTTTCAGCAGCGTCGTTTTGCCGCAGCCGGATTCACCGGCAATACCGAAAATCTCATTTTCCCGAATCTCAAAATTTAAGTCGTTGATGACGTGGACGTCCCCATCCAGCGTCTTATAAGAAGTGGACAGATGATCGACTTTCAGCATATCCGTTACCTGCCTCTCTTCATAGATAAATAATCGTTATAGCCCGTAATCAGCAAGAACAGGCCGATAAACAGAATCACTGTGGCCACGATGGGCGCGCCGATCCAGAGATACTGCTTATTGAAAATCGCATTGTAGCTTCTGGCCCACTGGATCATGTTGCCCAGAGAAACCAGATTGCCGGGGGAAAGCCCCAGCACCGCAAGGCTGGATTCCGACCCGATCGCAGACAGGGTGGCATTCATAAAGTTTGAGAGAGACCAAGTAAGCGCATAGGGAAGAATTTCCGTGACGACAATCTGCAGCGTGCTTTCTCCGGAAAAGCGGGCCGTGTGGATAAAGTCCCGCTCCTTGATGCTCAGCGCCATGGACCGGATCTGCCGGCTGGGCCAAGCCCATGCAAACATGGCAAGCATCAGCGCCATGACGATCGTCGTCGAGCTGCCTTTCATCAAAGACGTCATCATAATCAGAATCGGCAGAGACGGGATGACCACAAAGGTATCCGTGATCACCATCAGGACGCGGTCCAGAGCGCCGCCGGCAAAGCCGGCCAGCAGACCGACCAGAACGCCGACCACGGTGCCGAGGAACGCGACGATCAGGCCGATCGCCAGCGAATTATGGATGGATTCGATCAGAAGCCATACGACGTCCTGCCCCATGCTCGTCGTGCCGAGCCAGTGCTCCGCAGAAGCCCCGAGCTTATTGGGGTATGTATTGAAGGTGAACGGGTCGGTATGCGGAAAATAATAGACGACAAAGCCGATAATCAGGAAGAAAGCCGTGATAATCAGGCCGGCCTTCAACCGGAAATTGGCGACTTTCCAAAATTTTTTCATTTGCCTTCCCCCTTCCCTCAGCCGTAACGAATGCGCGGATCGATAAAGGGATAGACCAGATCGACAATCAGCGTAGCGGTGGAAATCGCCACAATGGATATCGTAATACATCCCAGAATCATGTTGTAGTCCGACTGCAGGATCGCGTTCTGAATCAGCGTGCCCACGCCCGGATACCCAAAAATAATTTCCGTCATGATGGAGCCGCCGAACACACCGCCGAGGCTCATGGCAAGCGCCGTGATCTGCGTCAAGATGGAATTGCGGAATACATAGTTCTTGCCGATCGTGCCCTCTGAAAGGCCGCGGTATCTGGCAAACATCACGTAATCCTCCTCCGAGGTCGTGCTGGCCAGCGATTTCATGGAGATGATCCACCAGCCGGTTCCAAGCAGCAGCATGGAGAGCGCCGGGAGGATGGAAGCGTGCAGCAGCGAGCCGAGCCACTGCATAAACGTGCCTCTCGTGAGCAGCGTCGTCTGGATGGGGAACCACCCTAGAACAAAGGCGAACACAATCTGCAGCACCAGCGCAATCAGGAAATACGGAATCGGGTAAATGCAGATGGCGATGCCCTCCAGAATCTTGGAGGAACGCTTATTCTTGCGGAAGCCCGCCAGCAGGCCGATAAAGTTGCCGATCGCCCAAGCCAAAAGCGTGGAAATCAAAGAAAGCCCAAGCGTATACGGCAGATTGCGGCCTATGATATTCGTCACCGGCTCCGGATAGCTCATCAGAGACGGGCCAAAGTCAAATTGCAGCAATCCATGGGTCAAAAAGTAAAAATACTGCTCCAGCAAAGAGCCGTCAAGGCCGAACTGAATCCGGAGCTGCTCGCGCAGCGCATCCATTTCGGCAGGGTCCATATTGCCGGACCGAGACTGCATCTGAGCAATCATGTTTTCAACAGGATCTGAAGGGAACATGCGCGGTATAAAGAAAATAAAGGTAACGCCGATCAGAATAGTCAGTGCCCACGCAAGAATCCGATGCAGAAAAAAGGTTCTGAATTTCACAGCCTCCACTCCTTTAAAGGGAATCAGCAAACCGCCGCAGCCAAAGCGGCAAAACAAATGCGGAAAAAGAGGCGCGGTCCTGATGCTTCCGGACGCACGCCTCTCCTCCTCTGCATTCAAATCATGTCACAGCGTTGCGGTCTGCTCTAAATTGCGTTTCTCAACCCTGCACAGGCGTAATGTTGGGCAGCATGTACTTGAAGCAGCTCCACCACCACCAAGGACCGTTGTAGTTGTTCTCGGAGTTTGGGTAGCCCTCCCAGTAGGTGCTGTTGGTCGGCACAAACTTCGTGCCGTTCGTCACGTTGATAAAGGGCATATCCTTCACAGCCTCCTGCAGGAACTGAACATGCAGGTCATAGGCCTCATCGCTGTTCGGGTCGGTATTCGCCAGCTTGTGCAGAATGTCGGAAGCCGTCTGGTTGTCCCAGCGCAGGCTCTGACCGGAGCTGGTTTCGCCGACCGGCTTAATCAGCTGGTTGTCAAAGCCGCTGATCGCGGAGTAGAAGTCCTTCATGATACCGCCGGAGGGCCAGTAGCCGGCCACTTCGTAGTTGCCCTGTCCGCCGTCCACATCCCATGTCGCGGAGCTCTTCGAGGTGATCGTGCAGTTCAGG
>OBVW01000716.1_pt1 | contig 14435 bp, 9 predicted proteins | sample 1495141 | NCBI WGS metagenome assembly OBVW01 (sample SAMEA2580013, study PRJEB22360) | human gut metagenome | biome: human gut; feature: human-associated habitat; material: faeces | place: Denmark | collected 2008/2010
GTTATTATAACGCATTTCTTATCTTTAATCTTCTATTAAATCAGATAATTTTTCTTATCTTTCATAAGTAATACTTCTTTTGACTGGATGACAAAAAAAAGACTTTGGAATAGATTTTTCCGAATCCCTTTTAAAGTCTTTTTTGCTAATATTATTCTATTTATTTTTATATCCGTCCTGCTTTTCCAAGTTCCACCATCACTGGTGTAAGCCCTGCAACATCCCAGCCTTCAAAACTGATCATACATAATGCACGGAATAATAGCTTCACCGTCTCAGATTCTTCTGTCTGATCTGCATGGTACAATTTTGCTGCAGTTTGGCAGATTACCATCAGGATTGTATTCTTAAATGCTCCGATTTCTTCGGATTCTTTCCACAGATTCTCCATATCATAGTCATCCGTATTGCCACATGGCGCTGCACATGTTACACATCCCGGTGAGACTGTATATTTTTCATTTCTTACCTTTTCTAACATCTCACTCATATCAAAGATACTTGCCAACCAGTCTCCGGCCACCGTCAGTGCTTCTAGGAATACCCGGTTAGTGTTCTCTGTCTTTTCGTTATTCTCACAGGTTCTTGCAAGTCCGATGACTGCACCTGTCAGTTTCTGTCTGATCTCTTCTTTCACGATTTACCTCTCTTTCTTTGCCGGAATCACAAAGATAAATATCATAGAACTCACAAATAATAAAAACGGATAAAAAAGCTTCGGCATGATCTGAAATGCCGACACACGATATCCCAGTTCACTTGCCGCAGAGATTGCTACCAGCATCTGCGCTCCGTAAGGAATGATCCCCTGAAAAATACAGGAAAATGTATCCAGTATCGAAGCAGCCTTTCGCGGTGTGATCCCATATTCTTTTGCCATATCCTTCGCGATCGGATTCGCCATGACAATTGCCACCGTATTATTCGCCGTTGCAATATCCATCGTTCCGACCAGAAGTCCCATACCAAACTGACCGCCTTTGCGGCCTTTGAATACTTTGTGGATTCCTGCCAGCAATGCATCAAAACCACCATATTCACGGATCAGTGCACACATCGCTGCTACCAGGATTGCCACCATACTCGTCTCGAACATCCCGGAAGCTCCGGAACCCATATTGGCAAGCAGATCTGTCGCCGCAATGTGACCGCCGGCCAGCATAATAATAGAACCAGATACAATCCCGATCAGAAGTACCACGAATACATTGATCCCGATAATTCCTCCTATGAGAACCAGTACATATGGAATAATCTGCACTAAGTTATAACTCTTACTTACCCGTCCTGCAATATCCGTCTGAAATGAAAGAACCAGGATCAATACCAGGGTTGCAATCGCTGCCGGAAGTGCAATTCCAAAGTTCTCCCGAAATTTATCCTTCATCTGGCATCCCTGTCCGTTGCATGCCGCAATCGTTGTATCCGAGATAAATGAAAGATTATCACCAAACATCGAACCGCCCATAACCGAGCCGATACAAAGTGCCATATCAAATCCAGATGCCTTGGATACGGACACTGCGATCGGCGTGATCAATGTAATTGTCCCAACCGACGTTCCCATGGCAACCGACACAAAACAGGCTACCACAAATAATACCGCAACTGAAAATCTTGCTGGAATCAGTGACAACATGAAATATGCCACACTTTCCGCACTGCTTCTTCCTACCACTCCGACAAATGCCCCCGCTGTCAGGAAGATTAGAAGCATTGTAATAATATTCTTATCCGCAAGCCCCTGTGCCATAATTTCCAGTTTCTCGTCAAAACTCACCTTACGATTCTGCAGACACGCCACCAGAATTGCCGCAAGAAATGCGATAATGATCGGGACATTATAGAATCCCATCGGAATCTTCATTACATATTCAAATGCGATTCCAAGCCCCAGATAGATACACAAAAATACGCCTATCGGCAGTAATGCTGCCACATTTCCTTTTTTCATTCTTCTTTATCCTCTCATTCCTTTTTTCTTCTAACCGATTCCTCCGAGAACAATTCCAAGGATCAGCACAATAAAACATACCGGTACATAAAAATATTTACATATTGTATAATACTGTTTCGTAAATGGTGTCTCTCTTCCTGTATTAACCTGTTTTTCCACGAATGCCTTACCGCATACCCAGAAGAACATGATTCCTGCAAGCCCGGCTCCAAGCGGACAGATATAGATAGACAGCACATCCATCCAGTCTGACACGATGCCCTGGATCAGCAAGGAGACGATCACTCCCACAATTCCTGTAAATGCACATGCCGGCACTCTTCCAAGCTTGAATTTTTCCTGCACCGTAGCGATCGGAGCCTCATACAAGTTGATCAACGATGTCATACCCGCAAGTAATACCGCAACAAAGAAGATGATTGCGATCAGCCATCCTCCCGGCATTCCTTTGATCAGATTCGGGAGAAAGATGAACAATAGTCCGGGACCTCCCTGATCCAACTGCGCTCCCGTTGTTGCCATCGCCGGAATGATAACGAGTGCGGCAAGAATTGCTGCAATCGTATCAAATAATGCAACTCTTCCTGCAGAAGCCGGAATATCCTCTTCATCCGAAAGATAAGATCCATAGATCAATGTTCCATTTCCTGCTACTGACAGGGAAAAGAATGCCTGACCAAGTGCAAAGATCCACGTTGCCGGATCTTTGAATGCCTTCGGATCTACTCTGAAAATATAACGGTATCCTTCACTTGCTCCCGGCTGGAATCCGACATAAATTCCCAGAATCACGAACAATGCGAAGAATATCGGCATCATGATCTTATTTGCTTTTTCAATGCCGCTTCCGACACCTAACATCAGAATCAGCATACAGGCCACAAGCGCAAGTATCTGCCATATATTATTACCAAATGCTGACGCCATCTTACCAAATGCCGCCCCGAATTCATCCACATTTTCAGGCGAAAGTGTTGCTCCTGTAAATGTTCCAACGGCATATCTTAGGATCCACCCCATTACAACCGTATATCCGATCGCCATGGCAAGTGATCCGAATACAGGGATCATCCCCAGTGCTTCTCCGACTTTTCTCTTTCCTTTTTTCTCACAGGCAATTCCAAATGCATCGATTGGACCGGCCTTTGCCGCACGCCCAAAACTCATCTCCCCGATCACTCCCGTCGAACCGATCAGTATTACAAATATAAAATATGGTATCAGAAATGAACCGCCTCCATACAATGATACTCTTGTTGGGAACATCCAGATATTTCCCATACCGACCGCTGAACCGATACAGGCACAGATAAATCCCCATCTGCTGCTAAATGATTCTCTTTTATTCATAATTTTCCCTCTCCAGCCATTAGGGACGGGGTTTTTGGTCTTTTTACTGTCCCTGCCGGCTCAAAATATTCCATACACATGGTAGATTTCTCTATTTTAGCATGATTACTATAAAAACGTCAAAAAAAAGGGGATATAAACTTATCCCCTTAGTGTCGCTACCATCCTTTTCGGAATTTTGCCTTACTCTTTCAATTCTACCTTAGATTGCATCCAACGCATTCGAAATATCTGCAATCAGATCCTCTTTATCTTCCAGACCAAGACTGATACGAATCAGTTCAGCCGGTACTCCTGCCTCTTTTAACTGTTCATCCGTCATCTGTCTGTGTGTAGACGTTGCCGGATTCAGACAACAGGTTCTTGCATCTGCTACATGCGTCTCGATCGCACCAAGCTTTAATGTCTTCATAAATGTAGACGCTGCTTCTCTTCCACCTTTTAATCCGAAAGATACAACACCGCATCCTCCGTTTGGAAGATATTTCTGTGCTCTTTCATAATATTTATCAGACGGAAGTCCGGAATAGTTCACATATGCTACCTTTGGATGTGCTTCCAGGAATTCTGCAACTGCCTGTCCGTTCTCTACATGCTTCGGCATACGTACATGCAGGGATTCCAGACCAAGGTTTAAGATGAATGCATTCTGTGGTGACTGCATAGATCCGAAGTCACGCATCAGTTGAGCCGTACATTTAGTAATGAATGCACCTTCTTTGCCGAATTTCTCCGCATATGTAATTCCATGATAGCTTTCATCCGGTGTGCAAAGTCCCGGATATTTATCTGCATGTGCCATCCAGTCAAAGTTGCCGCTGTCTACGATTGCTCCGCCAAGTGCAGCTCCGTGTCCGTCCATATATTTTGTAGTCGAATGAGTTACAATATCTGCTCCCCATTCAAACGGTCTGCAATTGACTGGTGTCGGGAATGTGTTATCTACGATAAGCGGCACACCATGTGCATGTGCCACTTTGGCAAATAATTCGATATCCAGTACGGTCAGTGCCGGATTGGCAATTGTCTCACCAAACATTACTTTTGTATTTGACTTAAATGCTTCATTTAACTCTTCTTCTGTTGCATCCGGTGACACGAATGTTACATCGATTCCCATCTTTCTCATCGTTACATCGATCAGGTTAAATGTTCCACCGTAAATGGATGAAGATGCTACAATGTGATCTCCGCACTCACAGATATTGAACAGTGCGAAGAAATTGGCTGCCTGTCCGGATGAAGTCAGCATCGCTGCCGTTCCACCTTCCATCTCTGCAATCTTTGCCGCAACCATATCATTAGTCGGATTCTGCAATCTGGAATAAAAATATCCTGACGCTTCCAGATCAAATAATTTTCCCATATCTTCACTGGTTGCATATTTGAATGTTGTTGACTGTACGATCGGAATCTGTCTTGGTTCTCCGTTTCCCGGAGTATATCCGCCCTGTACACATTTTGTTCCTATTCTGTATTCATTCATGAATTTTCCTCCTTAGTGCATGTTTTTTCACGCACTCGCTAAATCATACCTTTTTAGTATACTTTAGCACTATACCGAGGAAATTTCAAGGAAAGATAATAAGACTAATTTATCGTCTTCTCAAATCATACAATGGGTTCTTGCCGAAGAACATGGGAATAAAGAAAAAACACAAACGAAAGAGGATGAAGTAATACGCCCCTCGTCTAATTAACAGGGAACATATTACTTCATCCTCTTCCACCTGTGATTCTTTTTATTTCATATTCATATTATTTACTCGATCGCATCCGTCTCAATCACAAATTTTACATTACCATCCATTGCTTTATCCTTACCGCTGAATGTATTGTATTTGCAATCTTCTGATGTCAGCACATCGATTCTGTCGATTACATCACCAAGTTCATCTTCTACTGTGCTCTTTAACTTGCTGGTTCCTTCTTTGTCAAATTTTGCCATGCCTTCTGCAAGCTCTTTTGCACCTGACTGAAGTTCGGAAGCTCCGCTTCTAAGTGCACCGCTGTTGGCTGCAAGTGTTGCAGATCCGGAAGACATCTGGCTTCCCAGTGTATTCAGTCCGCTTGCTAGCTGGTTCGTACCGCTCTGGAGTGTATTGACACCGGCTACTAATGTCGGACTGTTGGATTTCAGTTTATTTGCACCGCTTACCAGGGAATCATTGTATCCACTTAACTGTGCGAATCCTTTGTTCAGTGCCGTGATTCCCTGGATTGCTGTCGGGAACTGTGCAGATGTCTCACTGTCTAATGTAGAGATTCCTGCTGCCAGTTCAGAAATTCCTGCATCCAGTCCCTGCATACCGGCATTTAATTTTGTAATATTACTTGTAAGACTATTTAACTGATCTGCCGGAATCTTGTCTTTTGCAGCCGTAATTGTATCTAATTTGGTCTGCATTTCACCAAGCTGGCTTCCAAGACCTTCCATTGTCTTTGAAGCTGTCTGCAGATTTCCGGTTAAAGTTATAATTCCTTTTGTAATGTCAGAAGTATCAATATTATCAATGGAAATGCTGGCTTTTTCAACTGTATTCACATTCTTCAGACCGTCAGCTGCAGTTTTTGCATTTTTCAGTGCGTCGATAGACTGCTGTAACTGCTGTTTTTCTGCATCACTGGAAGCTTTACTCTTCTGTGTCTCCAGTGCCTGGATTGACTGACTGATCTTTTCTGAACTTGTATTTGCCGCATTCTTTGCTGCTGCAACTTTATTGTTATAATCATCAATAGCTGTATTTAATTCTGTGACTTTGCTTTCACAAGTAGTCTTCAGATTCGTTAACTGGGTATTGAGTCCGTCCAGTTCTTTCTGCAATACAGTAAGTTCTTTTACAATATTAGTAACTGGCTCTTTAACGCCCTTTTGCATACCGCTTTCAAGCTGCTCTGTCTGTGCAATCAGTTCATTTCCTGTCTGCACCATGGAACCAACCTGTGCCATCAGTGCCTGCACCTGTTTTGTTCCAAGCGAATCTTCTAAGGCCTGTGTTCCTGCTGCCAGTTCAGAAGAAGCAACTTTAATATCCTCTCTATCTTTTCCTTTTCCATCTGTAGAAGCTTCCATTTTTGCAATAGCGCTCTGCACTTTCTTCAGACCAGTACTCAATTGTGTCAGCTGTGAAGCGCCTGCCGCCAGCTGCTTCTCACCGTCTACGTAACTGCTTACACCATCTGCCAGTGTATTTACGCCATTCGTATAATCCTGTACCCCTTTGACAACTTTATTCACACCATTCACATACTCTGTAACGCTGCCGCTTAACTCTCCGTTAGAACCAAGATATTTCTGAATACCGGCATTCAATGTGTCAACACCTTCTGTATAAGTATTCACACCATCTGCCAGAGTTCCTGCACCATCTGCCAGTGTATCGGAACCACTAACCAACTGAAGTGCCGCATCTTCCAGATCATCCAGCGCTGTCTGCAGATCATCTACATCTGCAATGTCATCCATATTCATATCATCCAACAGATCAGATAATGCAACTGTATAAGTAGAAGACATTGTAAAATCTGTTACATCTGCTTCAATACTTAAGCTTTCCGGAATCGTAACTTTGTCACTTTCTTCACTGCTTAAGTTCAGGCTGTCTTTTAATCCCGGCATTCCGAATCCGACCACGATATTCTTATTTCCATCGGAAATAATCTTGCCGTTATCAATCGTTACATTGCTGAATGTCTCATTCGGAAGTATCATTCCCGTCATCATCACGAACGGTGTATATACTTCTGTATCTTTTCCATCCAACGATACATTCTGTTTTTCATTATTCTTATAATCAACGGTAATTTTCAAATGTCCGCTCTTACCCTTTAACTCAGACGGCTTCATCTGTTTTCCGTCCAGATAATAGTTCAGTTTTACTGATACCGGAAGTTTCTTATCTGTCGTTCCCTGATAATAGATGTCCTCACCGTCTGTAGCCCAGGTCAGTTTATCTCCGTCTGACGTATATTTTTCATCACCTTTTACATTCTTGATATCGCTCAGTGTGCTCTCGTCTTCCAAATCTCCGGATACACTTCCTGAATTCTTAAGCCAGTTGGATACCGTTACTTTATCTGTCTTGCCGCTTGCTTTGGCATTCACATATACCGTCTCTTCTTTATATACCTCGCTGTTTGAAGTTCCATTTGCCGCGAAAGCCGGTGTTACACCCATCATCACTGACATTCCGACTGCTACAGATGCTGCAACTTTTCTTTTCATTTTCCTATTCTTATTCATAATTCCTGCTTCCTTTCTTAATTATGATGGATTGTTAATAACAGGTTACTTTGCTTCATTTGTCTGTGCTTTTGCCTTTTTCCCAAGAAATCCGATGGATGTCTTACAAATTAATTTGTCAAATATCATAAACATTGCCGGCAATACCAGAAGAACTACGATCATACTGATAATTGCTCCTCTTGCAAGCAATGTACAGATCGAACCGATCATCTCAACCTGTGAGTAGCAGGCAACTCCAAATGTTGCTGCAAAGAAACTAAGTCCGCTGCTGATAATGGACGGCATGCTTGTTTTATGTGCAATGCTGATTGCTTCCATCTTATCTTTTCCAAGGCTTCGTTCTTTTTGATATCTCGTTGTCATCAGGATCGCATAGTCAACGGTTGCACCTAACTGGATCGCACCGATCACGATACTTGCCACAAACGGAAGGCTGATTCCCTGATAATACGGGATCGCCATATTGATCATAATTGCAAATTCGATAACTGCCACCAGAATAACCGGCAGTGAAATCGATTTGAAAATAATCAGAATGATCACAAATATCGCTGCGATAGAGATAATATTAACATTAACAAGATCGACATCCGTGACATCCTGCAGATCTTTCATCAGAGGCGCTTCTCCGATGACCATTCCCGTCTTATCGTATGATTTTACAATCTTATCGATTTTTTTAATCTGTGTATTGACCTGATCCGTTGCGGATTCGTATTCTGTACTTACAAATGCCAGTTCATAATCTTTACTCTGCAGCATCTTCCGGACATCCTTTGGAATTATGGAATCCGGTACACTAGGCCCGATAAGTGAACTCATACTGATGGTCCATTTCACGCCTTTTACTTTATCGACCTTATTCAGCATCTGCTGTTTTTCCTTTGCATCCATGTTCTTATCCATCATGATAATATGCATGTTGCTTGCCCCAAAGTCATCCTTTACTTTTGCAATTGATACATTACTGTTCAATGTTGCCGGAAGTGAATCTGCAATATTGTAGTAAATCTTTGTATGGTTATTTCCATAAATTGCCGGAAGTAAAAGTATAAGGAATGCCGCAATCCATACTTTATAGTGCTTTGTGATAAAGGCTGATGGACGATCCATATTACTTAACAGCAATTTGTGTCTTGTCTTCTCGATTGGTTTATCAAATACAAGGATCAGTGCCGGCAGGATCGTTACACAACAGATAACGCCGATCACAACTCCTTTTGCCATTACGATACCAAGGTCACGTCCGAGTGCGAATGTCATAACACAAAGTGCGATGAATCCGGCCACAGTAGTCACGGAACTTCCGACAACCGACTTAAATGTATTGGCGATCGCATGCCCCATAGCTCTGTCTTTCTCACCCGGGAATCTCTTCTTATTCTCTTCATAACTATTCAGAAGGAAGATGGAATAATCCATCGTTACGCCAAGCTGTAATACTGCTGTCAGTGCCTGCGTAATATAAGACGTTTCACCGAATATAATATTACTTCCCAGGTTGTATAAAATCGCAAGCCCTATACTTAGCAGGAATAAAAACGGAACTACAAATGATCCCGATGTAATCTCCAGTACGACCAGGCTTAACAGTGCCGCGATCACTACATAGATCGGAAGTTCTTTCATTGCGATATTCTTAATATCTGTAACGATACCCGTCATACCACTGATAAAGCACTGCTTATTTGCGATCTTACGAAGCTGTGTCAGTGCCTCCATGGAATTATCAGATGATGTCGTATCATCAAATAATACCAGCATCATCGTTGCATCTCCATTGATAAATGCTTTTCTTATATCTTTTGGAATCATCTCTGTCGGAAGACTGATATCTGCCACATCGTCATACCAGAGTACATCCTGGACGTGCGGCACTTTTTCAAATTCCTTTTCCAGCTTCTGTACATCCTTCATATCCATATTCTCGACTGCGACCATGGAGAATGCACCCATTCCAAATTCATCTACCAGGATATCCTGTCCTTTTACCGTCTCCAGGTGATCCGGCAGGTAACTCAGCAAGTCATAATTTACTTTTGTTTTTGCGATGCCGATTATTGACGGAACAATTAATAAGACTCCTATAAGCAGCACCAGTATTCTGTGTCGGGCAATCCATTTGCCAACTTTGACCATTCTTTCCATCTCCTCTTATTTTCTTCATGCATTTATTATTATAATCAAAAATGACTAGTAGTCAATATTTTATTTAAATTATTTTTTTATTTCGTTGATAATCTTTATCCATATTAGCGCACACTAAAAAAGAAACAGCACATCCCGTGTTGTTTCTTTTTTGTTTCTATTCTATAATTTATTGCTTCACACATTCCGAGAGAAGCTTAATGTGCTGCTGCCTCTGCATTTCCGGCAACTTTTTCTTTTCGTTTGTCATGCATTGCAAATAATCCGGCTAACAGAGTTCCTGAGATGGAATGCCATGTACAGGATACCGCACAGATAATTGCAGATTCCGGTGTAGATGCAAACTGGGCAGTTGTAGTTGCAAGATTCGTTGCAAGTCCGGCATTCTGCATACCTACTTCGATAGAAATGGTTCTCTTCTTTGATGTATTCATACCAACCAGTTTTCCTGCTCCATATCCAAGCAGATATCCAAGCCCGTTGTGCAGTAATACTGCTACGAAGATCACAACACCTGACTGGAAGAACTTGGCTCCCTGTGAAGATACCACACCACCGACAACACATGCAAGTCCGAGAACAGCAACTCCCGGCATAACTTTCTGAAGTTCCCGGAATGTTTTATTCTTTCCCAACAGATAATTTAACAAGAATCCAACACCAACCGGAAGGATAACAGTCTCAATGATTGATACGAACATCGGAAGTCCCTTGATCGTAATCTGTGTACCGCTTGCCAGTAAAGATACCATGAGTGGTGTCATAACCGGTGAGACCAGTGTGGATACTGTTGTCATTCCTACAGAAAAGGCTACATCCCCGCCGCACAGATAAGACATGATGTTGGAAGATACACCTCCCGGACAGCAGCCTACAAGAATCAGCCCAAGTGCGATTCCATCCGGCAGGTTCAATACCTTTGAAAGCGCAAATGCAAGGAATGGCATGATCAGATACTGCGCAACCGCACCAACACAAATGTCAAACGGACGCTGTGCAAGAATCTTAAAGTCTTCCGTTGTAAGTGTCAGTCCCATACTGAACATGATAATACCAATGATAATAGACTGACATGTGAACTTGTTCGATACCATGTCTGTGAACAGTGCCAGATTTACCCAGCCCATCATAGACGGAAGGAAAAATGTAACCACTGCGATTGCGATTACAACAATTGACGTGTAGTCTGATAAAAATTTGCTTGTTTTTTGTAATGCTTTCATTACTCTTCTCCTCCTTTAAGCAATCACTGTCCACCAAAAAAAAATCCCTTTCCAGAATATACTCTGAAAAGGGACGAAATCTATCCGCGTTACCACCCTAATTCTGTAGAATCTTTCTACAGCTCTCATTCACGTACCATCATACATGCTCCCTGTAACGGGGGATACCGGCGAGGTTTACTTTGATATTGCTTTCAACCCGCTTCTTAGAGAGGATATCCTTATCTGCTTATTACCTGCTTCCACCAACCGCAGGCTCTCTGTGAAATAACGATAGATACGGCATTGTTCTCATCAACGAATTTCGGTGAACTATATGCGTTTTTTACAAGTCCTTATTATAAACCTGTCATTTCAAATGTCAAGTATAATTTTTCATGATTTTGCATATTTTTTCATCCCATCTTGCAAAATACTCCTTGCCTTCCCGGATTTTTACTCTCCGATCCTTGGAAGATTCCATCTGTAATGAGCCGCAAGAAAACGTATCAGCATAACGATCAGTGATGACACCACCATCGCCGGAAGTTCTCCGTAACTTCTGTATATGATCACACATATCCACGCCCCCGCAATGGATGCGCATGCATAAATATGTTTCACAAATATATACGGCGCAACTCCTGCCATCGTATCACGCAAGAGTCCTCCTCCGACTCCCGTCATTGTACCAAGGAAGACCAGCAGAAATGTATTATCGATATAGCCGCAGCTGATACCTTTTGTCACCCCCATCGCCGAAAAGATTCCAAGTCCTACAGAATCCATTGCCAACATAAGTTTATCATAGACCTCACCAAAACCATCCTGCAGATATTTCCTGCGGAAATATATAATACAAAACACAAGCACCGCAGCAAGTACGGCATAGATCACATATACCGGATGCAGAAGTGCCGATGGCACCTTCCCAAGTATAACATCACGAACCATACCTCCGCCAACTGCCGTTGACACACCAAGCACGATCACTCCGAATATATCCATGCTGCACTCAATTCCAACCATTGCCCCCGATGCTGAGAACGCTACTGTTCCGATCAGCTCGATTGCAAATATAATCCACTCCTGAATATCCATCTTGTTTTCCCCATCTTGTCTTTTATTTTTTGTAAATTTACTGTCCTGTTCATGCTCTGTCATTCTATTTCCGAAGGTCTTCCAGCATCTCTCTGACCGTCTTCCCATACACCGGATGACGTTTATAAGGTGCAATCTCATGCAAAGGCTCCAGTACAAACGCTCTCTTATGCATCTCCACATGTGGAATACATAAAGTATCCGTCTCTGCAACCAGATCATCATAAAATATAATATCCAGATCCAGTGTTCTCGGTCCCCAATGTATGATTCGTTCTCTTCCTGCCTCTTTTTCAATTCGGTTCAGCTCTTTTAATAACTCTTCCGGATATAATAATGTCGAAAGCTTCAGACAACCGTTTAAGAAATCCGGCTGATCCGTCACTCCGTACGGAGGTGTCGTGATAAATGTCGATACCTTCTCCACCTTTGTATTCTTCATCTCATCCAGCGCCTGTACCGCAGCTTCCAAAATGCTTCTGCTATCCCCCATATTCGATCCGAGCGCAATATACGCCGCATGCCATTCACGCTCAATCTCTACACTGACCGTCTTAAGCGGCAGTCCGACCGGTGCCCACGGTTTCTTGATCTCAATCTGCACCTTCTGCAGACCTGCTATACGCACCAGCATCTCCTCTGCCAGTCCTTCCGCAACCTTCTCCAGAAGCTTGAACGTATGACTTTTCAAATACTCTGTTATAAATGCACTTGCTTCTCCATAATGAATAGAGGCAGTCAGTTCATCTGTCAGTCCTGCCCGTCTGGTATCTGTATACATAACCGCAGACACCACAAATTTCTGACCCAGTACATTTTCCTCCGGAAACACACCATGATTGGCAAATACTTCCAGATCTTCTATCTTTATCTTGTCCGGTTTCATCTCATTCCTCACTCTTTCTATACTTCGTGTCCCCGCATGATTGCTTTCGTCATCTGAATGGCTCTCTTATTTTTCTCTACATCATGGACGCGTACGAATGCACATCCCTTCTGTACCCCATATACGGTCGTAACCATCGTACCTTCTTCCCGCTGCGTCACCGGAAGATCCAGCGTCAGTCCGATTACGGATTTTCGTGATGTTCCGAGCAATACCGGATATCCAAGTTCATTTAATATCTCCATCTTATCGATAATCTCCAGGTTCATCTCATAAGTCTTTCCAAATCCGACACCGGGGTCAAGGATGATCTTGTCATCCTCAATGCCTGCTGCTTTTGCAAGTCTTACACATTCTTTCATATCATCCATGAAATCTTTCAGAAAGTCCTGATATTCCGCCTTTTCCCGATTATGCATCAGACAGCATGCAGCCTGATACTTTGCGATCACACTTGCTATCTTCTTGTCATATTTTAATCCCCAGATGTCATTGACAAGATCTGCACCTGCCTGAAGTGCAGCCTCTGCGACATGGCTTTTGTAGGTATCGATTGACACCGGTACATCAAATTCTTTCTTAAGCACTTCAATAATTGGCGTCACTCTTGCAATCTCTTCTTCATCCGTGATCTGGATATGTCCCGGACGCGTAGATTCCCCGCCTACGTCAATGATATCTACACCTTCTTCAACCATCTGGTGTGCATGTGCAATTGCCGCATCCATTCCGTTAAACTTTCCTCCATCGGAAAAGGAATCCGGCGTCACATTCAGGATTCCCATAATATATGTATGATTTGCTGTATCAAAATTCTTTCCACCTATGATCATATTATTATCTCCATATTTTTCTCTTCTTCATTCCAGTTACACTTCTTCTCTGCCATGCAGGAAAGACACATTCTGGAACGTTTATCACTTTCATAGAACAGTTCCTCTATCGGCTTCATATGCTCATGCCGTCTGCGGTGTCCCCTGACTGCCAGACAGATCAGTGCTTTTTCTTCATCCGTAAATGTAAAACCAGTCGGAAGAGAATCCAATATCCGCCTTGCTATTCTCTCTCCTGCGATCTCATGCGGAATCTGCTGTCTGTACTGAAAAGATTTGCCAATATCATGCAGCACCGCCGCTACGTAGATCAATTCCTTATCGAACCCAAGTCCTTCTTCCAGATTCTTAATGTAAGCAATTCTTGCCACATCCAGAAGATGGTTCATCTGATGACAACAGAATACCCTATCCGTCTCACATTCACAGATACGCTTATAGTATGTCTGATACACTTCATGATTCACCACCGCATTCAGACGGGGCATCCCTTTTTGTCTTTCTGTTACTCTTTTCATCTACATCTGTATCTCTTTCTTTTTATCGTCCAAGCATCCGGAAAAATCTCTCTTCCAGTACCGGATCTGTCTCAAATACACCGCGTCTTGCAATTGTCACAGTCTGGCTTCCCGGCTTCTTGATCCCACGCATTGTCATACACATATGCTCTGCTTCGATCATAACGATTGCGCCCTTTGGTTTCAAATGTTCC
>OBVW01000744.1_pt1 | contig 13906 bp, 19 predicted proteins | sample 1495141 | NCBI WGS metagenome assembly OBVW01 (sample SAMEA2580013, study PRJEB22360) | human gut metagenome | biome: human gut; feature: human-associated habitat; material: faeces | place: Denmark | collected 2008/2010
AAGCCATTGCTGAAATCTTTCAGGTTTCATACATATTTCTCATTGATGGCAAAGATGAATAGAAGTGACAAATGGGGAAGTTCCTTTCGTGCTTCCCCATTTTATCCGTCCCTTTTTTACAAATTTAATAGTTCCAGAATTTTCTGCATGCCAGCCTGATATAAAGATTCCGCATATAATATCCATCTCTCACTAACTTCAGTAACGTATTTGTCTATTGTTTTTCGCTTTTCTTTTGATAATCCCATTGTCTGAACCTGTTCTTCATATTTCGATATTTTTTCAAGCATTCCCTGGTACACTGTATTTTCTTTCAGCTGATCTTCAACCTCATCAATCCAGGTATCCAGCAGCAACTCCAGCAGTTTCTTTGTGTCACCGTCATCATTTCCCAATATTGCTTTTTTAATTTTTCCAAGCATTGCTCCATAGGAGATCATTTGAGCCTGTCCCATATAAAAATGGTACTGTTCTTCTATCATTTCCTTTTCGCTTTCCAGTCGGAAATATTGATGCACTGCCTTATGCTCTTCTGTCGTTAGACTGATTGCCTGATTCGACTCCATAAATGTTTCTATTACTGGATACCTCTCTGTAAGTTCCAGTATTTTATTTTGCAGTCTCTGGTATTCCGCATCATGCTTTTTCAGATAGGTGCAAACCTGTTCTCCTATCCGTATCCCCAAGCATTGCTCATTCCAGATGATATCTGGCTGTGCTGTCATATCGGTGTCTCCCTTCTGTGTAGTTTTCCTGTTCCAAGCACAAGACTATACCACACTTCTGGAAGAAAGCTATTCATCAAACCTACTGAAATCTCCTGGCAGATCCTGTGCAACCTATCCCTTTTCCCACAAAAAAACTGGTATGAAAGACTCCTTGTTCTCTCATACCAGCTATCTATTTCTTATTTAACTGAATACACATTCTTTTCTATTCTCTGTGTATCCTGTACTTATTTATGGCAAAAATCAGACTACAGACACGCTATACACTCTTATGCTACATAATCCAGTTTACTGCAACCAGGTTCAAAAGTCACATTGAAAATTCCAACCTGTGACATAGACACAGGAGCCAAAAACTTTTCCCTGTAAAATATTGTGCAAATTTATCATTTGACTCTCCAATCGGGAATATCATCTTTTTAGCATGAGCTCTCATTGCTTCATCTTCATATGAAAGATCACCTTCGTCTATACTCCAGACATCTTTTGCAAGATTGAATGCCGCCCATCCTTTTGGCCATCCTGCATAAAATGCTATATGGGTAATCACGGCTGCAATTTCTTTCTGAGTCACTCCATGAGCTTTTGCATTTTCAAAATGATGTACTAAAGATGTATTAATCATTCCTGAAGCGATAAGTGCTGTGACTGTTATAATACATCTTGTCTTTACATCAATATCCTAATTATTCCAGTTTTCTCCAAACAAAACATCATCATTAAAATGTGCAAACTGTGGTGCAAATTCATTCAGTGCGTTTCTTCCTGCTGTCTGTACAATTTTTTTCACTTTAATCACCTGTCCTTATTTTAACTTTGCTCCATCCTTAAAAGCATTTCCCACACGTTCTCCAAGTCTGTAATATCCGTGATGTACCGGATCATATGTAATTGGTGTAAACTTACTAAGATCAATTTCTCCGTCATCACCGAGATATTTCTCATCTGCACTTACATTTTTAATTTCCGCAAGATACTTGCTGCCATCAATGACTTTTACAAGTTCACACTCAAGAGTCAATGGAAGTTCATTGATGATTGGTGCATTTACAAATTCACCTTTCGTTGTAGTAAAGCCTGCTTTTTTCATCTTATCTGCTTCTTTATTTGCAGAAACAATTCCCACATAATCGCAGGCAACCAGATGTTCAAGATCTGCCACCCCTACTGTAAAAGCCTTATTTTTTATAATATTGTCTGTTGTCTTATGGGCAGACAAATCTACAATAATCTCATTTGCACCTACAATTCCGCCCCATGCAGCGTTCATTGCATTTGCCTTTCCATTTTTCATCATAGGTTCCCAGAATCATAACCGGCTGTGGATATAAAAATGGCTTTGCTCCAAAATTTTTTCTCATTGTTTTATCTCTCCTTATGGTTATTTGTTTATATCAGTATTTATCTGCCCAATCCATTCTGTAATCACCTCTTCTGAAGTTTCCAGATGATCTTTTCCTTTGGAATCAAACTGAATCTGCATTTCATGTGCAAAGGCAGCTCCTTTGCAATTTTCCTCCATATCTTTTATAACATGCCCCGGCCATCCACCATTTGTCATAAATGGAATCACTGTCTTTCCTGTAAAATCATTTGTTGTCAAAAATGTAAGCACTGCAGGTGCCATCGTATACCACCACGTTGGAGTTCCGATAGCAATCACATCATAATCAGCAAGATTTACAGATATCGGATTGATCTGAGGCATAAAGCCTGCCTCTACCTCTCTTTTTCCCTGTTCAACCACATCTTCATGACTGCCGCTGTATGGTTCTGTTGTTTCGATTCTCGCAATATCTGCACCTGTCCCATTAGTCAGCTGCTCTGCAATTCTTTTCGTGTTTCCATTTGACCAGGAATAATATACAACTAACATTTTCTTCATTATCTCTATTCTCCTTTACTTATTTTAACCCCTGTAAACAGATAGATATAACCCACCATGACTACCGCTAAGAAAGCCACTATTACCCCGATGGTTATCTTTTTCCTTGTTTTCATTGCTCACCTCTTTTATTTCTTCTGTATTTTTGAACCTCCAAACACCTGCGACATCGGCATATGGGCAAGCATCTCATCAATAAATTTTACTTCATCCTGAGTCAGCTTTATATCTGCTGATTCCATATTTTCTTCCAGTCTATTTACTTTTCTTGTTCCCGGAATTGGTACGATATATGGTTTCTTTGCAAGCATCCATGCAAGAGAAATCTGTGCAGGCGTGGCATTTTTTTCTTCTGCAATCACTTTCATCCAGGACATAAATTCATTATTTTCCTTTAATCCTTCTTCTGTAAACTGTGGCATTGCGCTTCGATAATCTCCCGGCTTTTCAAATTCCCCATGGGAATGATATGCTGCTGTCAGTAATCCATTTGCAAGCGGCGAAAATGCAACAAATCCTATTTTCAATTCTTCAAGCACCGGGAATAATTTCTCATAATCCCTGTACATCATGGAATATCTGTTCTGAATCGCTGTAACCGGGCATACTTTATGTGCACGTCGAATAATCTCTTCACTGGCTTCTGATAACCCCCAGTGTGTGATTTTTCCCTGCTCCATTAACTCCTTCATAGCTCCTGCCGTCTCTTCAATCGGTACAGTCATGTCAATACGATGAATATAATATAAATCAAGATGGTCTGTGTTAAGTCTCATTAAAGATCCCTCAATCGATGCTTTAATCGTCTCCGGTCGTCCATCAGGAATCAAAGGTTTATTTACAGTTGTTGCAGTTTCATCAAAACGTATCCCACACTTTGATGCAAGGACAATTTTGTTTCTATATGGCCTTAACACTTCCCCAAGCAGTTTTTCATTGTGATGAGGGTCTTCTGTTGTTCCGTATATCTCTGCCGTATCAAAAAATGTGCAGCCTTCATCGATCGCTTTTTCAATCAATTCTTCTGCTTCTTTCTGTGTTGAAACAGTTCCATATGCATGACTCATTCCCATACATCCAAATCCGATTTCTGATACTTCTAAGTCTCTTCCTAAAATTCTTATCTCCATCTTTATCTTCCTTTTCTATATTTCAAACTTTACTGTAAGTATAAGAAAAAGAGACTCCGGACAGAAGTCTCTCTTTGTTAGGCAGTTTAAACCTAAAGGTTATGTCTTACTTATTACGATTCCTCCAAATATTTTTATATTCTTTTATAATCCAAGACTGTCTATCCATGAACTGATATCTGATTCAGACGCTCCACCATGGAATCGTTCCCCTTCTTTCCAGTCACCTGTTCCTGTCATCTCTTCCAGAAGATTACCGCTGTCACCGATTCCCGAGGTCGCTGCTGTACAGAATGGGATGACTGTTTTTCCTGTAAAGTCATTCTCTTTTACAAAGTTATCTACTGGCCATGCTGCAATTCCCCACCAGATAGGATAGCCAATGTATACCGTATCATATGAATCCCAGTTATCAACTGTTGTAGACACCAGTTCCACATCTCTTAAGCTCTCATCATCATGTTCTCTTGACACCCGGCTGTCATCATCTGTCCAGTCAAGGTCATCATCTGTATATGGCTCCACAGGCTCTATTTCAAACAGATCTGCCTCTGTAATTTTTGCTATCTTTTCAGCAACATCTTTTGTATTTCCTGAAGCTGAATAATATACAACCAATGTTTTTCCATTTCCTGTTGATGTATTTTCTGTTGTATCTGTAGTGTTTTCGGAATTTGTATCCGCTTCTTCATTTCCAGACTGGTTTGTACTTGTAGACTGGCTGTCATTATTAGAAGCAGACTGGTTTGTATTGCTTGCTCCACATCCTGCCATCAAACCGATTGCCACGATGCATGTTAAGAGTACTGCTGCTATTTTCTTTGTTTTCATTCTAAGGTCACCTCCTGTCGTATAAAATGTTTGTCACGCTAATTTCTATCGGATGAAATTGGTAAATACAAAATCCGGTGCCTTTGGCATTTCAATTCCCATTTTTGTCGCAACATTTTTACAGTTAATGAAATATGCCATATTGTTTCCAAGGATCTGCATAACCTGCATTCCTTCGAGATCCTGTTTTACTTCATCCGGATTCGTCCCATGTACCATATTCCAATATCTCGATGTAATGATCGGCATCTGCATCAGACCAAAATATTTATTTACCTGGTCCCATGTGGCCGTTGTTCCGGCCCTTCTTGCTGAAATTACCACAGCGGCAGGTTTCAGGCGGAATCTGTCGCCGCCACCGTTTAAATCGGCATAAAAGACTCTGTCCATAAAGGATGTGATTGCACCGCCTGCACCACCCCAGTGTACCGGAGTTCCAAATACGAATCCGTCATAATCCCCTGCTATTTCCAGAAATTCATTCACGATATCATCCAGGATGCATTTATTTTTTTCCTGACATTTTCTGCAGGCAATACACCCTGAAATCGGCTTGTTTCCAATCCAAAAAATATCTGTACTTATGCCATTTTCATTTAATGCACTGGATACTTCACAAAGAGCTGTATAAGTACAGCCATTTTTGTGTGGACTGCCATTGACAAGTAATACTTTCATTGATTTTTCCTCTTATGCTTACCAGTTCTTTTTTTCTTTTGAACTGTCATTATTCTTTTTTCTTTCCTCAACCATCTTCACGAACCATTCCACCATATTCGGATCCTGATGCGAGAAGAAAGAGCTTGTCTTCTTGTCCAGTTCTGCAATAGTCTTCATATCTTCATCAGAAAGTGTGAAATCAAAAACATTAAAGTTTTCTTCCATTCTCTCAATGTGTGTTGATTTCGGAATAACCACTACCCCTCTCTGAATATGCCAGCGAAGCATAACCTGTGCCGGAGTCTTCTGATATTTTTCTGCAATCTCTGCGATGACAGGATTCTCAAAGGTGCCTCCTCTGCCCTCACCGAATGGTGCCCACGCTTCTAACCGGATGTCATATTTGTCTGCCCATTCCTTCATCTCTTTCTGCTGATTGAAGATGTGGGTTTCCACCTGATTTACCATAGGTTTAATGCGGTTGAAGGATGCAAAATCAACCATTCTGTCTACATAAAAGTTGGAAATTCCGATTGCTCTGATTTTTCCCTCATCGTACAGATCTTCCAATGCATGGTAAGCACCGTAAGCATCTGAAAATGGCTGGTGAAGCAATACCAGATCCAGATAATCTGTCTTTAACTTTTTCATGGATTCAAGAACTGATTTCTTTGCTTCTTCATATCCATAATGTTCAACCCACACCTTTGTTGTAAGGAAGATTTCTTCTCTTGGAATGCCTGACTTTTGGATTGCATTCCCAACCTCTTCCTCATTAAAATAACTCTGTGCTGTATCAATCGCCCGGTATCCAACTTTTAAAGCATCAAGCACACATCTTTCACATTCCTCTTTTGTTACCTGATATACGCCATATCCCAGTATTGGCATTTTTACACCATTATTTAATGAAATATATTCCATTGTCGTATCCTCCTTGTTTTCTTTCATTCATCTTACATTCATACTATAATACTGATAGATTCCTTTGAGAAGTTTCGATAAGTTTTTCAGTCTTAACCTTTCGGTTTATTCTGGTTCTTACTGATTGAACAGCCATCCCATAATTTCTTTGTCACGACAAAACAGATAGCCACCGCCATGCTGATAAGTGACCGGTGTTCCTTCAAAGTAATCTTTATCTTTTACATCCAGTACCACCAGTTTATCAATCTCTGATTCCGATAATCCCTGTTCTTTGTAAAGCTCATGTATCTGCTGGTATGCCTCTTTAAAAGGTTCTGATCCATAGTATTCGTCGCTTTCGCCAATCACAAAATATACCGGCGTTTTCATCTCCACAACCGGCTCATATGCACCATCCCACTGAGAGCTGCACATAAGTGCCGCTGTATATAATTCCGGCTGCTTTGCCAATACCAGTGACAGGGTTTCTCCTCCTCCGGAATAACCATTAATATATACTTTCGATGGATTAATAATATAATGCGTCAGAAAATACTGTGTCAGTTCAATTGTCTGATCTGCTGATGTCTGTCCCCAGTCATTTAACTGTGGAGCTACAATAATCATATCGGTAATATACTTCTGTGCTTCAAATCCAAAATCTTCTGTCCGGATATTTTCTCCCACGCCCTGAAAATATAATCCCTGATATCCGGGTAATGTTACATATAGTGCATATTCCTTTGTCCCGTCATATGCATCCGGAATATATACATTGTAATGAATGTCCCCTTCATTTGGAGAATGAAGAACATTATCCAGGAGGAAGCCCCGGTATTCTTCGCTTCCCGGCGTAACATTTTCCAATTCATCTCCGGATGTATTTTTTTCTGTATTTTCTTTTTTCTCATTTGTCTTCTGCTGTACGGTCTGTACCTGGTTTATTGTTTGTTGATTCTTCTTTTCATCCCTGCCAGGTTTTGAAAAGTAGATATATACCATGATTACCATTGCTAAAATAACAACTCCAATAATTGTAAGTACTAATTTCCGCTTTTCCATAAATACACCACCTTCTTTCAGTATGAACCTTTTCGTTTTCTCTTACCTGTTTTCTTTAGAAACACTCCACTATAATATCCAATAAATGCAATCAATATCATTACTGCCAGATAATCTCCTATCTGTCTCCTGTAAAATGCATATAAACCATAACCTGCAATTGTGGTTGCGACAGATCTTGCTGCCCATGTTCTGATGACGGATGGATGTTCCCATAATCGTCCTGCCATTGCTACCGCTATATTCCAATGAAATCCGAGATGTAATGACATCACCACCAGTCCCCAGTATGCGCAAAACATATGTATCTGTCTGGCTGTCATATATGTTCCGGAAATCTTTATCCATTTAAATATGTGATTTGACAATAATATTCCACTTATCATGGAACCCATTATAAGAATAAGCATGATGATAACCAGTACTGTCTGTATCACTCTGAACGCATTATATTTTCCTTTCCTTACAGAGGTCACCCATTTATGATTCAGTATGTAATGTGAAATAAAAAGCACAAGCATCGCCATACCAATCCACTCATGTGCAGTCTCGCTGAGCAGACTATATGGCATAAGAAGAAGCAAACATATCGTCATTCCTATATCTATCAATATTTTTGCTGTAAATCGTTTATTTTTCATATCCTACCTCTTATCTAAAGTATTCATATTGTCTTCCCAGAAAGATATTGCACGATCAATCCATCCTTCTGCTACAGTCCCCTCTCCCAATCCAAATCCATGAGAAAGGCCTTTAAATACTTCTATTTCTGTATTTGGGCCATTTTGTTGTATCTGGGAAATATAATTTTCCATACTTCTGTATGATGCAATTCCGTCACTTGTTCCGACACAGGCATAGGTTGGCGGCTCCATTCCTGTCACCTGGGAAAGTCCTGTATACTGCATAATCACCGCAGCCGGTGCAGGATATTCTTTTTCTCCAAAGTAAGCTGTTCCATAAGAACCAAGCCAGGCCGCCATCCTTGCTCCTGCTGAGCCACCCCAGAGAGAATAATCCGTCATATCAATCTGTAGTTTCTCTGCATTTTCATGTAAAAATGCAATTGCTCTGGCAAGATCCTCACAGGCAGTCTGTGCTCCCGGACGATAAATAAGAGCAAATGCATTATAGCCTTTCTTTGACAATTCTAAGGCATGAGGAAAGCTATCATGTATTCCGGCTACATATACAAAGCCTCCTCCTGCATTGATAATCGTTGTTTTTGCTCCTGCATTTCCCTGAAAGAAAAATAAACCTGTATCCTTTTTATCCGCATCTGCCTGCATTTCTTCTTCACTGTATATTGGATAAAAAATCTGCTCACCATTCATTGCCTGATTTTTCATATAATTTACGATTTCTACTGTTTTATCGGTGTTGACTTCGCTGTACCACGGCAAAATAGAGCTGACGTCTTTTAATTTCAGATTGTCCTCTATTTCCATATCTACCGGAAATATGAGTCTGCCATAATCATCGAAAGCTGAATCATGGATAACATCATTTATATTACTTTCTGCATTAAAACTTTCTTTTTCATTCATATTGATATCCTTCTCTGTCACGCTCTCTTGCTCTGTTTTTCCTGTTTCCTGCGTTTTTTCTTCCCCGATTGCCAGGTTCTGGACTATTGTGCTACACCCACTGAACATGATAACAGTCATGATGATTCCTCCAAGAGCTATCCTCTTTATCTGCATATAGTATCCTCCATTTTCACTTCAGCTAAAGTATAACAAAACGAGACTCCATTAGAAGTCTCGTTTTGTTATTCAGTATTAACCTTTAGGTTTCTACTCGCATGTATTCAATTTTTATTTTACCTTGTTAATAGCATTTATCAGCCGCTTAACCTTAATGGACGGTTTTTTCGAATGAAGAATTCCAAACGGCATAGTATAATCCCACTCTACTGGAATGATTCTGATCAGTGGATGAACACTTTCCCAGCTCTTGAATGCCAGTAATACCTCATTATTGTTTTCGCATCGGTTAAATGCTTCTACATTGTACAGATTAAAGTCTACAATATTGATTTCAGGATGATTTTTCATCATATCATCCCTTAGCATATCGCCATAATAACTCCATCCTCTTCGCATGAGCATAAGATTTTCTCCAGCCAGATCATCAAGTGTTATTTTTTCTTTTTTTGCCAGCCTGTGATGAATTGATACCGCCACACAAAATGGTTCTCTTGAAATCTCAGTGCCATCACAGCCTCTGAGTTCAAGCATTGTTTCATCAAAGATTCCAGCTATCACATCAATATTCTTTCCCATATTAGCCAGTATCTCTCTTGCATTCTCTGGTGTATTTTCAAATGTAATCAATTTAAACTTCATCTCCGGATATATTTTCTGTATCTTAGGCCAAAGTTCCACAAAAACTTCCGGTGGCGTCATCGGAGATATTCCAACACGAATGATTTCTTCATTATGATTCATTGCTTCCTGCGCCCGTATCAACGATTCTTTTGAATATTGAATCAGATATTTTGCATCCTGATAGAGCGATTTACCAGCTTCCGTAATAATAAGACCTCTGTGTGTTCTTTCAAATAATTGCAAATTTAAGCTGTTTTCCAAAGAATTTATCTGTTTAATAACCGCAGGTGCACTTATATATAATTCTTCTGCCGCTTTACTAAAACTTCCAGCTTCTACAACGCAGATAAATGTATCAAGTTGTGGATTATACATCATGTAATTCACTCCTCTTTGTGATTTTAAATCATCTGAAATGCTTTCAGTGCCCCAATAATTGCCTCTTCTTTCTCCTTCGGACATTGTGGTTGCTTTGCTCCCTCTGACCTAGGAATATTAAAATTCTCCGCTAATTCAATTCCACACTTTCTCTTCACCTGTGCAATATACAGATTAGATACCTTCATCCCATCATTATACTCTGCAACATACTTCTTTATCTCCTTATAAGTAGCCTTACTCTCAGCCGCCGTTAAATCCATCTCGTCCATGTCAAGTCTCACATTCACATGATGCTTCGCTTCGTGGAGTTTGGACAATAAACATACCATCTCGACTGTGTTTTCGTTGAGCAACCGAATTGCTTCGCCTTCAAAACCTTCATAATACACCGGAAATGCCAGATCAATCTGCCTGATGATGCGCCCATCATCCATCTTTTCCGGGTATAACTCAATTGCATCAATAAACAACTGCATAAACTCCTTTTTTCAATATCTGACATTTCTGCATACAGTATATCAAACTTTTGCAGGATTTGGTACAGTTGTTTTTCACTAATTTGTCTTCCATACGCTGCCTTAATCTTTTCCTCCACATCGGCAATCTCATTCTCAAAACCAGAAATCCTGTCGTAAAGATTATCCAGACGGTCCTGCATGTCCTGGAACTTCCTTGCATAATGCTTATCGCCAGCATCCAAAGTATCCAGCATCACAAGCAGTTTATTCTTCGCCCCGACAACCTGCTGTAACTGCCCCTTCAGCTGATCCCGTTCCTCTTCCAGATTCGAGACATCCACCTTTTCCTGCAATCTTTCTCCAATATACTCATGAAACCTTTCATCAGCAATCATCCCTCTGATGAACCACTCCACCTCTGCATTGATCTCATTCTGATTCAGTGATGGCTTAAAATCACAGAAATGTTCCTCATCAATCTTTCTCCTGTGCTGACATCTATAATAGAAGTCATCCTTATATTCACCAGATTTCTTATTCTTCCTTCTCCTCACAGTTCCTGCCATTCCAGCACCACACACCGGACATTTCAAAAGTCCCGACAAAATATGCTCATGTTCAAGACTATGTGTCTTATTCCACTTAACCCCTGTCCTCTTCCTTTTCTCTCTCGCCGCCTCCCACGTCTCTTCATCCACAATCGCCTCATGCAGTCCATCTGCCAGCAGGTAATCATCAGTCTTCACACGCCGGTATTCATCCCTCGTTCCCTTCACCTTCTCCGTAACATTCTTCCCGTAAGCAATCTTCCCAGTATAAACCGGATTATCCAAAATCTTCATGATCAGTCCTCTGGCAAAATAGTTCAGCTCATGCCCCCTGACCTTTTTCTTCGTATAACCTCTCTGGTTCAGATAATTACAGATAGCATCTGCCCCCATATCCGTATGCACAAACTTGTCATAAATAATCCGCACAATCTCCGCTTCTTCCTCATTCACCACCAGAGTGCTATTCTTGGAATCCAGATCATATCCGAAAGGAGCCTGTCCGCCATTCCATTTTCCCTCTCTGGCCTTCTGCTTTCTTCCTTCCATTGTCTGGACCAGGATATTCTCCCTTTCAATCTCAGCCACTGCCGACAGCACCGTGATGGTCAGCTTGCCGGAATCCTTAGAGGAATCAATTCCGTCTTCCACACAGATCAGATTCACACCATAATCTTGGATAAACTGCAGGGAATTTAAAACATCCGCTGCATTCCTTCCAAAACGTGACAGCTTAAACACCAGAATAAATGCCACTCCGTCACGTTCCTCAGACACATCCTGCAACATCCTCTGAAACTCCGGCCTGCCCGTAATACTCTTTCCGGATTTACCAGCATCACAGTATTCCCTGACCACTTCCATTTCCTGGAACTCCGCAAACTTCATCAGCCTTTCTTTCTGTGCTTCCAGACTGTATCCATCCACCTGCACTGCCGTAGAAACACGGGTATATATGTAACATTTCTTTCTCAAATTTCCACCTCATTTCGGTTGCCCATCGTCATACGGTTGCCTTGCATATAATATATCGGAGTCAGCACTTACCGCCAACTCGCAGAACGACCAAAAATATCACTCCAAAAGCTGCCTTTCCCTATGCGGTTCCCATAGCACAAAAAGACCGGCAGCCCCAAAAGACCACCGGCACACTCGATCACTTCCCCTGCAGCTGTGCATTTCTCTCCTCAATCTCTCCCAGAACAGAATCCCCGTACTTCTGGATCATTCTTGCCAGAAACTCTGCACACTTTTCCATGTTTAACCTGGCCTGTTTCTCCGTCAGTCTGCCGGTATCGATCAGTTCAATTTTTCCCATATCCAGAAACCACCTCCTACTGTTCCAAGGAGTCCTGGTTCCTGATTTTTTGACTTTCCAGACAAAAAAAATAAACCTGCTGCCATCCACAGATTTCTCCACAGACAGCAACAGGTTTCCCCTGATGCATTTATTTACTTTACCATCTGTTCAATACCATCGGTCATACGGATTCCCAAGCACCTTCTTTGTCTCTGGTGCCTTCTCAATACTCTTTTCAGCTTCTTCCCTCGTTGCAAACAGTCTGTGAGCCTTCACCTGTATTCCGCCACCCGTATCTGTAAAACGGACCAGGAACATCCCGCCTGAACACCTGCGGATCTCCACCTCTCTCACATACCTGTTCGATTCCACAATATATGCAGTATCCCCGACTTTCATAGAATCACACTCCTGCACTCAAAACATCCTTCATCCTCACCAGAACCGGAAGCACCTGCCCGTCAGCAAATCTCCGTTCAAAAGAACCATTTGAAAAATGATCTTCTCTCAGCAGCATTGTCAGCAACGCCGTACAAAGTTCATAATCCGCTCCCGGAACACGTTTCAGTTCCTCATTACAGTCAATCGGCTCCGTAATCATGTAATCCCCATAATTTGTTTTCAAATCTCCTATTGTCTTTAACAGATCTGCATACAGATTTTCTTGTGGATTCTTTAATTCCAATATTTCCTGAATTTTTCGTAGTTTCTCTGACTTTGTCAATGCTATACACCACCTTGATAAACGCTCGAATATATGTTCTTTATATTTTAACATATACCCAATAATTATTCTAGCGCAAAATATATTCATGTAATATCCACAACAGCAAGGTTTCATCGTAACAACCATTTTGATACAATGAAACGATTGCACCCCCTAATGCACCCCCTCCATCCGGACTTAGGTTAGGCTACTCTTCATTTTATGAAGGATTGCAGAGTAGTCTTTTCTATCATCAAAAAAAGAGATATCAACGCGCCAGGGTCAATATCTCTTTCTTCTTATTATAATTCACTTGTCAAGCATCTAATCGAAAAACTGAAAGTTAGCGATTTCTTTTTCCGGTATTCTCTGTCCCACGGATTTCCTCATGATAGAAATAATCTACGATCACCGGATGTCCCTGCGGGACTCTGCCATAAGGCATTTCATTATCCACAAAGGCACAATCATACTTCTTAGCCATTTTCTCAGCTTTTACTTCAAGTGCTTCAAAGTAGCTGCGGTTATGCTTGTTATAGATCTCGTCGTAAAGTGGTACAAGGTCAGGATATTTTCCGGCGATATAATCCATAACCGTCTTCTTAAAGCCGCCCCGAAGATTGAGGTTTTCGAGCCAGAACAGATCACACTGATCCTTTACCCGCTCAAAGATGGCTTCAAAATCCGTGATGCCGGGGAATACCGGAGATACGAAACAGACTGTACGGATACCTGCATCATATACTTGCTTCATAGCAGCGATGCGCCGCTCAATGCTCGAAGCAGAGTCCATATCGTTCTTAAAATTTTCATCCAGTGTGTTGATCGACCATGAAACGGTCACTCGTCCAAGGTTTTTCAGCAGATCAATATCCCGTACCACAAGATCAGACTTTGTGCAGATCAAAATATCTGCGTCACTGCCGATCAGCTGCTCCAGAAGTTTTCTGGTATTCCCGAATTGCTCCTCCTGTGGATTGT
>OBVW01000768.1_pt1 | contig 13461 bp, 10 predicted proteins | sample 1495141 | NCBI WGS metagenome assembly OBVW01 (sample SAMEA2580013, study PRJEB22360) | human gut metagenome | biome: human gut; feature: human-associated habitat; material: faeces | place: Denmark | collected 2008/2010
GCCTGGAAAATGTTGAAAGTTGGCAACATCTGACCTTTATGGCTTGCTTATGCGAACGCATGGCACCAAACTTTGCCCTATTTTGTCAGATGACCGAACAGGAGCAAGCAGAAAAGACCTATCACAACATTTTAAATTTAGTGTGGGAATTTCTAACGGTTAAAGGGGCGAAAATCAATTTCGAAAACCAATTAGAGAAGCTCGAAGAGATTATTCCTGATGTGAATGATTATGACTTCTTTGGTGTAGTACCCGCCCTCGATGCTTGTGAAGCCTTAGGTGAATTATTGCATGCCATTATCGCAGGCGAAACACTCGAAAAAGCGATTCAAATCAGCCAAATTTCGTTAGGTACGGTTTGTTCTTTGTTAGAAACTCAAGAAAATCGTGATCTTTCTGAAAGCGAACTAAAAAGCCGTGAAGAAATTGAAGAAGAACTTGACCTTCAATGGCAAATCTATCGCTTACTCAAAGACTGTGAAAAACGCGATGTAGACCTGATTTTATCCCTCCGAAACGAGCTCAAACAGGAGGGAATCTCCAACATTGGTATAAAAATTGAGCAATAACGTGAGATTTATCACAATTTTTACGAATCGAGCTTTTATTTCTAGCTAAGTTAGATTATCCTTTGTCAAGCCATAGTTGGTTACAGGTCTCTTACTTACACAGAGTCGAATTTTAATTTAACAAAAGGTACAAATTTATGAACAAGACAGATTTAATCGATGCAATTGCAAGTGCAGCTGAATTAAACAAAAAACAAGCTAAAGCTGCATTAGAAGCAACTTTAGAAGCTATCACCGGCAGCCTTAAAAAAGGTGAACCTGTACAATTAATCGGTTTCGGTACATTCAAAGTAAATCAACGTGCAGCACGTACTGGCCGTAATCCACAAACTGGTGCAGAAATCAAAATCGCAGCATCTAAAGTTCCAGCATTCGTATCTGGTAAAGCATTAAAAGACGCAATCAAATAATTGGTCTTAAAACGAATTTTAATTGAACCCTGCTTTGTCAGGGTTTTTTGTTGCCTAAATTTTAGCTTTACAATCATTATTTTGCCGATATAATTACGAACCGAAACTTATTATGGGATATAAATAATGAAACGGAACATTCAACACCGAAATACCCAACAACGCAGACATGCCATCATGCAGCTTCTGCAAGAACAAGGTGAAGTCAGTGTAGAACAGCTAGTACAGTTATTTGACACCTCTGAAGTGACGATTCGAAAAGATCTCACCGTATTGGAAAGTAATGGTTTCCTTCTTCGTAAATATGGTGGTGCCATTTTAATGCCACAAGAAATCATCGAAGAAGAACAAGATGATGAACTTTCGCAACGAAAGTTAGTCTTAGCAAAAGCAGCCGCAGAACGTATTCGTGATCACAATCGCATTATTGTAGATAGTGGCAGCACAACTGCTGCATTGATTAAACAACTTAATCGCAAGCAAGGCTTAGTTGTGATGACGAATTCGCTTTCTGTGGCCACCGCATTACGTTCACTCGAAAACGAACCGACGCTTTTGATGACGGGAGGCACTTGGGACACGCGTTCTGAATCCTTCCAAGGCAATATTTCCGAACAAGTGCTACGTTCTTATGATTTTGACCAATTATTTATTGGTGCCGATGGCATTGATTTAGAACGTGGTACAACGACATTTAATGAGTTGGTTCGCTTAAGCCAGGTGATGGCAGAAGTATCTCGTGAAGTGATTGTGATGGTGGAGTCACAAAAAATTGGCAGAAAAATGCCAAATGTGGAATTAACCTGGCAGCAAATTGATGTGCTGATTACCGATAACAAATTATCTCAGGCCGACAAAGAAGCCATAATGGCGCAAGGCGTAGAAGTAATTTGTGTAGATGTGGCATAAAGTGCGGTCAGAAAAATAAGACTTTTAATTTTAGTAAATAAGGAAAAACTATGTGTGGTATTGTTGGTGCGGTAGCACAACGTGATGTAGCAGAAATTTTAATTAATGGTTTACACCGATTAGAGTATCGTGGTTATGACTCTGCAGGTGTTGCTGTCGTGGATCCAAACCATGAATTACACCGCGTGCGCTGCTTAGGTAAAGTAAAAGCCCTTGATGAAGCCGTTGCAGTAAAACCATTAATCGGTGGTACGGGGATTGCGCACACACGTTGGGCAACTCATGGTGAACCATCTGAAGCCAATGCTCACCCGCATACTTCAGGTAACTTTGCTGTCGTCCATAACGGCATCATCGAAAATCACGAAGAATTACGTGAATTGCTTAAATCTCGTGGTTATGTGTTCAATTCTCAAACTGATACCGAAGTAATTGCTCACCTTGTTGAATGGGAAATGCGCACAGCCTCTACTCTACTTGAAGCGGTACAAAAAACCGTAAAACAACTTACCGGTGCATACGGTATGGTGGTATTAGATCGCGAACATCCAGAACATTTAGTGGCTGCACGTTCAGGCAGTCCATTAGTAATTGGTTTAGGGATTGGTGAAAACTTCCTAGCATCTGACCAACTTGCGTTATTAAGCGTCACACGCCGTTTCATTTATTTAGAAGAAGGTGACATTGCAGAAATTACGCGTCGTACCGTAGATATTTACGATGCAAATGGTCAAAAAGTAGAACGTGAAGTACACGAATCTAACCTTGAAAATGATGCAGCAGAAAAAGGCAAATTCCGCCATTTCATGCAAAAAGAAATCTATGAGCAACCAAATGCATTAATCAACACCATGGAAGGTCGTATCCTTCATAATAACGTGATTGTGGATGCTATTGGTAATGGTGCATCTGAAATCTTAAAACAAGTTGAACACATTCAAATTGTGGCTTGTGGTACCTCTTACAATGCAGGAATGACGGCTCGTTACTGGTTTGAAGCACTAGCGGGTGTGGGCTGTGATGTGGAAATCGCCTCTGAATTCCGTTACCGAAAATTTGTCACTCGCCCAAATAGCTTATTAGTGACCATCTCTCAATCAGGTGAAACGGCGGATACTCTTGCCGCACTTCGTTTGGCAAAAGAAAAAGGTTACATGGCTGCCTTAACGATCTGTAACGTATCAAGTTCATCTTTAGTACGTGAATCGGATCTTGCATTCATGACTCGTGCAGGCGTTGAAGTCGGTGTGGCATCAACCAAAGCATTTACCACTCAGTTAGCCGCATTATTAATGTTAGTGACTGCAATTGGTAAAGTAAAAGGCAATATCTCAAACGAAAAAGAAGTGGAAATTGTAAAAGCGTTACAATCACTTCCGGCTGAAATTGAAAAAGCCCTTGCCTTTGATAAAGACATCGAAACATTAGCAGAAGACTTCGCTGAGAAAAACCATGCGCTTTTCTTAGGTCGTGGTGAGTTCTACCCTATCGCAATGGAAGCTTCATTGAAGTTAAAAGAAATTTCTTATATCCATGCTGAAGCTTATGCAGCAGGTGAATTAAAACACGGTCCACTTGCCTTGATTGATGCGGACATGCCGGTTATCGTAGTTGCACCAAACAATGAATTACTTGAAAAAGTGAAATCAAACATTGAAGAGGTACGCGCACGTGGTGGTCAACTTTATGTATTCGCCGATAAAGAAGCGGGCTTCACACCAAGTGAAGGCATGAAAATCATCACCATGCCAAAAGTAAATGAAATTGTTGCACCAATTTTCTATACCGTTCCAATGCAATTATTGTCATACCATGTAGCATTAATTAAAGGAACCGACGTGGATCAACCTCGTAACTTAGCAAAATCGGTAACAGTAGAATAAAGTGCGGTTGAAAATCAGCACATTTTAATACAAAAAAGCACAGGTTTAATCCTGTGCTTTTTGTTTAAATAAACCGATAACCGTTTTCTGTCACTTCCAAAATTGAGGCATAATCCTTTCGCCAATCGCCTAACACAATTCGCGTGTATGTTTCTTCCTGATGAATGGCTTCTCGATGCGTATGACCGTGAATTAACCGCTCAACGCCAAATTCTTTCACTGTTTGTGCCGTAAACTCTAAATTCACATCCATAATATCCAGTGACTTATATTGCTTATCTTGTTTACTCTTCGCGCGAATTTTCTCTGCAATTTTTAACCGCACTTTTAGTGGCAAACATAAAAACAGCCTTTGTCGCCAATTTTGATGCACTTTTCGGCGAAATTGCTGATATTTCACATCATCAACACATAAGGTATCGCCATGACAAATTAAGGTTTTCACACCATAAAGATCAACACAATGATAGTCTGGCAACAACGTTACACCACAATCTTGTGCAAATTTTTTCCCGACAAGAAAATCTCGATTACCATGAATGAAATAACAAGCTATGCCCTTTTCTGTCAGGTTTTTGATCTGCTGTTTGACTTGTGAGATTAAAGGTGAAGTTTCATCGTCACCAATCCAAAAATCAAAAAGATCCCCCAAAATATAAACCTCTTGGGCTTCTTGTGCTTTGTTTTGCATAAAATCGTTAAAAAGTGCGGTTAATTCTGGATGGGTTTCGCTCAAATGAAGATCTGCAATAAAATAAATGGGTTTCATAACTATTCCGTCATTTTTTTCATTAGATTAGCACACATTTTTGTGTAATTTGCTATACTTTCCAAAAATTTTAATTAGGTATTTTCTATGTTAAAAATCGCCAGAATTCTCATCGTTACACTTTGTTGTATTTTAATTTGTGTGCTCGGTACGATCTATTCCTTTATTCGTTTTAAAAATCCAAGCAATGTGGGCGTTATGGCTCGCTGGTTTGGCCGCTTATACCCTTTATTTGGCTTGGAAGTAGAACACCGTTTTCCACAAAATAAAGAGAATATGCCGCGTTGTATTTATATCGGTAACCACCAAAATAATTTCGATATGGTAACTATCTCTTACATGGTATTACCTCGTACGGTAAGTGTAGGTAAAAAAAGCCTGATTTGGATTCCTTTCTTCGGTATTTTATATTGGGTGACAGGCAATATTTTCTTGGATCGTGAAAATCGCTCTAAAGCACACAGCACCATGACGGAACTTGCTCGCCGTATCAATAAAGACAACCTGTCAATTTGGATGTTCCCTGAAGGTACACGTAGCCGTGGTCGCGGCTTATTGCCATTCAAAACAGGCGCATTCCATGCAGCGATTGCGGCTGGCGTACCAATCGTGCCCGTTGTGTGTTCAACGACGCATAACAAAATTGATTTAAATCGTTGGGATAACGGTAAAGTGATTTGTGAAATGATGGAGCCGATTGATGTGTCATCCTACACAAAAGACAATGTTCGCGAACTTGCTACTTACTGCCACGATTTGATGGAAAAACGCATCGCTGAACTTGATGCTGAAATTGCACAAGGAAAATAATATGTTGCGTCTTTCTCGTCGCCAATTATTAAAAACTACCGCAATTTCAACCGCACTTGCTGCCACACCTCAATCGGTATTAGCGGCATCCCGTGAAAAATTAACCATTCCGCCGTTGATGGAAGCAAAACGTGGTCGCCCAATTATTCTTAATATGGAAGAAACCGGCTACAAGTTAGATGGCTCACATAGTGTCAGTGTATGGGGCTTTAACGGCAATTATCTTGGACCCACTATTCGCATCAAATCGGGTTCCTTTGCAAAACTCAATTATCACAACAATTTGCCACAAAGTATTGCTCTCTCTATTCAGGGATTACAAGCCAGTGGCGAATTATTTGGTGGCGCGGCAAAAGTCCTCAAAAAAGGAGAATCTTGGGCACCAATTATCCCAATAGACCAATCTGCCGCGACTTGTTGGTATCGTTCTGCCACCCTTGCGAACTCGGCCTATCAAACCTATCGCGGCATTGTGGGAATGTGGTTAATTGAAGATGATCAAAGCCTAAAATCACAACTTCCTCATAAATATGGCGTGGACGATATTCCATTAATCTTACAAGACATGGAATTTAACGGCGACGGATTACAATTATTTAAGCAAAATCAACCGCACTTTGTCGGTAATCGTCTTCTCGTTAATGGACAAGAAGCGCCTTATCTTGACGTCCCTCGTGGTTGGATACGTTTACGCTTACTCAACGCCTCATTAGCAAGAGCCTATGATCTCCGTTTAGATAATGAACAAGATATGTTGCTCATTGCGAGAGATTTAGGTTTTTTACCTCAAGGTAAAGCGATTAATTCTCTCATTCTTGCACCAGGTGAACGTGCCGAAGTGTTAGTCAACTTAAGCGAAGGAGAAGGCGTATCGCTTATCTCTGGGGCCAAACTTGGCTTCTTCGACAAAATCAAAAATGTATTCAGTTCAGGCAATGATTTTGCAGATAACACCGTTTTAGAACTTCGACCGCAAGGTGACGTTTCAGCATTCAGTAAAAAAATGAATGAGCAATTTAATACTGATGCCACGGCTATACTCGAAAGTAAAATCGCCCAAGAACGCACCTTTGAATTGGATGTAACGAATGGCTTAATCAACAAACAACGCTTTGACCCGCGTCGTGTTGATGTTTCAGCTAAAGTAGGTACTGTCGAACGTTGGATTATCAACAGCTCGCTGCCTGTGGGTTTCACCATTCAAGGGGCTAAATTTGTTATTGAAAGCCAAGATGATGTTAATGTCGATGCGTCGGAACTTGCCTGGAAAGACACGGTTTGGGTGAAAAAGAAAGTACAAATTTTAGTAAAATTTGAACAACCTTCGTCAAATACTCATCCTTTCTTATTTGGTTCATCCAATTTAATGCTAGCAGATATGGGCTGCCTTGGTATAATGATCGTTCAATAAAATAATGATATAAAAAGGAATCTAACATGAAAAAATCTTCATCTTCACATTCACTTTAATTACTACCTTATTTTCAGCTACTGCCTTGGCTACAGCACCAGAATCAAAAGATAACTCTAAAGATACGACAAATGAGCCAACGTTTTTGATAGAACAAACGAGCCTGCTCCATCGCCAGACTTACACAAAAAAGAAATGTCTCTCTCAAACAAAACAGAGAAAGTATGTTGGGTAGCAGTTGGTGATTTCGGTAAAAAAGCAACGGTAAGTGAAACATTTAAAGCTCAAGCCCCAAGTGAATTCACTAGTTCGATTGAGAATGCAAAAGTGGTTTCATCACCAAATAAAAAAATCCATACCATCACTTATACCAGACCAACATTAAAAAATGGTAAATATATGATGAACTGTTGGACATTCGACCGTAGAGATCCAATCGGCAAATATGTGCTGACGGTAAAAATTGGTAAACATGAATTTGAAAAACAAGTTTTCTACGTGACTGAGTAAGAAAAACACTCAAAAAATGACCGCACTTATATATGCGATGTTTTAAAACTAAAGCAAAAGACCGTCTAGAATTCAATTTTCAGACGGTCTTTCTTTTCTCTGCTTTACGGCTGATAATAAACCCATTCATCATTCAAGGAGCAAACCATGCGCCAAGCACAACAAATCTTTGATTATGCGTCGAATCAATATGCGACACAGCCAGAATATCTTTGGGAAAAATACCCCGAATATGCCATCTTGCGCCATGGTAATGCCAAAGGGAAATGGTATGCGCTTATTGGCAAAATCAGTAAAACTAAACTTGGTTTAAAAGAAGAAGGAGAGACTGATTTTATCAATCTCAAATGTCCACCCGATATGGTGAGTATTTTGAGACAATCACCTAATTTCTTGCCCGCCTACCACATGAACAAAACCCATTGGCTAACGATTGTGTTAGATCATGGCGTAGAAACGAAAGAAATTTTCAAGTTGTTGGATTGGAGTTATGATTTGACGAAGTAGAGAGTAAGTTTGATTATTTGGTGAATAAAAAACCGCCTGAAATCTAATCGTTCAGACGGCCTTTATTTCTACCTAGCCAAAGCTCGTTGCAAACTCTGCGTCCAAGCAGTTCTAAATGCGGCATCTTTCGCAAAAAGTTTGTATAGCTCTAGTTCATCCCTATGGCGTTCGCTCATCACATCGCGCAAAATGGCTTGGAAAGCTAATTCACGGGTATGAACATCCGGGTTATTTTGATATTTCTGCTCAAAGTCTTTATGGCTACGAATGCGTTCAGTAATATTGATAAATTTTACCCGTTGTTCATCCGGCGTTGCGCTCCAATCTTGAAACCATCTTTCGTTAAATACACGAATAATTTCATCAATCGGATCTTTTTCTTTATCTTCACCATGCGTGCCGCGTGGATTTGGATTTTGTGGGTCAAGCTCTGTTTCTTCATCATCTAATTTAATGCTGTAATTCAATTTGGTACGTGCCAAGCCGTAAGAGCTTAAATCCACTGCATCTAAAATTTCATCAAATTCATCCATTGGATCTTGTACTTTTAATTTTGGTACTAAGAATTTGAGGAACCAATAAAGCTTTTCCCAAGCGATATTTTCAAAATTGATGATGGAGGCCATTTGCCCGTAAATTTTTAAAAACTGCTTTGCCTTGATTTTAAAATCGACTTTTTGGGTTGGCTCAAGCGCCAACTCATGATCGAAACGTTGAACCGCCACATCAATGATACTGCTTAATTGTTGTGCGTCTTTATTGGCAAAATAGCCTTCAGTAAAATCATTAACCTCCGCTTGTTCATACACGCCAGTTTCATCCAACTGATCTTTCAAATCATGCAAGACATTGACATCGGTTGCTTGAGACAACGACGTAGAAGTATAAAACGGCTCAAATGCTTGCTGAATATCTTCAACGCTGTTAAAAAAGTCCAACACAAACAAATCTTCAGTGCGTTTTCCCAACTTATTCGCACTGCGATTTAAACGAGATAAAGCTTGCACACAAAGTACGCCGGAGAGTTTCTTATCCACATACATGGCACACAATTTCAGCTGGTCAAAACCGGTCAGATATTTGTTGGCCACCACCAGTAAACGATATTCATCTTGATCGAAATATTCTTTGGTTTCACTTTCCGCAAACCCATTCATTTCCGCTTCGGTATATTCAACACCATCAACCACTTTACTGCCTGAAAACGCAATCGCAATTTTAAATGGATTGCCCCGCTCAGCCAGCAAGCGTTTTAACGCCTGAAAATAGCGGATGGCGGTTTCAATATTTTGCGTTACCACCATTCCCTTGGCTTTGCCTTTGAGTTTTTTACGGTTAAAGATTTGCTGGATAAAATGATCCAGCATGATTTCCGCCTTGGTATCAATTGTTTGTTGCGAACGCTCCACATAAGCTTTCAGACGGCTTTGAGCCTTTTTACTGTCAAACTCCGGATTATCTTCAATCGATTTGGTGATCTCATAAAAACTTTTATAAGTGGTGTAATTCGCAATCACATCCAAAATAAAGCCTTCTTCAATCGCCTGTTTCATGGAATAAAGGTGGAACGGCTTAAATTTACCATCCGCCTGTTTCTCTCCGAATTTTTCCAAAGTGCTGTTTTTCGGTGTGGCGGGGAAAGCAAAATACGACGCATTGCCACGCATTTTGCGGGATTGCATGGCTTGTAAAATCAAATCTTGCACATCTTCGGCATCAAGGTCTTCCGTTTTGCCGATGGCTCGGTTCATATTGTCGTGCGCCGAACCGGATTGTGAGCTGTGCGCCTCATCAATAATCACCGCAAATTGTTTATCACCCAAATCAGCAATGCCATCCACAATAAACGGGAATTTTTGAATGGTGGTAATAATGATTTTTTTGCCCTGCTCAAGCGATTGGCGCAATTCTGCCGAACTCAACGCCGGCGCAACAATGTTTTTAACTTCTGAAAAATCTTTGATATTGTCGCGCAGTTGCTTATCCAGCAAGCGACGGTCGGTAACGACAATCACCGAATCAAAAATCGGGCGGTCTGCCTCTCTACCGTTTGCCGCCTTTTCATTGCGCGGATAAGCCTCAATCAACTGATACGCCAACCAAGTAATGGAATTAGATTTGCCCGAGCCGGCAGAGTGTTGAATCAGATAGCGTTTGCCCACACCTTGTTCGCTGACATCAGCAATCAAACGGCGCACCACCTCTAATTGATGATAGCGAGGGAAAAAGAGCGAGCGTTTCTCCAGCGGATCTTTGGTTGAGCCATCTAAACGCATAAAATGCTGAATAATGTTGGCAAGGCTGGCTTTGCTGAATACCTCTTGCCATAAATACGACGTGCGGTGTCCGTTTGGATTCGGCGGATTGCCCTTACCGCAGTTATTGCCCAAATTAAACGGCAAGAAAAACGTAGCAGGCCCCGCCAATTTGGTAGTCATATAAGCTTCTTCCGTATCTAAGGCAAAATGCGCCAAACAACGCCCGAAATGAAACAGCGTTTGGCTTAAATCTCGGTTGCGATATTGTTTTTGAGCATCAATGGCCGTCTGACCCGTCCAATGGTTTTTCAGCTCAAGGGTAATAATCGGCAAGCCATTGACAAACAGCACCATATCCACCGTTTCATTGCTTGATGCAGAATAAGGCACTTGGCGCATACAGCTAAACAGATTCTGTTCAAAACGCTGCTTGACCTTTTCGCCGCTGCTGGCAAGCGGAACAGGGTAGAGCAAATCAAAATGGGCGCTATCAATATCCAAGCCTTTTTTCAGCAGGTGCAACACGCCATTTTTCTTTATTTGGCGGTCTAACCGCTCTAGAATTTTACGTTGCCAGTCGTTTGGGTTGAGCTGTTGAAAACGGGCAAGTTCTGCCTCTTGACTGGTTTGCAGGAATTGCCAAAACAGACGCGTGTCAATCGCAAACTGCGCATCAAAATCCTGTGAAAATGCCAGCTCAAAACCATGATGGCGCGGCAGGTATTCCGCCTTCGGCTCGCCCAGCTTATTTTCCATGTTTTCACGCCAAGTGCCGGTTAAGGCTTTTTCGATGGCAATTTCTAAATCTTTTTCCTTAGTTCCTGAAACCATTTTTCACCCTTTTATGAATTTTTTAAAATTTATTCATTATGCTCAAGTTGTCGCGCCAATATTCAAAATCCATCGGATTTTTGACCGCACTTTTCACACCCTATACCTGCACCTTGCCGGTTACCACATCGTTAATTAATACGCTTTTATATTCTTTCAGCTTTTCAATATGGGCTGTTTTTAATGCGATTGCTTGATCAATTTTAGCGGTTTGTTTGTCTAGGTAGTCGGCGATTTGGTATTGTTCCTTGAGTGAAGGAAATGTAACTTTATGATTTAAAATATCACTCTGTGTCATACTTGGCAAAGCAGTTGATGTTGAATAATATTGAAAAGGAATAATTGAACAGCAACAATAATAAAAAAATTTAGTGCTGACTTTATTGTTACAAACACTATAAAACATTGTATCAACTGTCCAAAATTTATCATTTATATATAATGGTTTATCAATTGTTCCTTTTCTACCAAGTAGAACAGCTTCACCATCGTATAAATATGTATTTGCGTAAGCAAATTGTCCACCTGATCCATATACTGGATAGCCTTCTTCCGCTATAACTGCTTTATAGTCTAAGCCATTATTAATTTTTGCAAACGCCTTTATTTTCTTCACTTCCCAATGCTCCTGCACTTTCCCTATCCATTCCACACCGGAATCTTTTAACGGCACATCAGGGTTTAAGCCACGGGTTACGGCATTTTGAATCAGAATCTGCTTGTGCTCTTTCAACAGGGCAATCTGCTTTTCCGCCAAATCCACCGCCTGATCGATTTTAGCGGTTTTGTCGTCTAGGAATTGTGCGATTTTTTGTTGTTCTGGATACGATGGAAAAGGAATGTAGATATTTCCTAATTCCTCAAAATATAACCTTAGACGCATATCCATGATTCCCCTTGAGTTTTTCTTGAATTCAGATAAACATAAAGGTGTCCTGAATAAGTAATGGAAAAATTTACCATTAATTTGCTGGTGAGGTCTTAATATGTCATATGCAGGGCTAGTTACTCCATCATATTCAGATAATCCGATGGCTCCCATCCAAGCTAATAATTTATTGACAACAATATCGCCCTTTTTAACTATCCAATATCCATCTGTTGTAGATGCTTTATTCCCTCTTTCTTCTAATTCAGCTCTTGGCTTAACACCTATATCTGTATATACAGAAAGTAACTCGCATTGATTATTTTTAGCGGCAGGTTCTACAATTAAATGGAATATATTTTTAACTTTCTTTACATCCCAACAATGCGGAACTTCCCCCAGCCATTCCACGCCCGAATCTTTGTAACTCTCGTATCGTCTCATTTGCAAAAAATCCTTAAAATCTGACCGCTTGAATATATCCAATGCAACTTATATGCCCAAAATCTCACTAATCAAGCCGTCAGCCTGTTTTTCTAACGCCAAAATATCTTGAGCCACTTCCGCAAGGCTGCGTAATGGTTTATGGCGGTAGAAGTATTTATTGAAGCTGATTTCATAGCCGATTTTCACGCTTTCCATATTCAGCCATGCTTCGCTGATGTGCGGCTGCACTTCGGCTTTGAAATAGTCGTGGATATTTTGTTTAAGCGGTATGGATTCGCTGTCGCGCAAGTCGCTGCTTGTTTCATATTGGAGATATTCGCCTGCTTTGCCGGTGGTGTAATAGCCAAAGTCTGCCAGCTCGTCGGCTTGGCATTGGTAGCGTTGGCAAAGGGCATCCAATTCGTTTGGTTTGAGCTTGAGTGTTTTGGCAATCACTTTGGCGGCATCTTCGTTGTACCAGCTTACGGCATTGAAAATGGCCTTTTTCTCTGTGGCAGACAGGGAAATTTTTTCGGCTTTCAGACGGCCTTCCACGGCTTGTTTGAATTGGTTGAAATCGTCAAATTGGGTTGAGCCGAAATGTTCGAGTAAGGTTGAGGCCGTCTGAAAAAGTGCGGCGGCTTTTTCCCACGTTTTGATATCCAGCAGCTTGGCTTTGTTTTTATTGTTTAAGGCAATGCCCTGCACTTCACACCAAGCACTGATTTCTGGCTCGGTTTTAGCTAAAAATTCGGCGTTGTAAACTTGTTCGCCATGTTGCTGATAAAGATATTGCATCGGCTCAAACAAGGCTTTGTCAAAACGTAAAGACGCAATATTCTCTGCGGTAAATTGTGCAGAACGACGATCCGGGCGTTCGATGGTAACTTTGTAATAGCCGAAATCTTGATTGTCAAAAATCTGCGAAGCTAAGCCGACCGCTTCATTTTGGCCGTCGGTTTCGCGTGCTTTAGCGCTGAAATCAAGATAGTTTTGGGTAATCTCCGCAATATGTTCCGGCGCAAATTCGCAGTTTTTGTCGCCAAGATTTTTACGCAACTTACGGAATAAGAGGCTGGCATCAATGAGCTGCACTTTGCCTTTGCGCGCTTCAGGTTTGTTGTTGGACAGCAGCCAAATGTAGGTGGTAATGCCTGTGTTATAAAACAGGTTGTTGGGCAGCTGTACGATGGCCTCCAGCAAATCATTTTCAATGATATGGCGACGGATATTGCTCTCCCCCGAGCCTGCATCGCCGGTAAAGAGGCTTTCGCCGGTATTCCGCGCGGCTGCTTTCCAA
>OBVW01000792.1_pt1 | contig 13069 bp, 14 predicted proteins | sample 1495141 | NCBI WGS metagenome assembly OBVW01 (sample SAMEA2580013, study PRJEB22360) | human gut metagenome | biome: human gut; feature: human-associated habitat; material: faeces | place: Denmark | collected 2008/2010
ATAATTAAAGTCAAACATCTGTTGCACTCGCTTTATAAATAGCAGTGAAATTTATTACACATCAATTACAGTTATTACTATGATTGGTATGCAAACTTTAAGACGGATGAATTGTAATTTTAATATCACATGATATCTTTTTATCAAGCCCATATAACCAAAAGTTCGAGTTTTAGAGTGGCTTGTAGAAGAAAAAATAAACGGAGGCTTTATTATGAGCACATTAGAAATAAAAAGAGAAAACGGAAAAATCTTTTGCCCCTTAACAGATTCTTGGCATATCGAAACACCTGAAGAGAAGGTTCGCCAAGAATATATTAAAAAACTTGTAGACGATTACGGTTATTCTCTTGATCAAATGGCACAAGAAATTAAAGTCAATAATTCCCAACGGGGACAAGGTAAAGCACGTGCGGACATTGTTATTTGGAAATCCAAACAGGATAAAATTGAAAGCAAAGCCGCTTTTATTGTTGTTGAATGCAAAGCAGAAAATGTTCGCATTCGTGAAGAAGATTATTATCAGGGGTATAATTATGCTTCTTGGGCTGGCGCAAGCTTCTTTGTAACCACGAATGAAAAAGAAACAAAATATTTTAATGTTGACAAAGATTACCTTCCTAAAGAGTTAGTAGAAGTTGTGGCAATTCCTACGGCCGAAGAAGCTCTGAATGATAAAAGGGTAAAGGATATTCTTTCTAAAACCAAAACATTCACAAGAGATGACTTCACCAAAATTCTTCGCACTTGCCACAACATCATTCGTAACAATGACAAGCTCTCGCCTGAGGCTGCGTTTGATGAGATCAGTAAGATTCTGTTTATGAAAATTAAATACGAGCGTGAACAACGTGGTGCAAAAGTATTTACCAAAAATGAATTTGTAGAAAAAGAAAAGTGGTTCGAAAAAGAAATTCGTCCCAGTCTGAAAGGAACTCCCAAAGATCTTCCTTATATGCAATTCTTATTTTACAATACTAAGGAAGAATTTAAGGATGACCAGCTTTTTGAGGAGAACGAAATCATCAAAATTAGGCAAAACAGCTTTGAGCAAATCCTGGAAAAGCTCGAAACGTATAATCTTTCCGATACGCAAGATGATGTTAAAGGCATTGCCTTTGAACAATTCTTGGGTACTACATTTCGTGGTGAATTAGGCCAATATTTTACCCCTCGGACGATTGTTGATTTCATGACAAACATTCTCGATCCAAAAGAGAATGAAACTGTATGTGATCCTACTTGTGGTAGTGGCGGCTTCTTGATTAAAGCATTTGAATATGTGCGTGAAAAAATCGAGGAAGAGGTAAAGAAAGCAAAAGCGGAATTGCGTTCGGTTATTGAAGGTGATAATTACGATTCTCTGTCTGAAGAAGAACAGGTTGTTATCAACGAACGCATTGAAGCTATGCAATCCACTCTCAACAAGGAACTTGACACCCAGGTAGAAGGCAGCCGTATGTATAATTTGTCACGTAATTGTATTTACGGTACGGATGCTAACCCTCGTATGGCAAGAACATCAAAAATGAATATGATTATGCACGGTGATGGGCACGGCGGCGTTTATCACCACGACGGCTTGCTGAATGTTAATGGTATTTTCGAAGAGCGTTTTGATGTTATTTTAACCAACCCTCCTTTCGGTGCGAGAATTGATAAATCTCAAAAAATCACAGAAGCAGATAAATTTACGGATGCAACTTTGATTGCAAAATACAAGGCTAAGTACGGTGAAGCTTATGAAAAAGCACTCAAGCAGGTAAACGACAACATTGGTAAATCTTTGCTTTCATTATACGATGTAGGTTCGATGTCTGGTCTTACCGAAGTACTTTTTATGGAGCGTTGCCTCAGACTGCTTAAAAAAGGCGGACGCATGGGCATGGTTTTGCCCGAAGGTGTTCTGAACACATCCAATCTTCAAAAAATTCGTGAGTATTTTGAAGGGAAAGCTAAGCTTATCCTTATTTGTTCTATTCCTCAAGATGTATTTATTGCTGCTGGTGCAACAGTAAAACCTAGCCTTGTTTTCTTTAAGCGCTTTACCGAAGAAGAAGAGATTCAGTACTTAGGAGCAAAAACAAAAGCTGAAAAAGAAGTTAGACAAAAATACATTGGGCAAATAAAAACATTACAAGATAAGATTTCAACAGAAAAATCAAGCAAACAACGGATTAACCTTGCAATAGCCCGCAATTCCCCGCATTTCTGGAAAAAAAGCACCCCCATTTACTACGAATTTACTACCGGAGAATGAGCCTTGATACGTCAGAAATCCAAGAAATGCAAAGATAAGGGTAAAACATGAAGCCGCCTTGTGGAAAAAACAGGCGGCTTTTTGTATTGTTCAAAATCGCACATTTGCGGTTACCGTCCTAGCCATATATAATAGAAGCACAAAGGAGGAATGTCAAATGAAGAAGAAAAAATATTATGTTACATATACGCCGGACGAAAGCCGTATTGCGCTGTATGCCCTCAATAATTTAAGGAATAAATTGCTTCGGGAGGGGCGGGATTCCGGCTGTGTGGACGAACTTTTTTTGAAGATGATAAAAGCGCCTGTCAGAAAACGATAACAAATACATATCGAAATGCCACTTGTGATCTCTCCCAAAAAGTTAGATATATTGATGGTTACACAACTAAAGGATTGAATCCTGTAAAATACGGGATTCAATCCTTTTAATCTGTTTCGATATTATTTGAATCTTCTTGCGTTTCTTCAAAAAACGTCTTAACAACCGACAGAGTTAATACACCACCTGATAAAAAGGCCACAAAAAGTCCCACTATACTTGCTGCATTATGAAACTTTACCAGTTTAAGAACGATTAGTATAATCGTGGAAGTCAGTAAAGAGGTACATAAACAAGCCAACAAAATACCTATTTTCTTTTTCAATTTAGGATTCACTGTCGTCATTTGCCTTTCTCTCAAAGTTGTTTTTCTGTTCCTTTTCAGCCTCATAAATTCTGATACTTATTACCGCAATAATATATGCTGGTAAAAACACAGCACCCGCCTGTAGGAGAAATGTTGTGTCCAACTTAAACATCATCTGTACGATATAACCAGCCACACAGAATAAAACAATGCAACAGATAATACTCGCTATCATTCTTTTCATATTGCGCTCCCGACTTTTAGAAGTCTTATTTTTTCATTTTATCAGAACTAGAAAAATAAGTACATATAAATTCCTTTCAAAAAGCATGGATAAAACAAACTTGCCCTGCCGATACCTGATGATCTATTGAGGAATGTGTTATTTACTGGACAATAAAGCTAGTCTGCTTATCAACCGTCCTAATAGATTTCGGAACCAACTTTTTAGCCGGTTGTTCTGACAAAAAAATAACCTGCCTTTTTTATGCCAGCCGTACATAGCCGTCCGTCCTGCCAACGGGCGGCTAAATTTCTTCATGGAAAGGAGGAAAAAGCGCCTATGGCGAAACCCAAAGTTATCGCGGTAGCTAATCAGAAAGGCGGCGTTGGAAAAAGTACCAGCGTGTATAATATCGGTGCAGGACTGTCGATAAGCGGAAAGCGCGTTTTGCTGATAGATGTTGACCCGCAAGGCGATTTGACAAAAATGCTTGGGAAGCGAAAGCCGCACGATCTTCCGGTCACACTCGGTAATGTGTTAAATGATGTTGTAGCAAATACGGTAAACAATGACCACCCGGAAATCCTGCACCATAAGGAAGGCTTTGATTTTGTTCCGGCAAATCGTATTTTGGCGGGGGTCGAAGTCAGCCTTGTAAACACCTTGAGCCGTGAAACGGTTATGCGGCGGTATGTAAACAGCGTGAAGGAACCGTATGACTATGTTTTGCTCGACTGCAACCCTTCACTGGGTATGTTGGTAATCAATGCGCTTTCGGCTTCGGATCACGTTCTGATTCCCGTACAGGCTGAGTATCTGGCAGCAGAGGACATGACGGAATTGGTTGGAACCATTAAAAACGTCAAACAGGAAATCAATCCCAAGCTGAAGATCGGCGGTATCTTTTTGACAATGGGAAATGAAACAAAATTCCGCAAGGAAGTGGTTACGGCAGTCAAAGAAAATTTCGGTAAACGGCTTCCGGTCATGCAAACGGTGATTCCCGCCACAGTGCGTTTAGCAGAAATCAGCACAGCCGACAAGAGTATATTTTATCATGAACCGAAAGGAAAGGCGGCGGAATCCTATCGGGATTTGGTACGGGAGGTGATGGCGATTGGCGAAAAACAGCGTAGCCGGTCTGCTGACCTCAGTAGATGAATTGTTTACCACGCAAAAAAGCCGCGACGAAGCGAAGCTGGAGCGTATCATCAACCTGTCACCAGACAAGATTAGCGATTATCCTAACCACCCGTTTCAAGTTCGCATGGATGAGGACATGGAACAAATGGCGGAAAGCGTCAGGGAGCATGGTATTTTAGTACCTGCTCTTGTTCGCCCAAAGCCGGACGGTGGGTATGAAATGATCGCCGGACACCGGAGAAAATGCGCGGCTAAACTGGCGGAACTTTCGGAAATTCCCTGTATTGTCCGCGATCTCACTGACGATGAAGCCGTCATCGTTATGGTAGACAGCAACTTGCAGCGCGAAAAGGTTTTACCTTCAGAACGGGCTTTTGCCTATCAAATGAGAATGGAAGCGATGGAACGTAGGCAAGGACAGCGCAACGACCTAACTTCTGCAAACGATTTGCAGAAGTTATCCCAACGTCAAACTTCCCGCGATAAAGTCGCTGAAAAAGCGGGAAAGAGCCATGAAACAATCCGCTTGTATATTTGCCTTACCAACCTCATTCCTGAACTATTGGAACTGGTCGATAATTCCGTGTTGAAAGACAAGGAAAAACTGAAAATCGCTTTGCGTCCGGCTGTAGAATTATCGTATTTGAAAAATTCGGAACAACAAGATGTGTTTCAGATCATACAGAATATGGAATGTACCCCGTCCCATGCCCAAACCATCAAAATGCGTAAAATGTCCAAAGCCAAAAAAGAAAATGAACGGCTGGATAGGGATGTTTTCATTTCCATTATGGAGGAGGAAAAACCAAATCAAAAAGAACAATTCAGAATGCCAAGAGAGCGGATCAGCCGTTATTTTGCGCCGGGGACGCCCGCGCAGAAGATTGAAGATACCATTATTAAGGCGCTGGAACTCTACCGCAAACGGCAGCGCAGTTTGGAAAGATAATTCGGCTTACAAGGGGTAAGTGCGCCCATTTTTAAGATTCGGCAGTTTGCGCTGTTCCCCCTCTCCACACCTCTCCCCCTCAATTACCAGCTAAACCAGCTAAAAAAGAAAGATTCGGAAATTACAATCGCTTTTTCGAGGGAAACGCACCTTTGCCATTTTTTCCACAGCAAGATATAATGACGGTGTAGCAGAAAGGAGAACGTCCTATGAAAAAGCCTATACTTGCCATAGCCGTATTTGCTTTACTGGTTTGTCTTGCCGGTTGCACAGGAACAGTGTCGTATGACGATACAGGAAGCCGGAATCAGCCGGAAAGCGGCGTTTCCCAACAGAAACCCATTTTACCGGAAAACAACACATCTTCTTTTTTGGCAAGTAAAGAAAGCCAAGCGCAGTCGAACAGTTCCGAATCTACGGGGCCGGAGCAGCCGCAGGAAAACACACAGCCGCAATCGGAACCTCAGCGCCCCACAACAACTATCCCCAAACAGGCGAAACCGCCAGCCAGCAGCCAACCAGCGGCAGCAGCGTCCGAAAAAGAGCCAGCCTCTCAGTCGGAACAGCCGCAATCCACTGTTACCGCACCAAGCGAACCGGTTGCTACGGAAAGCCAAACGCAGACAGCCCCTACGCAGCCAGAATCACCCATTTTCGATGTTTCCGCCTATGTGCAGACTGCAAAGGACTATGGTACACAGATCGGCCTTACGCTGGACAGTACCGCTACCATCTGTTGGGACAATCCCCTGACAGCAAACGCGGATTGCAGGTATCTGGAACGGGATTTGAAAGATCGGCTGGACTGGTATAAACAGAATGGATTTATCGCCTTTTGGGTATGGGCAGAACAAGCCGACAAAAACGAGTACCTCATATATATCGGCTATGCGTAAGCATTATCTTGGCAAAATCTCCGTCATATTTGGAGCAAGGACGGCAGGGCAAAACGCCCCGCCGTTTTTCGTATCATAATGGTTTAGATATATTACAGAGAATCAGCACACTGTTTTGAACGGTGTGCTATTTTTGTGCCTGATTTTAAGGAGGATCTTCTATGAAAGCATTGAAAAAACCCCTTTCCCTGCTCCTTGCCGTATTGATGTGCTTCGGAGTATTTTCAGGGATCAATATAACGGCGTTTGCCGCAGGTGAAGAAATGACCACCTATCTCGTTGACCTTCCTCGCAGCGCCGACCCACAGAAAACCGGCTGGGGACATTCGTCGCTTAACCTGATGGGGGGCTGGACAGTAGATGAAACCAACCATTTTACCGTCCATGCGAAAGATTCCTTTAACGGACGTGCCCTGTATTGTATTGAGCCGGGCGTCGGCGTTCACACTGGCGACAAGTATCAGGGGCGGGACGAAACCTTTTGGGATAATTACCCGTCGGACATGAATCCCACCATTTCGCCCTCTATTATCAAAGCATATCTTGGACGAATCATGCAATACGGCTGGCAGGGCAACGCCAACACTTCATGGGACAGCCGCGATTCTGCCGACGCGGAGGATATTGCGGGATATATCGCCACTCAGCTTCTTGTGTGGGAAACCATCGTAGGAGAACGTGACAGCCAGTTTTCCCACGTAAATGCGGCAGCACAGGGAAAAGACAGTGTTGCGGAATTTGTCAGCAAAGACCACCCCTTGTATGACCTGATTTTTCAAAAGTATGATTCCATTGAAAATCAGGTACAGCGCCATACCAAGCTGCCGAGCTTTTTCGCTTATAGCAGCGCCAGCGCCGGTTCGTATGAACTGAAATGGGACGGTGAAAAATACTCTGTTACACTGACGGATAAAAATAATGTCCTGTCGAATTTCAATTTTTCCAGCAACACCGCAGGGCTAGATTTTTCTGTAAACGGCAATAAACTGACGATTTCTTCCGATACTGCCATCAAGGGGTCGGTTTCCATTAAAGCGGAGAAAATCAATGGACAGCGAAGCGGTGTAATCGTCTGGACGGACGGAAATATCGGCGGCGGCCAGCAGGACTATACCACCTATGGCGTTACGGTTTCCGACCCGGTTTCCGGCTATTTGAATTTGGAAGTCAAGACCGGCGGCATGAAGCTCATCAAAACCTCGGAGGACGGTAAGGTGGAAGGGATTTCCTTTACCATTACCGGCGAGGGGTACAACGCCACGAAAGTCACAAATTTATCGGGCGAAATCGACATTTCCGATCTCAACCCGGGCATTTATACCGTAACCGAGCAGTCGATTGACCGCTACGAGCCGCAGCAGTCGCAGCGCGTTACTATCGTAAGCGGCCAAACCGCTACCGTGCATTTCAATAATACCCTCAAGCGCGGTGATTTGGAAGTAACCAAGACCAGCGAGGACGGGCTGGTGGAAGGCGTTACCTTTCGTCTTTCCGGGACTTCGCTTTCCGGTCTTCCCGTGGAAGAATACGCTGTATCCAATTCGGCGGGTGTGGCCCGTTTTGAAGATGTATTGATCGGCTCCGGGTATGTGCTGGAGGAGGTGGACGTTCCCATCCGTTACGTCGTTCCCGAAGCGCAGAGCGCGGCGATTGAATGGAATAAAGTAACCCACAAGAGCTTCCACAACGTCCTTAAAAAGTTTCGTGTTACTGTAACCAAGAGCGACAGCGAAACCGGGACAGCACAGGGCGACGCTTCCCTTGCCGGAGCCACTTATGGAATCTATAAGGGCGAAACCCTGATCGACAGCTATACCACCGACGAAAACAGCCAGTTTACCACAAAATATTATATCTGTGATTCGGACTGGTCGATTCGTGAGATCAATCCCAGCGAGGGCTATCTGTTAGACCCCACCGTTTATCCTGTGGGTGCGGAGCCGGAGCTGTACGAGATTGAATTGAACGATACCGCAATCGACGCAACGGAAGAAATCATCAAGGGCAATATCGCCATTATCAAGCATACCAACGATGGCGAAACACAGATTGAAACGCCGGAGGAAGGTGCAGAGTTTGAGGTGTTCCTGAAATCGGCGGGCAGCTATGAGGCGGCGAAAGAAACCGAGCGCGATTACCTTATCTGCGACGAAAATGGTTTCTGCCAATCGAAGGATATGCCTTACGGGATTTACACCGTTCGCCAAACGGCGGGCTGGCCGGGCAGAGAACTCATGCCGGACTTTGACGTGTATATCGCGCAGGACGGGCAAACCTACCGTTTCCTAATCAATAACGCAAACTTTGAATCGTATATCAAAATCGTCAAGGTGGACGCGGAAACCGGACAGGTGATCCCCTATGCGGGCGCTGGCTTCCAGCTTTACAACCCGGACGGCAGCCTGATTACGCAGACCTTCACCTACCCGGAAATCACCGAAATTGATACCTTTTACACCAATGCGGAGGGCTATTTGATTACGCCGGAACCACTTGAATACGGCTCCGGTTTTTCTTTAGTCGAGGTACAAGCGCCCTACGGTTACGTCTTGAATACCGAGCCGGTATATTTTGATGTGACACAGGACGCTTCCAGCGAGGAAGGCGGCGTGACCGTCATTGAGATTGTAAAAGAGAATACCGCCCAAAAAGGAATCATCAAAATCAGCAAAACCGGCGAAGTGTTTGCTTCCGTTGTGGAATCGGACGGTGTGTACCAGCCTGTCTATGAAGTACAGGGCTTGCCCGGCGCGGTATTTGAGATTACCGCTGTAGAAGATGTTTACACGCCGGATGGGACGCTGCGCTATCCCGCAGGCGAGGTTGTCGATACCGTTACCGTAGACGAATCAGGCAACGGGCAGAGCAGACCCCTGTACCTTGGAAAATTTGAAATTCGCGAAACCGAGTTTCCCTATGGCATGGCCGATACCGGCGCGGAGCCGCAGATTGTGGAATTAACCTATGCCGGTCAGGAAATTGAAATTACGGAAACCAGCACCGGCTTCTATAATGAGCGCCAAAAGGTGCAGGTCATGCTCGACAAGGTGTTGGAACAGGACGAGCGATTCCAGCTTGGCATGAATGGTGAAATGGCGGCAGTTACCTTTGGGCTGTTCGCACAAGAAGATATTGTGGCTGCTGACGGATCGGTAATTCCGGCAGACGGTTTGATTGAGATCCTCTCCCTGAATGAGAATGGCAGCGCCACCTGTCAGACCGATTTGCCTTTCGCCAGCTTTTACCTGAAAGAACTCTCTACCGACAGCCATTATTTGCTGAATGGCGAAACCTTCCCCTTTACCTTTGAATACGCAGGCGCTTCCGTGCCGGTTGTGGAAATCGAGGTGAACAATGGCGAAGCCATTGAGAACAAACTGATTCGTGGCGAAATCAAGGGCATGAAAACCGACGAAAACGGTACAGGGCTTGAGGGCGCTGTAATCGGGCTGTTCCGGGCAGATGAAACCGAGTTTACCGCCGAAAACGCAATTCTCACCGCTACTTCTTTGGAAGATGGCGGCTTCCGTTTTGAGGGCGTACCCTACGGAAACTGGCAGCTAAAGGAACTGCAAGGCGTAACCGGATTCGTTCTTTCCGACGAGGTGTTCCCCGTGACGATTGACGAGGACGGGGCTGTGGTGGAAATCATCATCGAAAACCAGCGTATCTATGGCAATCTCCGCTTGACCAAGGTGGACAAAGACTACCCCGGCAACAAATTGACGGGTGCTGAATTTGAGGTGTACCGCGACAGCAACGGAAATAAAAAGCTGGACGAGGGCGACGAATTGCTGGGGCTTATGGAGGAAACCAGCACCGGCATATATGAAATGACCCATGTGGAATATGGCGGCGTGTTCGTAAAAGAATCCAAAGCGCCGGATTCGTTCCTGCTGGACGAAAACGCCTATTATGTGGAGATCGCCGAAAACGATAAGACCTACGAGGTGGAAAACGAAGCCGGAAAGGGCTTTGTGAATATGGCGCAGACCGGCGCTCTGCGGATTGAGAAAACGTCCAGCGACGGAAAGCTGGAGGGCTTTGCTTTCCGTATTACCGGCGCGAACGGGTACGACGAAACCTTTGTGACGGACGAGAATGGTGAAATCCATGTGGAACTGCGCGTGGGCGATTACACCATTTCGGAGGTGTCCAACGAAGCCAGCGCCAACTATGTGCTGCCTGCGGATAAAACGGTAACGATTCTGGCCGATAAGACCACGGTTGCCGAAATGCACAATGAATTGCGGGACACGCCGAAAACCGGAGATAACAGCAAACCGTGGCTGTGGGCTGCCCTGATGGGCGTTTCCGCCGTGGGCGCTGTCACGCTCGGCGTGATCGGCCTGAAAAAACGCAAAAAGGAGGACGCTGAATAATGGAACTGAAATCTATCATCGCTATCGGCCTTGTCGTTTTCATTGTGGCAGGGCTGGTATTCTTGTATGTGCGTAACAGGAAAAAGAAATAGCAATTTTCCTACGGGGCGGCTGAAAAGCCGCCCTTTACATATCCCCAAATATGTAAAAGGAGATGATTCTTGATGAAAAAAGAGAGATTTGAAGCAAGGCTTTTCCGAATTTTCGCGCAGGCGGGGTATTCGCCGGTACAGCTTTTGACTGTCACGCCGGAGGAAATGGTAGAGATTCCCGGCATTACCGTCCCCAATATCCGCGCTGTGCTGTGTGTGCAGAATAAGGTGCTGGCAGAACAGAACACCCTGCGGTCTGGCAGGCTGGTGGAAGAACTGCTGCAAAAGGCCGAAGAAAGCAGGCGGGACAATGGATAAGCCCCATGTGCTTGACATACTGGCGAAAAAACAAGGCTGCTTTGTTTCCGATCTCCGGCTGAATCCGATGAACCGCCGCGCGGCGCTGGAGGATCTGCTTTTGCTGGACGATTCGGCTTTTCTTTTGAAGGAATGGAAAGAGGCGGTCTATTACCTCACAAAGACAACCCGGATTTTTGAAGATGTATCGCTAGTCAAACGGTATATCCGAATGTATCTGCTATGGGAGGTGTAGCTATGCCGGAAGCAGATCAGGAAAAGCGAATGGCAGAAAATTATGAAATCACCCAAGCAGTGCGAATCGGCGGCAAGGAGGTCGTATTTGGCGTAGATGAAACCAATGCCGAGCCATATTTCTGCGCCTTTTATACCGCCAACGAGCTTTTTTATGAATACAGCGATTGTATGGTCAGCGATAACTTTGCCGAGATGATGAAACTGTTTGGAGAGCGAATCCAGCAGCAGGCCGGAAAGGTGCTTACAGAGCAGGAACAGGCGAATATTCCCCTTGTACCATTAAACGCTGATGATTGCTTGCCCAACAACTATGCCGAATGTATTGAGGGAAAAATCGTGGCGGTCAAGACCAGCGCCCTTGCCCCGGAATACCGCACAGCAAATCATCAGCTTGTTTATGTCACAGGCGGCAATGGCGCACAGGCAAACGCGCGCGGAAACGCCTGCTTTTGTATCAACCTGTATTCCGGCAGGCATATCCGATGGGAACGGTACGACATTCAAGGCGAGGTAAAGCCGGAAAAGCTTCCCGAATGGGCAAAAAAGCGCCTTTCCGAGATTTTGCGGCAGGAACAGGCGAAAAAAGAACAGCGCCGAAGCGATAAGGAGGCACGATAAATGGAAATGCGTATAAATGCGGGATATACCATCACCGATTCCGTCCATATTGGAAAAGCGGAGTTTGTCATCGGGGAAATGCCGAACGCTCCGGCTCCGTTTGTAACATGGGAGTGTAAGAACGGCAACAATTACTTTTTGGGGCATTATTTTTCCAGCCGCCGAGAGGCAGAACAGGACTTGCTGGAACGCGCCGGACGGGAACTTGAATACCAGAGCCGGGGTCAGGAGCAGCCTGAAAAAAAGAAAAAGGAGCGTGAACGGTAATGCAGCTTACAATCAACCCCATGCAGCCGGAGGAGAGGCTGTATGTATATCAGCAAAGCAGCCAGCTTCAGGGACAGACCGGAAGTATCGGGCGATTGCGCGGTGATTTTGGAAAAAGCGGCACGGAATTTTATACCACATGGGAGGATCACATTAAGAATTTCCGTTCTGATGATTTTGGCGACGAGTTTGATAAGGTCGTCAACGCCCTGCGCTTTGAAGATGTGGGCGGCGGGCTGTTTGGAAGCCGTAATGCCATGCGGCTTTTCTGTCAGAAAAACCCGGAAAGCGTCTTTCAGGGAAACTACTGCGAGGAATACGGTTTCCGTATCGACAAAGGGCGGCACAGCTTCCTGATACGCTGCAACCCGATGGCAGATGATTACAATTTCTATGTGTTCTGCTACGTTAAAGAGTATTTGGATTTCCACATGGAAAAAGCCCGGAATGGAATCCGCTTTATTAACTCGGACTACAAAGAATTGTTTCGGATTCAAGACGGAGAGAAAATCAAAATCACCTGCCCGGACGGAAAAAGCCAGATTCAAACATGCCGGTATATTGACGACTACCATATGGAAATCGGCAATGGTTGGAGCAGTCTTGACCACATCTGTCAGTTTGCCGAAAGGATGGAGATGAGCGGAAATCAGGTAATCCCCATGCGCTCGTCTTTGCCGGGAAAGTGCTTCAGCACTCTCCCTTCCGCAGATAAGCTGATTATTATTCAAAAGGGTGAAATGGGCTATATCCCTTCCGAAATGCAAATTGCCGGGAAAACCGCCCGGGAAGCGGCGGATATTGCAAACGACACCATCGGCGTTACCAAGGCGCAGGAGGCCGCTATGCTGGCCGGTTCCGTGTTTGGCTGGCAGACGCCCGCCGCCGACCCGAAAAACTATGATGAGAACGGAAAGCTTATCAAACCGGCGAAAAAGAAAAATCGGGAGTATGAAAGGTGAGAAGTTATGAAATATCATGTGACCATTACAGAGATAAACTACGGCGGCGTTGATGTGGAAGGAGCCACAAAAAACGAGGGGCGCAGTTCGTAT